>Ga0187854_10000011_pt1 | contig 295314 bp, 270 predicted proteins | sample June2016WEW_6_15_FD_132445 | JGI IMG/M metagenome (GOLD analysis project Ga0187854, IMG submission 132445) | Peatland microbial communities from SPRUCE experiment site at the Marcell Experimental Forest, Minnesota, USA - June2016WEW_6_150 | ecosystem: Environmental > Terrestrial > Soil >... | reverse complement strand
CCACTTAGATGTCGCCGTCACAACAGTGTCAGGGACGGCTCTTGCCGCGTGTGAGCCAATTCAAGTTAACCAAGTTAAGTTTTCCCCCGAAAAGCCGGTTAATTAGCGGCCAGGGTTGGGACTCTCCCCGTCTGCCAGCCGTGCGCCGGTGACGCATGCCAGTCAGCCGCTATTCTTGTCTTTTTGGAGCAGGAGAACGGTGTTGAGCGTCAGCAAGAGGGTCAGGCCGATATAGGAAACAAACTGATAAATCGTCCCCTTAAAGCCTTCGTCGATTCCGTTGCGCAGCATCCAGAGAACGAAGAGAACATTTCCGGCGACAGCGGCATACTTGAAGAGATTGTGGATGGCATCTTTTTTCATTCTGCTAACCTCAAGAGGTGAGGATATTCTCGTATTGTCAAGAGCACAAGAGCCGCTTGGCGACAAGACCGCTCAACGCCCGTGCAGACCCCCCCCCGACCGTGTAACGCCAGTGTAGCTAAATCCTCCGGTCGCCCGGATGCCTGACGCGGGCTAGGAATATTTCTGCGCTATCTTCGAAGCGTGGTCTGCCACGCATTGCCAGCGGCCGCCCTTCCCTATCCATGTATCTGTCCACCGATACTCACCGCTGATATCCTTGCCCTTGACCGTCTCTCTATATATGCTGTGGCCGGTCACCACCGCTGCATCTCCATAGACTCGGACCTTCATATCAAGATTCACCACGGACGATACCACATCCTCTCCGGACTTCAGTTCCGCCAGCATCTGAGCTTTTGTCAGGACCTCACCTTCGGGGCTCGTAAACATGTAATCCTCGGCCAAAATCCGGTCAAGGAAGGCCAAGTTGGGCTTGACCAAGGCATCGCCCCACTCCTTCTCAAGCTTCAGCAGTTCCTGTTCCGCACTCCCGCCCTTTGGCTTTTCCCCCGTCTGTGCCAGGGTAGCGACTGCGAATACCAGAACAACCACGCAAACAGAAACAATAATACGTGTCATAAAACCCTCTTTATTTCTTCTTTGCCGCTATCGGCTTCAGCTCCATGCCGAGCTGTTGCATCATTCCCAGCAAGTCAGCGTCTTCCTCGGCGTCTACGACTTTACCGTTCTTGATGCGCGCCATCCAGATCCCGCTAGCCTCAATTCTGTTACCCGTCGGGAGGATGCCCTGATATTCGCCCTTGTGGGTGCCCCGCACTATATACCTGACGATGACTCGGTCGCCATGGGAGACCATTTCTACAATATCCCAATGGATGTCGGGGAATCCGGCCCAAAGCAACTTGACGAATCCCGCTTCCTCTTCCCGGGTCATCGCTTTAGGATTGTTCGAGGGGAAACGCCACCCATATTCAGGGGCGTACAGCTCTTGGTAGACGGCCTCCTTTTGCTGATTTAATCCGTCGAACACGGTCCTGGCTAGGGCTTCGTTTTGCTCTTCTGTTTTCGCCTGGGCCTTAAACTTCGCCAGTTCCGCCATCGCCGCCTTGTCTTGGCAGGCAATGGTGAAACAGAAAAGAAGGGCCAAAGGAACGATACAAAGAAGCTTTTTCATTTTCCCCCTCCTATTACGCTGTTTGTGGTTCAATCTATAACAGCAAAGGCCTGAAACTCGGCCTGGTTTTCGCAGGACCGACGCGGCGAAATCGTTCAGTCGCCGGGATGCCTAACGGGGTCTGGAGCTATTTCTGCACGATCTTCGAGCAGTTATCCGCAACGCACTTCCAATGGCCGGCTATCTTGACCCAAGTATCCGTCCATTGATACTGTCCACTGATATCCACGCCTTTAAACTGCCCTTTTAGCGTCTCCCGGCCAAAGACAACTGCCGTCTCTCCGTAAGCGTGGACTTTTGCGTTGTCGATAACTAAGGACGTGAAGACAGACTCGCCAGACTTAAGACCGGCTAAATACTGGCCTCTCGTCAAAACGACCCCATCATTATCCAACATGATAAAGTCATCTGCGAGAATCCCCTCGAAGAAGGCCAGGTCGTGCTTTAGCTCTGCGTTGACCCACGTATTCTCTAGTCTTATCAATTCCTGTTCCACACTCCCGCCCCTCGGTTTGAACGTCGTCTGCGCCGTCTGGGCGACGCTGGCGACCGCGAAGACCAAAACAACCACACAGACTGCAAAAGCAATGCGTTTCATAGAACCCCCTCCTTTAAAGCGATTCAGAGACGCGAGGACGGCAAAGATAGATTTCTCGTGAAGGCTGACCTTCGACTTCCCCTAATCCCTTGCTGGCTAATTTATAACGCCGGGGGACTACGAAGTCAATCCATTTAGTGACCGTCTTCCAGAGGCATCGATGCCATACGCCACGGACGATATCCCCCTCCCCGAAACCCCCTTAGCCTACGGCCCCAGTTGGAATAATGTTTTTCGCAACCAGACCGTTATCTGCAATTTAACGATGAACTTTCTTTTGTGCTTTTAGAAATCGGTCTGAGACTATAGACATGGAAGGAGATGAGATGACCAAGAAAAAAACGGCGAAGGCCGGCGAGGCCGTCCGCACGACGGTCCCGGCAGGGACGGAAAACAAGGCGAAGCCGGCGGAGGCCAAGGGGAAGGCAAAGGCTGGAAAGGAAGACAAGGAGGCCAAGATCCAGGGCCAGGTCGACGCCAACGCGGCCGCAATCCTCAAGGTCCACGACGAGGGCAAGTCGGTCAAGGAGCCCGACAAGACGTTCGGCATCGACAAAGGCCTCTTCTGCGACCTCGTCTACATCGTCCTCTGGAAGGCCGCCCGCCTGCCCAAGAGCAAGTACGCCGAGCATGTCGCAGCGAAGCATCCCGTAAGCCTCGACCGCCGCTCCGTCTACCCCAGGCCGGAGCAGAAAGAGGACTAGGTGCCCTGCCCCCGATCAATGGGCCAGCCCTCGACAAGGATTTATGAGACGCCCGCCTCCTTCTTCAGGTAAGGCACGCCCTCGGTCAGCCACTTCGGAGCCGGCGCGCCCTTGAGGTAATGGTCGAAGAACTCGAAGAACCGGATGGTCAGGTCCCTTCGGTTCGCCAATCCGCGCAGCCCGTGGCCCTCGTTCGGATAGGCCAGCAGCACGGCTTTCTTGCCGTTGTAGCGCAAGGCGTTGTAGAAAGCAAGCCCGTTGATGAAGCCGACGGTCGGATCGGCCGTCCCGTGCATGATGAGGAACGGCGCGCTCACGTTCGGGGCGTGGGTGAGGGCCGACTCGAAATAGTATCGGTCGGGCCGGTCCCAGGGCGAGAAACCCCAGCGGCCCTGATCGTAGAGGTAGTACTGGAACGCGGTATCGCCGCTCCCGCCCTGGTAGCCGTATCCCCAGCCCCAGGGCATGCTGAAATCGTTGTACAGGTCGACGACGCCGGCCCCCATGCCGACGGCGGCGAACATCTTGGACATCGTCCCGATGAAGGCCGCGCCTTCGCCGCTGTAGCTGTGTCCGGAAACGCCTATGCGCTTCGGATCGGCGTAGCCCATCTCGATGACCTTGCGCGTGGCCGCCTCGACGCATTCCAGCATGTCGGTGTGCGAGGAGCCGGTGCGGAAATGGATGTCCGGCAGCATGGACAGGTAGCCATCGCTGACCGCCTGGACCGGCATCCGTCCCATGCTGGGAAGATAGGCCGGGGCGCTGTAAATGTGCATGTTTTGCGAGTTCTTCTCGTAGAAGATAACGAGCATGGGCCGCTTTTCGCCCGCCTTGTAATCGTCCGGGATGGCCAGGATGCCCTGCAGCCTCACGCCATCCTTGTTCTTATAGTCGAAGAGCAGGCGATGGCCCCACAGATAGTCCTTCTGCTGCGGGTTGGCGTCGGAGATTTTCTTGGATTCCCTAAAGCTCGGACCGGAGACGCGGAGGTCCGGAAATTCGACGAACGTCTGGCGGGTGAAGAGAAAGCGGTCCGCCTTCATCGCCCGGACCGGGTTGCTGAACGAAGCGTCTTCATAAATAAGCTCCTTTAATTGCCCGCCCGCGAGCTCATAATATCCAGATTTCTTCGTCCATTCGCCGTAGGCGGACAGTGTGACCGGCTTCGAGAGATCGATGGTCCCACGGGGACCGACCGAGCGGGGAAGAGTAGGGTCCGCCGGCACGGGGCGGAGGATGCGGAAGCGGATCTCGCTCTTCGCCCCGACGCCGTTGGTCAGGTTCTTGGCCGCGCTACCGTCAAAGGGAACGAGCCACAGATCGTAGCGGTGCTGGGCGATGACCGCCTTGCCGTCGCTGGAGTACCCTGCGATGCCATAGGAGGGCTTCGTCCCCGGGTGGTCGTCCTCGAGGTCCACGAAACTCACGACGCCGGCGCCCAGGGCCTTCGTCGTCCCTGCTTCGAAGTCGTAGGCCTGGATTTTGTTGTCCTTCCAGAAGAGGAAATGCCGGCCTTGGGGGGTGATGCCGAACGTGTGCCTACCGGTCAGTTGGCCCTTGGCGACGAGCGTCCGCTCGCCGGTGGACGTGTTCACACGATAGATGTCCGCCGTCGGCAGGATCTTTTCGTTGCGGATATAGGCGCGCGCATCCAGTCCCACGGCCCACTTGCCGTCCGGGGCGACGTCGAGCTCCCGCATCGTCTCGTCGGCGAGCTTGATAAACCGTTTCGCCGAGACGTCGAAGGCCTGTCGGAAGGTGAAGTTGCGGTCCTGTTCGGCGCGGACCATTTGGAAGGATTGGACCCGCTCGTCTCCGGTGTTCCAGATGTCGACGTCGGCCACCTCATCCGTCGACTTGCGCGTCGTATCGGGCGCTGGCACCTGCTCCTTGGTACCAAAGAACACCCGATTGTTGTCCTCGCTCCAGGCGAGGGCGGCCCGGTCGCTGACGACCCAGCCCTTTGGAAAGCCGTCCGCTTTTGCAGGGTCGAGGACGACCGCCAAGGGTGCGCCGGCTCCGTCCTTCAACGCCGCGGGGATGTCCGGAAAGGCGACGAGTACATTGTTCCTTTCGCGCATTTTCTCGACTTCGCTCCCCTTGAGCGCGGCGACGGCCGTGCCGTCCTCGTTCCAGGCGAGCCGGCTGTAGATCTGGGCATCGTTGTCGAGCGGTGTCACGCGCCCGTTGCGCGTGTCGAAGACGAAGACGCCGTTGCCGTCCTTCACGGCGGCTTCCACGGTGAAGGCGAGAAGCTCCCCGCTGCGGTTGAAGGCGAAGTCGCCCACGCTTCCGAGAAGCTGGAAACTCCCTGTCCGCAGATTCAGCAGAATGGCGTCCTGCCCGAGCGACCCGGCGGCTGCGCTCGCAGGCCCGGCGCCTCCGACCGGCGCCTGCGGCCCGCCACCGCCTCTCTGGCCCGTGGGACTGGCCGTTTCGGCGCCGCGACGGCGGAGGACGAGATGGGTGGACGTCGGGGCGAAGACGAAGGTCCCGATGTCCTGCCAGGAGCGCACGGCTCCGGTTTCCAGATTGCGCAGCTCGACGCGCCGCGGAGGGACGGCCGCCGGCGCCGCCCCTCGGCCGGTCTGGCCCTGACCCTGTTGCGTGCCGGGGGCTTCAGTCGGGGCGGGCACTTGCGGTGCCGCCGGAGGCGCGGCCGGTTGCATGGAGGGTGCTCCGCCGGAACCGGTCCGGGCGGCGCGCGCGCGTTGGGCGGCCCCCGGATCCACCTGATAGGCGATCCACTTCGAGTCCGAAGAGAAGACCGGATCGGACGCGTCGTTCACCGCCACCTCGACGTTGGTCTCCAGATTCAGCAGGTGCAGGACCGGCTTAGCTTCGGCCGGGATAGTGTTGGTGAGCTGGAGGACGTAGGCGACCCACCTGCCGTCTCCCGAGATCTCCCGGCTGGCGATATCGCGCCATTTGGCGTAATCGTCGACAGTCATGGCCTTCTTGGCGGCGGTTTGCGCCTGCGGCAGCGAGTAGGCCGCCGTCATCGCGACCGCCAGGACGAAGGCGAAGACCCGGATCCAGCGGCGAGTGAATGCGGCTCTTGCGGTGTTCATGTTCGCTCCTTTTTGGACGTCATATCAGGACATCATCCTTGATCAGCCGTACAGACTGATTCCGTCCACCGCCGTGCGGATCTGAACTTGTGACAAGGGACGGATTTTCCGCCGGATCGGGGGATGGGCGTCCATTCGGCCATCCTAATTTGCGGCGTGTGAAGATGTCAAGTTGCGCTCAAATGAAGACGGGCCCGCCGAGACTCGAACTCGCGACCTCCGGTGTGACAGGGCGGCGTTCTTCTATAGCCCATCAGCCCGGCGAGCCCACTGTGCTCAACAGATGCCTAAAACGGTGTAAAGGTGTACAAGATCGCGATAGATTTGGAGTGCTGGGGATGATAGCTAAAGGCTAGATTTCTCGGGGAATAAGGGAGCGCGCCTGGGGTGAATCGAACCCCCGACCCGCTGCTTAGAAGGCAGCTGGGCTAGCGTCATATCTGATTTCGTTTGAGCGGGTTACGTGGATTCCGTTAGCTGATGTGCTCAGAATTGTGCACATTGACCGTCCCGGTCCGGATAAAGAGCATCGTCCTTCTAACCGAACCACCGGCCGTCGTCCGAATCATTCATCACCCGGGGTTGATGTTCGCTGCCGATAAACCTCCGTGTGAAGAAGCGGCGGTCCCGTTCCCGCCCCCAACAACAGGATGGCAAACAATCCTTGCACCCAGCGCTCAGAACGGATTCTTGCGCACGATCCTGAAGACGTAGGCGTAATCGCCCGGCCTCTTTTTCGGCGTTTCAATCAACAGGCCCGCCGGCGTGTTCTCCCATTTCAGCTCCTGGCCGTCGCCAAGCATCGTGACTGAGACGATCTCGGCGGAGTACAATCCGTTCCATCCCGTCCAGGACTGCCAGCGGGGCGCTAGGCTCTTAATCAGGAGCTTCTCGCCGGGCCAATCGAGGACGATGGCGTAGAGCGTATTGTCCTTCACCGTGAAGCGGATGTCCTGGCTCGTGTAGCTTAGGTCGTTGCGCTCGTTGAACCCCGCGGTCCCGGGCTCGAGACGGGTCGGGCCTTCGCCGGCTACAACCCAGGGAGTCGTTCCGTAAATGGCCTCGCCGTTCGTCTTGAGCCAGACGCCCATCCCGAGAAGGAGCTCCCGGGCTTCGTCGGGGATCGTACCGTCGGGCTTCGGGCCGACGTTGAGGAGCAGGTAGCCGTTCTTGCTGACGCGGTCCACGAGGTTGTCGATGAGGTTATCCACGGTCTTGAATCCCAGGCCCTTGACGTAGCCCCAACCCCGGCCGTTGTCGACGGTCGTGTCGGTGATCCAGTCGTAGTAGGTCAGGTCGGCCTCCTGGCCCCGCTCCAGGTCCAACAGGCCGGCGCCGGGGACGAGATCGTGCCGTTTGTAGGTGACGACCACCTCCTTGTTCCGCTCGACGGCCTTGTTGTAGAAGTAAGCCAGGACGCCCATCTTGGTCCAGTCGGGGATGAGCTCGAGGCCGTTATCGAACCAGATGAGGTCCGGATCATACTTGTCGATGACCTCGACGACCTTGCCCGCCCAGATGTCGAGGAACGCCTTGGTTGGCCGTTCGCCCCTCTGGTGGATCGGGCCGTAGAGGCCGGAGAAGCGCGGGTCACCGCAGTCGAGGCTCGCATCCGACGTCGGGAAGTAGACCCACTGCTCGGCGTGGTGGAACGCGGTGACGAATTTCATGCCCCGCTTCTTGATCGCCCGGGCCAGTTCGCCCACGATGTCCCGCTTGGGGCCCATTTTCGCCGCGTTCCACTCGGAGTACTTGGTGTCCCACATCGAGAACCCGTCATGGTGTTCGGCCACGGGCCCGGCGAAACGCGCGCCGGCCTTCTGGAAGAGGTCTGCCCAAGCGTCGGCGTCGAACTTCTCGCCGGTGAACATAGGGATGAAGTCCTTGTAGCCGAACTTCTGGAGGGGGCCCCAGGTCTGCTCCCAGTACTTCCGCTCCGCGGAAGTCGGATCCCAGTATACCTTGTTGGCGAACCAAGTGGCGTTCGGGCCCTGGGCGGGGACGGCGTAGACCCCCCAGTGGGTGTAGATGCCGAACTTGCCGTCGCGCAGCCACTGTGGCGTGTGTACGTTCCTCAGCGAATTCCATGTCGGCTTGAAGGGCTGCTCCTTGGGGCTGAGGGCGGCGAGCGCGCCGACAAGGCCGACGAGGGCAATGGCCGCAGACAGGGCGAGGCCGGCCGGGGAAGGCATCTTGAATCGTGAGTATTCCATGGGCTCCTCCGGGATCGATGTCCGAATCTCATCTATCAGATTTGTCCGTCGCTCGTCAATGCGCACGAAAAGAAAGAAAATAAGCTCCGGCATTATAAAGAGGGCAAACTCAGGCAGTTCAGCATGAGCGTCCTCGCGGCGTGTGCCGTCTACTCCCTGGGAGCTGGCGTTTCGTGAGTTTAGACACCGGGAGCTACGATAAATAATTTCATAATATTCCAAAGTTGTCCATGGCGAGCCCGTTTTCAACATGTTCTGAGTCATTCGAGGTTTCTAGTCCGGAGCGCAATCTCTTAAAAATAATTGATTTATTCCGCAACTTCAGTGAAAATGCCTGTATTTAACGGATGTTGCTAAAGTCCATCTTGCCGAGTGCCATTCGCATCTCAGCAATGGAGAAAGGCGGACCATGAAGCTTTCCAGTCGTCGCTTGCTTATCCTCACCCTTTGTTCGCTCAGCCTGGCCGGACAGAGCGTCCCGTCGAGGGGTCCCCAAGGTCCGGAGACCGGGAAGATCAGCTCGAACGACCGCGGCCTGCACGGCTACATCAGTTTCGAAGCAGACAGGCCGCCCGCCCGGTCGGAGTTCAGCGCGGGAATGGGCTTTTATTCGGCCGTCTGGTCTCTCGTCGGCGAGCCCATCGCCCATTTCCAGATCGGCCTCCCCAGCGCCTGGATAACCCCGGACAATTCCGACAACAAGGACACGCCGCTCGCCCCTGTCGGAACCTACGCGCGCGACCACTGGCCCGAGCGCAGGCCGACCTATGAAGCCGTCTTCCAGACGGTGGAAGGCGGACTGGGCTATTGGGCCGGCAACCACTTCCGATACGGCCCAGCTAAGTTCAGCATGAACGCGACCCCGCAATGCTACGACTACGAGATCGGATCGCCCGGCTGGTCCTTTTTCTACGACAATGAGGCCCTGCCGGACAACCGCCTGGGCATCGCTCAACTCAGCAATAGGTTGCTGATCCCGCCGGACGCTCTTCCGTTCGCTGGGAATCCGAACGGTGAGTTCCTGGGTTACGCGTACATGGCCATGCCGTTCACCGAACCCGTGGCCGGAGATCCGCCCACCGGCGACCAGGCCTGGACCTGTTTCCTGAGCGCGGCCAACTTCAAGGGACCGATCGCCTACTACATTCCTGAGACGTGGAGCAAGGTGGGCAAGCTATTCCACTATCCGTTCATCTACGGACGGGGGCTCGATGCCCGGCCGGGGGTAATGGGCGGCGGGGCCATGGAAATCAATACCGTCCCTTGCTTCCAGTCGCAGGACGCCCAGGGCAACGTCTACACAAAGCTGCCGGACCTTCGGTTCCCGGTCGACGAACGGGGCAGGACACTCCTCGTCCAGGACGTAACCTACTATTCCAAGGCGGCCCTTTCGGATGCCTTCAGGGCCTGGCGCGATGGAGGCGCGGCCTGTTCCGGCGCATTCAACGCGAAAGGCGCCTGGAAGGCAAACCTGACCACCCGGACGACGCGCTTCGATCAAGACGGCAGGAAGATCAAAGGCGTCGAAAGGATCTTCGACACCAGAATCTTCGAGGGAAACGTCTGGGGGCTGCAATGGTTCGACGGGGCAAAGCGTGCGATGGCCCATTTCCCGATGTATTTCAAGCACGTCGGAAACGAACGCGAGGCGGTCCCGCCCGAGAGCGTGCCCCCCGAGACGCGGCTCCACGCCCAGGAATTCGAGCGGGCCGCGCCCGGCGCGCCCTACACGTCGCCGCCCGGCGGAGCCTGGGGCCGCCCGGGCCCTGCCAAAGGTCCGTATCGGGTCCGCCTGGCCGACGGATCGCTCGTGACCTATTATTGGTATCGCTTCGTCGACCAGCCGTCCTTCCAACAGTACGCCTGGAGCGAGGCTAAAAAAGCCAGGCTGCAGGCTTTCGTCGAGAAGATCCACGCGGCTTGGCCAATCGACAGGGATTACATGGCGCCGCTTCGCTTCGGAAACCTGGCAGCGCTCGACCCGGCCCTGCTCGTGACGCCGCCCAAAGGGCTGGAAGCCGGCTATGTTCCGATTGTCATCCGCCAGGAAGCGACGGGCTCCCGGCCGAGCGGGAAAGCGCCGGAAGATTGAACACGGCGACGACCTAGCGGAGACTCCTTTAGGAGATACAAATGAAGAAGAGATGCTTATGGCTGGCGGTCATGGGAACGATGACCGCCTCTGTCCTGTCCGGGCAGACGGTCATCGACATAGAGAAGGGGTTCACGCTGCAAAACGACTACGCCCAATATCAATTTGAACCGCGCGGGTTCGGCCTTTCGGCCATGATCGACAGGAAGACCGGGTTCAATCACATCCGGCAGGTAAAGGGCAGGCATCTGTTGTGGGAAGTGGCGTTCGGAAGAGGGACCATGCGTCCGCGCATAGACAATAACTATAAACCGTGTACCTACGCGGAGTTGTTGACGCCGGCCAACGGCGATCAAATCCTCGTCCTGCAGTGGAACCGCCTGAGGTTCTGGGAGGAAGACGGGGTCGTCACCGTGCACGTCATGATCGAGCTGCCCAAGGGCGACGGCGTGGCGAAGTGGCGAATCTCCGTTCAGAACCGATCCGATTACTGGGGGTTGTGGGAGGTCGCCTGCCCGTCCGTCAGCGGCTTCCCTTCAGAGGGTGATTACGACGCGGCCATCCCCGTGACCGGGTCGGGCGGCCAGCTGCTGAAGAAATGGACGGGTTCCTTCAGGACCCGATCGCCCTCCGGCTTCTTCCCCATGCAATTCATGTCGTTGAACTCCGGAACAAACGCTGTCTATTTCTCGAGCATGGACGGAGAATCACGGGCTAAGGACTTCTCAGCGGATTCCAAGAAAGAAATCCTGTCGCTTGTCAAGTATCCCGAGAATATGGGCGTTCCCGGATCGGACCTTCCGGACCACTACGCAGTTGCGTTCGGACCCTACCAGGGCGGATGGCTGGAGGCTGCATATCGCTACAGGTTATGGGCCTTGCAGCAGGTCTGGACCCGAACAGGGCCTATTTCGCAACGTCCCGACTTTCCGAGGTCCGCCATCGATATCGGCTTGTGGATCCGTGACACCTGGGTTTGGGATCTTCCTCAAAATGTTGAAAAGAATACAGGCGATCCCTTGACCTGGACACGCGATCATCGTAACCCTCACGAAATGGACCTGCCCTTCTTAAACGTCATGCAGAGGGTGGGCGTGCCCATCGCCTTTCAGTGGTATGGATGGCATGAGACGCTGTTCGACAACAATTACCCGCATTTTCTCCCCCCCTTGCCCGGGTTCAAGGAGCGCGTCAAGGAACTTGTCGACGCGGGGGCGCTGATCGTCCCGTATATCAACGGATTGAGCGCCGATAGCAAGATCTCCGACTGGGACAAGTTCGATCCCTATGCCATTAAAGATGAGGCCGGCGGACTGAGGCAGAAGTTCTATTGGGATGGGGCAGGGAGACTCACGCCCATGTGCCCTAGCCAGGTCCCCTGGCATCACACCATCGCCGATCTCGTCGATCGTCTGGTCGGTGAATATGGCGCCAACGGGATTTATATCGACGAGGTGTCCTGCAACTCGCATGAGCTCTGTTTCAACAGGGACCATTTACATCCTCTCGGTGGCGGCCGCTACTGGGCTGACGGCTGGCGCGAGTTCTATCAAAAAATCCTTCATGTCGCTCGTCAGAACGGCCGCCAGGTCGTGGTCACGTCGGAGGCGGCCAATGAGATCTTCTTCGACCTGGTCACGGCAAATCTGTACACGGGGCGGCCGTGCGATTATGAGATCCCGCTGCAGGAAGTCGTCTATTCGGGCTATACTCTGTTCTACGGAACCGTCTGCGATTTCCGGAAGAGCCGCCGGCTTTTCAATTTTTGGGTCGGACAAGGTTTCATCGATGGGAAGCAGGTCGGATGGATGGATTTCGATCTTTTCCGCAAGCCCGAGTTCTCAGCTAAGGTCGATTTCCTGCGCCAGTGCGCGCAGCTGAGGATGGTCACCCGGAAATTCCACACATTCGGCCGGTTATGGAGGCCGTTAACACCATCAAATCCAATCCCCACCTTTGAAGAGGAATTCGACGAGGGGGGGCTGCACAAAGGAATTGTCCCGTCCGCGGAAGCGAGGATATGGCAGGCCGAGGACGGGCACCTGGGTATTTTCCTTGTGAACTATACCGATACGGAAATCCCGTTCTCCTACGCCATTGACCCAGCTGAATACGGTCTTGTCGCCGACCGGTTCAAGGTGAGCGAGATCACACCCGGAAAGGTCATCAATTTAGCGGAAGAAGGCAGCCGGATCAGCAGGACGGAAGCCCTGAAGCCGAATACGGTGAGAGTTCTGGAGATCACCCCCCTAAGCAATCCCAGTAGGCGTCCTCAGTCAGCTCCGAAGGGCGATTAAGCGGTCCTCTCCAATATGACCTGCCCCCCTCAAAGGGATCCAGTCCGTATAGTAAGATTTTGCTGGACGAAGGGAGTTGGACATGGGCAGGAAACGGTTTACTCCGGAGCAGATCATCCGCATGCTCCGGGAGGCGGAGGTCCTTCTCAACCAGGCAACTCCGGTCGCTGAAGTCTGTCGCAAGCTGGGGATCTCTGAACAGACCTACTACCGGTGGCGGAAGGAGGACGGCGGGATGAGGGTCGACCAGGCCAGACGACTCAAGGAGCTCGAGCAAGAGAACTCGAGGCTGAAGAAGCTGGTGGCCGATCTTTCATTGGATAATGCCATCCTGAAAGAAGCAAACCGGGGAAATTTCTAAGCCCGGCCAAAAGAGGCCGGGCCGTCGAGCATGTCTGTGAAGTCATGGAAATCTCTGAACGGCGGGCTTGTCAGGTCTTGGACCAGCCCCGCTCAACCCAGAGGCATGTCCGGAAGATACCCGATGACGAGGAGCGTTTAGTGGGCCAGATCATGAGCCTGGCCACTCGGTATGGGCGGTATGGCTATCGTCGGATCACGGCGTTATTGCGGGATGACGGATGGGAGGTGAACCACAAGCGAGTCGAAAGGATATGGCGGCAGGAGGGGTTGAAAGTGCCGGCGAAGCAGCCAAAGCGAGGTCGTCTTTGGCTCAACGATGGATCCTGCATTCGTCTGCGGCCGATAAAGAAAGACCACGTCTGGAGCTACGACATGGTTATGGACAGGACTTCGGACGGGAGGCCGATCCGGATCCTGGCCGTTATCGACGAATATACGAGGGAATGCTTGTCCATGTATGTTTCCCGGAGGATTAGGTCTGAGGATGTTCTAGAACAACTCTACGAACTGTTCCTGACGCGGGGAGTGTCCGAACATATTCGGTCGGATAACGGCGCGGAATTCACGGCGAAAGCGGTCAGGAACTGGCTCGAAGACCTTGGCGTAACCACACTCTTCATCGAGCCCGGAAGCCCCTGGGAAAACGGATATGTTGAGTCCTATATCGGGAAGCTCCGGGATGAGCTTCTCAACGGCGAGGTGCTGGACACGTTGGCGGAAGCGAAGGTCCTTGTCGAGGGCTGACGAAGGGAATACAATCGCTTCCGGCCGCATAGCTCCTTAGGCTACAGGCCGCCAGCTCCAGAGGCTATCATGGCCGGAATATTCACTCAAGGGCTGAAGCATTGATGAGGGGCAGGTCAGAGGAGACAAGTATGATCAAAAGAAGTCTGATCAGCCTGATTTTAGTTACTGCTGTTTGTGGAGGTGCGCTGGCCGCTTCCGAGTCGACTGCTGAGAGACATCTTACCGTGAAGGGGGGACGTTTTCTAACGTTGAACACGGTTATTCGCGTAAACCAGATTGAGGCGGCGCGTCATCTGAACGAAGGTGATGACGAATCCGCGCTTCATACTCCGGAAGCCGTGGCCGCATTCCGTGATGCGGTCTCAAGAGGTTTTCCCGGTGCGCAGGTGACATGGGCTTTCTCCTGGCTTGCTTTACACGATGAGCGGCCGAATTACGCTGCCATTCGCAAGCAGGTTGTGGGCTATCACAAGGCGTATGGCGATGAAATCACCTTTATACCCGGTGGATATTTCGCACCCATGTACAGCTCGCGCGCGCAGGTCAACAAGGATATCCAAGAGGCGCTTCAGATAATACGTGACATGGTTGGAAACGGATACAAGCCAAAGAGCCTGGTGGCTGGATTCGTTTCGGCCGAGAATCTGCGCTACCTTGCCGAAGAGGAGGGCATTCATGTCTGCCAAGGCACGATCTGGAGTCAGTACGGCATAGACAATGGCGACGGCGACGGTTCCATATCTTATCCCTATTATCCAAGCCGTGAACATGCGTGCAAGCCTGCGCAGGGGCGGGCGGACTTCATCGACTGTGTCAACCTGGATGGCTGGACATGTGACTTTCTATGTGCGCGGCGTTTCGGGTTCGAGGGAGGCTTTAACAGCAGGCTCGGAGTGGGGCCGATTGAATCGTATCGTAATCTCGGCGTGGATAAAGGCATGGCCGAGGTTATGGCGGTCACGGCCAACCACTTTGACGATGCCTTCAAGCGCAATGGATTTGGATGGGTTACGGATTGTTGGGAGATCAGCCTCGTCAAGTCACTTCAGCCGGAAGTTCTGGAGTGCCTGACCCAGTGGCTTCAGAATGTGAGAGAACGCTGGCCCGACGTTCGGGTTGTTACGCAGGGAGAGTTCGGCGAGGCCTGGCGGCGCGAACACCCGGATAACAAAGGTCTGGATTACCGTTTTGTCCAGCGGGGTACTGGCATTGGAGGTTCAGAGCCCAACTTGGAGATCCGCTGGTTCATGAACACCGATTTCAGGCTCGCGATATTGCGAGACTGGAAAAAGGAAGAACCTGGCAAGGTGATTGATTTCACCCGGTACGATTTGCCAGCCCGTGAACCTTCTGACCCTGCGCCCGGCAAACCGTCGCGGAACTGGAGCCTGATCAACCGAATCAATCAGAAGCACCGGCGCCCGGAAGATGCCCCGGTGCCTCTCTCTGGGCTTACGGACGACGAGCAGTTGTTGATCAGGAAACACTATCCTGAATTATCGGCGTCAGCTAACTTATCATGAGAGACGGAATCCGTAGCTTGAGAAGTCAGCCCGCGAGTCCGAAAACGCCTGACGACGAACACCAGATAGCCTGATTTTCGGTAGGTTGACCGTCACTCGCGTCGACCTGTCATGCTTAAGCAAACCTCTACCTCCGTGTAACGCCGGTGTAACAGATTTTGCTAAAACTCGCCTACTTCGGACTAATGGTGCTAAAAGAAATACGTTGATTCATATGGGGAATGTCCCCCGTGATATAATCCGAGCAACGGGAGATTGACAGGGGAGGATTCATGATGGACAACAATCAGCTCTACAAGAAATCTCTTGAGCAAGGCTTTTGGCAATACTGGAACGGGAAGAAAAGCTCAGTAGCATTCTCTGCTGACATGCTGGATTCCGAGCATGGGGTTGGACGCCTGCCTGTTTTCAAAAAGGAATTCGCTGACCGAAACATCCTAATGAAACCGGACGCGAATGAAGAAGACAAGAGGAGACTCGTAAACCTGATTCCGGATAGGAAGCGGCATAAGTGGTTCCGGAGCATGAGCAGTTCTCAGGCCTTGGCTTTAAGCTTCTTTGGCAATCTTGTCATTTATAGTCAGCTGGATTGGTTACGGGACCTCAGGGATAATGACGGCAAGGCTATCTTCGGCACCGCCGATTTATCGGCTTCCAACTTCTCCATGGAGCATGAGGTTGGGACACTGAATGAACCTCGTCCCACAAGCTTAGATTTCTATATCTCTGGTCGCTATCGGGTAGCCATAGAATGCAAGCTAACTGAAATCGAGATGGGACCTTGTTCGAGGCCTCGCCTAAAGAAGGACTCGCCTGAATACTGCGATGGCTCTTATTCTGTCCAGGGAAGGCGAAAAAGCCGGTGTGCGCTAACTGAAATCGGGGTCCGATATTGGGATTATGTCCCTGCGCTCTTCAAGTGGTCAGCTGATAGGGACTATGACGTGTGTCCGTTGAAGAATAATTATCAGCTGGTCAGGAATGTCCTTTCCGCATGCGTGAGGGAGGATGGTGTTGCGTCTCCAAGCAACGGACATGCTGTCCTGGTCTATGATGAGAGAAATCCTGCGTTTGCTGAGAGTGGGAAAGGAGCAAAGGCCTTCCGGCTAACACAAGAGGTCTTACATGAAAGCCAGAATCTTAGAAAGGTAAGCTGGCAGAGGATGTGTTCTTTCATGAAGGAGAACAAAAAGCTTAGCTGGCTGACTGAGGCCATCGCCGATAAATATGGAATCAGCGAGCAGTTGATATCCAAAACCATCTGAGCGTGAAGGACTCGCTATCACTCCCCTCCGGAAGGCTAGAAATCTGGCCTCTTTCCAGCCTCCTGGACGGCAAGTAGACTGGTCCCCGTGTAACGCCGGTGTAACAGATTTTGCTAAAACTCGCCTACTTCGGACGATATGGACTGAAATATCTTCGCTAGACGTTTACTTTTCCGGGCCCCTGACTCCCTTGCCCTCAAACGAAGTCCACCATATGCCGTTCTTGTCGTTTTCCCCCTTCACTGAAAGGGAATTCCTATCTGGACTGAAGTCCCATGTGTTACGCCATTTTTGGACTCTTCCATCAGGAAAATAGGACGAGCCGGTCTCTATGCAAGTTCTCTCATTAATGAAAGCCGCCGTGGAGATAAGCCAACTTCCATCGTCATTATAGCCATGAGTGGCACATGTCTTCTTGGTGAGGTCATATCCGGTAACCACCAATCCGTATTGAACGGTTCCTTGAGCCTTCCACATTGTGTGGATTTGCAGGAAGAAGCCTCCCAGTACCCGTTGACCCTTGAGGGTCCAATAGACCTTATACGAAGACCCAGATGGCATGTCCTTGGCTTCCCCTTGAATAACCCAGTCTCCGGCCCAAGCGTCCAATATCTTGTATTCTGGACCCGGTTGGACAGTGCTAGTTTGAGCTCGGACGGCGACTCCCGAGACCAGAATGACCAGACAAATAGAAGTAGCTACGCTTCTCATGTCCCCTCCCGGCTGGACCACGCATAGCGGTTGATTGGCCTTGGTTAGATAGACGCCCGAGGTCGAACGAAATTCTCACATGCCGCCGCGTGCCCCTTTATCGGCTATTGTGCCCCACATACAAATTGTGACATCGGCATAAGGACTCCGGTTCCAGGGTAGGGGATGAAATGCTTATGTCACGAACACTCATGCACTTTTCTCTTGTATCGCCTTCGTTATCCTCTCCCATTCTCCTTCAGGCAGACGCTTCTTTTCCACCTGATGCACCATTCCTGCCCCTGGGGCGTAGTGGAAGAGAATCTTGTCCGCGGTAATCTCGACCATCCACACCTGGTCCAGGTTGATGAGGACACCAGGTATCGTCTTAATCAGGTTCATGCTGACCTCCTGGTGATAGGAAAACACAGGAACCGGGGAGGTGTCAAGCCGCCTCGAACGGCATTGGAATCCCGAAACAAAAAGATTCTCGTATGCCACCCGTGTGACAGTAGCGTGACAGAATAGGCTGAAAGCGCAGTAAAATTACGGTCTCGGACGGAAGACGATGAGAGGGTCAGGGCTCATCGTAACTCGCTGACATTCCAAAGAGATAAGGCGTGCCGGTGGAGGAAATCGAACCCACACCCGAGTTGCCCCGGACGGGATTTTGAGTCCCGCGCCTAGTATATAGCGTGAGGCCAAATAATCGGCGTTCACCTTCCGCTCTTCTGCTTCTTTATGAACTCGGCGGCGGGATCCTTGCCTACCGCAATGAGTTTCTCATTCCACTCATGCTGTGCGCGCAGACTGCGCCACCGTGCGTATTGTCCCGGGTATTGGGGACTCGGATTCTCGTAGCCTTGCAGCCAGAACCGGAACCAATCCACCGATCCCTGCATCGAACCGACCCGCTGCAACGGAAGTTCCAGGATATGTTTTCCTTCCGGAAAGAGAACCAGCTCCACAGGCTTCCCCTGGACGACGAGCGCCGAGTAAAACTCTGCGGCCATTGAAATTTTCCCGTTATATTGCATGAGGAGAGGCGTCCGCACGCGTTGGGCGGAAAAGGCCGGAGCGTAAGCCAGCCACGCCTTGAAGGTTTCTCCACAGGGGGGCCCGCCGTACATGGCCGCCATGCCCGAACGCAGGTTTTTGTCGCCCAGATATGTTCCATAGTTGTAGATGCCCGAGTCCGCCGACACCGCCGCAGTCCACGCCTCTTTCGACTGCGTGAGCGTAAAATCCACAATCCAACTCGTCCGGCTGAAGCCCATGATCCCGACCCGCGCCGGATCGATCAGACCGCGCCGGTCCAACTCCCGCCTGCAAGTCTCGAACGCATCCATGGCCCGGAACGCCTCGGAAACGCCTCCCGGCAGTTGCTTCCACGTTCCCTCGGGATAGGGGCCGACGGCGCCCTCAAGCATGAACACTATGAACCCGCAGTTGGCCAGCGCCTGCGGCGCGAAGTTCGCCTTCAATCCGTCGTTGCCGCCATGGATAAAGGTATCGTCCCAGGTCTTGCACATGATCACGCACGGGTAACGCTTGCCGGCCTCGTAACCCACCGGGTAGATCAGGTATCCCCAATTCCTCGACGAATTGCTCCCCACCCATTCGATCTTTTCTACACCGCCAAGCGTTTGCTCTCGCAACTCCGGGTTGATCTCTGTCAGCGCGGCTTTGGCGCCCGTTTTGGCGTCCAGCAGCCAAAGGTCCGGCGGCACCGTCGTTGTTTGATAGATGCCGATAAAACGGCGCATGTCGTGCCCCGCGGCCGACAGGTCGCTGAGGCCCGAAGTGGACAGCGTGGTCCGCCGCTCCTCCTTCCACGCGCCGGCGACGGTTTCGGCCCGCCGCAGGGTCACCAAATCGCCGTTACGGAGCCTAACCACCACCCGCCGGGCTTGTTCATCAAACGCCAGCATCTCTTGGGGCGTCTCCTGCATGACGAGTTGCGCGGCGCCCGTTTTTACGTCAACGGCGAAAAGATGTTGCGGACGAAACGGCCCCACTAGGGCCTCGCCGACGGTGCTGCCATCGCCGACCGGGCTCGGACCACATGCGAGGTAGCGCGTGCTGTCATCGCTCCACAACAAGGCCATGCCCCATAAAGAGTCACTGATACAACCGGCATCAAGAGCCAGCTCGAGCGAAGGCCCGCCCTTGCTGGGCCCGGAGCGCGGCGGGGAGGACGGAATCGTCGGCGGCAGCCAGGCCCGCACCAGTTCGTTCGCCGGGACAACGAAGCCCCGCTCCGGCCAGAGGCGGAAAGCCGGGTCTTTTTGCCATGCGGACGGGTAAGGCACCGCTTCTCCCAAGGCAAGGAAGGTCACATGCCGCCCATCGGCCGAGATGGCGGGTCGCATCAGCCCCAGGGATCGTTTGCCGCCGAACACGGTCATCGTACCGCCGCCCACGTCCATCGCGACGATGGCCATCCGCGATGCCTTGTTTCTCGCTGTGCCTCGCGCATCGATGTCAAGCAAGAAATCGTCCTCCGTGATCACCACTCCGCGAGGCGACGCAAAACGGTCCACCTGCTCCTCGTCGGGCACACTCACCAGCAGCGCCAGCCGCCGGCAATCCGGGGTCGCGGCAAATTCTTCGACATTGAGCCCGCCAGGGCTCAACGGCGAGGATTCGCCGGACGCCTGATCAACCCGCACGACATTTCCTTTGTCGCCGTCGGGTCGGTACAGCACGAGGAGGTGCTGCCCGTCCGCGAGCCATTGCATTTGGCGAATGTCCCGGGTCCGCAGCACGGCTTTTCCGAAATGCCGAAGCGGCTCCTTCGCGTCGGTCTCCGGCAACTCGCGAACATAAACGACTGCCTCGTTGGAGTTTTCCTTCAAGTTAGGTTCGATCAGCACATAGGCCACCCGGCTGCCGTCGGGAGAGACCGCCGCCGGTTTTTCATCCAGAAACGTGCGCAGCCGTACGGAATCTTCCACCGTCGCCGCCCGCCGGCCGGCAGGATTCGACGAAGGTTGTTGGACGGCGAGGACGGCCCCCATCCCGGAGACCATTCCCAGCACAGCAAAACAACTGATACGGATAAGGATTGATTTTTTCATGGATAAGCGGCCCAATCCTCCAGGGCTCCGGTGGCCTGCCCCTGATCAATGTACCACCTCTGAAGTGAGATTTTCAAGCTTCGAACTCCCGCCCGGGCAGGCCATATGCCTGCCGAGTATCGCGAACTTCAGAGCAGGCTATTCCCGCCTCGACCTCTATTGGGGGATGATGGGTCGGGGATAGGGCCTTGGCCGTATGGCACCATTCCATTTGGCTAAAACGCATGCTAGGGGGCCTTTCTGGAAGCAATCGTCCGTTACCCCCTACTTCCCCTACAGGGTCGGGTGCCGTCTTCTGCGGGACATGGCCGTAGCATAGGATCGAGCGGGAAAAAAGGCCATGTTTTGGGTGGGTCAGGGACGTCCCATGGTCTCTCTGCAGGGTCGACGCTGCTTTGAATTGGTGATCAACTGCCTGTCAGCCGAGCCAGCCGCTCCGTGGACCCACTTAGAAAGGGCAGGTCAACTTGTCGCCTATTTCCTTGTGAGCTTCACCCGGGCAAAAGGCTGCAGTTTCCCGCCCTCTTCGCCATCCATCAACCATCGCCAAGAGTCATTGCTCTTATCGTACACGAACGTCGTGTGGAAGAGGCTGCCATCCTGGGCTTTGAACTCGAACGCAATGTCGTCGCCGTTGCGCTGGGCATGGCCGATGGACTGGCCCGTCAGGCCGCCGCCGCCGGTCGAGTCCAGCCATAGGCACGCGTACTGACCCGACGGTTGGTCCCAGCCAATGAAGACGATCGCCTCATATTCCGCATGGCCCGCGACGTCCTTCTCGCGTGATACTTCGTAAAGCCGTACGTACTGGTGGCCCAGCACCCACTCGGCAACGACATCATGCGTCGTCTTTTTTCCGCCGATTGTGCCCTGAAGCACCCACGTTCCGACCAGGCGATCCAGCGTGGGATCCTGAAACGTTGCTTGCTGGGCCGAGAGGGAAGATGAAAGCAGTGCGATTGAAACGATTATTTTAAGGACTATATTCCTCGCTCGCACCTTGTCCTCGTCACTCATTATAAGAGGCACCTCCTATCTGCGCAACTTTCTTGGTCTGGTTTACGCCTTTATCCAGGAGTCACCCGTATCCATTATGCCTTGGCCCGGTGGGCACTGTTCAGGGGCCGCGTCACCCTCTCGTCACAAATACGTCATAAAACGTGCCCAAGAATGCCTACTCCTGCCTATTGGTGCCTAGAGGGACAAATCGAGTCATATCCGGGAAATTGGCGGGGCCGACGAGACTCGAACTCGCGACCTCCGGCGTGACAGGCCGGCGTTCTTCCTAGCCCTTCAGCCCGGCAAACCGGCTGTGCTAAATGTGTGCTCAAAATTGTGCTCAACAGATGCCTAAAACGGGGTAAAGCTGTACAAAATTGCGACAATTTCAGACCCCCGGGAATGATGGCTAAATGGCCATTTTCTCGGGGAATATGGGAGCGCGCCTGGGGTGAATCGAACACCCGACCCGCTGCTTAGAAGGCAGCTGCTCTATCCCCTGAGCTACAGGCGCGCCATGGATAATCAAAGCCGGGGCCGCGAGATCCGTCCCGGCCTTCCCGGCCGGGCGACCTATCGCAGGGCCGGTCGCTTTTCCGCGGGGAGCCAATCGGGGAGAGCGGATTTGAACCGCCGACCTCCTGCTCCCAAGGCAGGCGCGCTAGCCAGGCTGCGCCACTCCCCGTCCGTTCCGCACCCCTCGTCGAAAGCCCGTTCATCTTAGCAAATCGGGCCGCCGGCTGTCAATTTGACCGGGGAGGCCCGCTATCGGCGCATCCCCTTGTCGATCTGGGACCTGCCGACCTTCACGACAATGGGCCGGCCGTGCGGGCAAAGGGCGGGCTGCGATGATTTGAAAAGCTCGTCCACGAGATAGCCCATCTTTTCCCTGGTCAGCGGCTGACCTGCTTTGATGGCTGTCTTGCAGGCCAGGGTCGCCAGGAACTTCTCACGCCTGTCCCGGGTGTTCGCCTGTTCCGCCTCCTCGAGCAGGGCCTGGAAGACATCCGCGGCCTCCTCGGCCCGGAAGACGCCCGGGTACTCCTTGAGGGCGAAGGACCGGCCGCCCATGGCCTCGACCCGGAACCCGAGCTCCTCGAAAAGCACTGCGTTCTCCTCGAACGCGACGGCCTCGGACGGCGAGAGCTCCAGGAGGGCCGGGACGAGGAGCGTCTCCCGGGGCCAAAGGTTCCGGCGGTCGATCTCCCGGAACTTGTCGAAAAGGATGCGTTCATGGGCGTTGTGCTGGTCGATGACCAGGAGCCCGTCCTCCGCGCCCGCGACGATGTAGAGGTTCTGGAACTGGCCGAGGACTTCGGGGCCCGTTCCGGCCTTCTCCGGCACGCCGAAGGGAGGAGCGGCCGGGCCGGCCGAGAGACCGGGCTTCCAGGCCGTCGGACCGGATCCCTCTCTCGCCACTTCGCCCCCCTGCCCGAGCTCAAGACCCGGCATGGGGACGGATTCCTCCGCGACGCCAGGAGGGGCGAAGACCTCGGCAGCGGCCGGGGCCGGATAGACGTCCTTGACCGCATGCTCCCTGAGCGTCCCGTGTTCCACGGCCCGGAGGACGAGCCGGAAGACGAGCTGGGGGTCCCTGAACCGGACCTCGGCCTTGGCCGGATGGACGTTGACATCGACGTCGCCGTACGGAAGCGTGATGAAGAGGAATCCCTCGGCCGACCTGTTCCGTTCGAGAATCCCTGTGTACGCTTGGTTGAGGGCGGCCTGGAGGATCCGGTCCTTGACCGGCCGGCCGTTGACGAAAAAATGCTGGACGGAGCGGTCCGCGCGTCCCCGGAGCGGCCGGGACGAATATCCGGAGAGCCGGCCCTCCCCTTCCGCTCCAGCGACCTCCATCAGGCCGTCCACGACGTCCTTTCCGTAGAGCTGGAAGATCCGGTCCTTCAGCGTACCGACCGGCGGGCAGTTGATCGTCTCCCGCGTCCCGTGGACGAGGACGAAGCGCACGCCCGGATGCGACAGGGCGGCCAAGGTCAGGTATTTGGTGATCAAGCCGACCTCGGAGGAACTCGACCGGAGGAATTTCCGCCGGGCCGGCAGGTTGAAGAACAGGTCGCGGACCTCGACCATCGTCCCCCGCGGGAAGGCGATGTCCGTGACGGCCAGGAGCTTCTCGCCTTCCCGCTCGATCAGGGTGCCGCGTTCCTCGGCCCCGTCGAACGTCCTCAGGGAGAGCCTCGAGACGGCCGAGATGCTGGCCAGGGCCTCGCCGCGGAAACCGAGGGTCGAGATCCTCTCCAGGTCCTCTTCGGCCGAGATCTTGCTCGTCGAGTGGCGCCGGAAGCAGAGGGCGACGTCCTCCCGGCTCATCCCCGACCCATTGTCCTGGACCTTGATCGAGCGCTTCCCGCCGTCGAGGAGATCGACCCGGATGTCCGTCGCTCCGGCGTCGAGGGAATTTTCGACGAGCTCCTTGACGACGGACACGGGCCGCTCGATGACCTCGCCGGCCGCGATCTTCTCGGCGATCTCCGGGGCCAGGATATGTATTTTCTTCATGTTCTGACGACCTCCCCTTCTGTCGAACGCTGCGAAACCCGGGTGACGCGGACCCGGACGGTTTCCCGTCTCGGCGCCGGGCATGACGGAACATGGACCCTGATATAGTTGCCCGTCAACAGTTCCGTGAATTCCCCCTTGCCGGCCCTCCCCTCCAAGGCTAGGCCGGGCCCCTCCTTCTCTGCCTGCCTCAGACCTCCGGCGCCCCTCCCGATGACGACCGCTTCCAGCGTCTGCCCCAGAAAGGAGGCCCGGAACCGGAGATTTTTCTCCGCGGAGAGCTTGCGGAGAGCTCGCGACCGTTCCTTCGTGAGCCGCTCCGGGACTTGGGGCCTTGCCGCCGCCGGCGTCCCCGCGCGCGGCGAATAGGAAAAAACGTGAAAATATGTCAGCGGCGATCCCGAGAGGAACTCCTCGAGAAGGGCGAAGTCGTCGTCCGTCTCCCCGGGAAACCCGGCGATGACATCGGCGCCGAGAGACGCCCCGGGCGACCGTCCTTTCAAGTCGGAGAGGATGGACCGATAGACCTCCGGTCCGGCCGACCGCCCCATTTTTTCGAGGACCCGGCTTGACGCGTGCTGGAGAGACAGATGGAAATGCTGGCAGACCTTGGGATTTCCGGCGATGTGGGCCACGAGGGCCCCGTCCGTGCGCCGGGGATCCAGGGAGCTCAGCCTGATCCGGCCCAGGCCCTCGACGTTTTCGATCATGCGGAGAAGCCCGAGCAGGGAACCTCTCGGCTCCAGGTCCTCGCCATAAGACGATAAGTGGATCCCGGCCAGAACGACCTCCCTGTACCCGGCCCGGACCAGATCCCGGACGCGGGCCAGGACGTGGCCCTCGCCAAGGCTCGCGCTTCTTCCCCTGACGCTCGGAATGACACAGAACGTACACCGGTCATCGCACCCATCCTGGATCTTGAGAAGCGCCCGGGAGCGGAACGCAAAGTCCTCCGGGTCGGCCATCCCCGGCTCCGCCCTTTCGTCAGACCCTGTCATTCCGACGAGCGCGAGCATCTTGTCCGGCAGGCCGGTTTTCTCGCTGTTGGGGACGACGAGGAGGACCTGAGGAATTGTCTCTATCTCATGCCGGGCCCGCTCGGCGTAGCAGCCCGTGACAACGAGCTTGGCCGCCGGGTTCTCGCGCGAGATCTTCTGGATGAATTTCCTGACGTCCCGGTCGGCCCGGCCGGTCAGCGTGCAGGAGTTGACGAGGACGAAGTCGCTCCGGGCCGAGTCATCCTCCAGCCGGAGTCCGCCTTTCCGGAAGGCTTCGGCCCAGGCGAAAGCCTCCGCCTGGTTGACGCGGCAGCCGAAGTTTTGGATGGAGAGGGAGGGCATCGGGAGCAGTCAAGGTTTTCCTTGGATCTTTTTCGAGCTCGCCTCGACGCCGGCGGCCATCTTGGCCCGGTAGCCGATGAGCTTTTTCCGCAATTTCTCGTTCTTCAGGGCGAGGATCTCGATCGCGAGGAGGGCCGCGTTCGATCCTCCGTGCTTGCCCAGGGCCACGGTCGCCACGGGGACGCCCTTGGGCATCTGGACGGTCGACAACAGGGCGTCCAGCCCGGCCAGCGCGGCGCTCTCGACCGGGACGCCGATGACGGGCCGGACGGTTTGGGCGGCGACGACCCCCGCCAGGTGGGCGGCCTTCCCTGCCACGGCGATGAAAACCTCCGTCCCCCCGGCCTCCGCTTCTTTCACCAAACGGAGCGTGCGCTCGGGGGACCGATGCGCCGAGGTCACTTCGAGGCCGTAGGGAACGCCGAATTCCTTCAGGAGCTTCAGGGCGTCCTCGATGACCTCGAAATCCGACTCGCTGCCGAGAAGGACCATCACGTTCATGACTGCTCCTCCCTGACGGCGCCGATGTCACGGCGGTAATGCATGGCCTCGAAATAAATCCGGCCGACGGCGCCGTAGATCTTCTTCATCGTGTCTTCGAGGGTAACTTCGGAGGCGCAGACCCCGAGGACGCGCCCCCCGTTCGTCGTGTAGGTGTTATTCTCGAACTTCGTCCCGGCATGAAAGACGGTCACCCCGGCGATTTCCGCCGCGTCGGTCAGGCCCGAGATCGTCTTCCCCTTCTCGTAGTGGGCCGGGTATCCGCCCGAGGCCACGACGACGCAGCCGGAGGGGTTCTCCGACCAGCGGGCCTCGGTCTTGAGGATGTTCTCGTCGACCGCGGCCGACAGGAGCTCGAGGAGATCGCTTTGGAGCCGGAGCATCTGGGGCTGGGTCTCGGGGTCGCCGAAGCGGCCGTTGAACTCGAGGACACGCGGCCCCTCGTCCGTGACCATCAGGCCGGCGTAGAGAACCCCCTTGAACTTCCGGCCTTCCTCGAGCAGGCGGGTGACGGCCGGGTGGATGACGGTGTTCATGACCTCGTGGAAGAGCTTCTCGGTCATGAAGGGCGAGGGCGAGATGGCCCCCATCCCCCCCGTGTTGGGGCCCTTGTCGCCGTCGTAAGCCGCCTTGTGGTCCATGGCCGAGACCAGGGGCTGGACCCGGGTCCCGTCGGAGATGACGATGAAGGAGACCTCCCGGCCCCGGAGGAACTCCTCGATGACGATCCTCCGGCCCGCCGCGCCGAACTTCTTCTTGACGAGCATCTCTGTCGCCGTCTCCTCGGCCTTCTTCTGGCCGTGGCAGACGACCGCGCCCTTGCCGGCCGCCAGGCCGTCGGCCTTGATGACGACCGGGAAGCCGAACTCTCCCGAGCCGATGACCTTCCGGGCCTCGTCGAAGGCGTCGACGATCTTGAACCTGGCCGTCGGGATCTTGTGGCGCTCCATGAACTGCTTGGCGAAGACCTTGCTCCCTTCGATCTCGGCCGCCTTTTTCGACGGGCCGAAGATCCTGAGGCCGCGCTTTTCGAACTCGTCCGCGATCCCGAGCATGAGCGGGACCTCGGGGCCGACGACGGTCAGGTCGATCTTTTCACGGGACGCGAATTCGAGGAGCCCGTTGATGTCCGTTTCCTCGAGAGGGACGTTTTCTGCGACGAGCCGGGTGCCGCCGTTGCCAGGCGCGCAGTAGACCTTCTCGGCCTGCGGGCTCTGGGCGATCTTCCAGGCCAGGGCGTGCTCCCGCCCGCCGGAACCGACGATCAGGATCTTCATGGTCTCACCCTCCGTTCCCGTGAGATTCGAGGCCCCCTCAGCCCGTCACGGCCCGATCCAGATTCTCGGCGAAAAGGCGGACGTAGCCCGGGTCGGGGATGGAGCCGGCCACGATCCGGGCCGCCAGGGGCAGGGCCTGCTCCGGCGGCAGGCAGAATTTCATCGTCAGGAAATTCCGCCTGTACCGGGACACCGCGTCCTTGGCTTTCCGGCCGCGGACGATGACGTCCGCCATGAGCCCGGCGAGCTCATCGAAGTCCTTCTCGATCATGCCGAACCGCGTCATCTCCTGGACGCCGAGGCGGACGCCGCTCGATTCGAGGAATGTCGCGTCGTCGGGGAGAGCCTGGTAGTTGGCCACGATGTTGTTGTCCTCGAGCCGCCGGGCCATCGCCATGCCGGGCCCGAAGGGCTTGACGCGGATGATGACCTGGTGGGTCTCGGTGAAACCGTCCGCTTCGTCGCCCTCGACCGGGATGCCGTGGGACTTGAGGGCCCTGGCGAAGGCCTTGGCATTGGCCCTGACCTGGGCCTGGAACGGCTCCTTGAACTCGTTCATCTCGTACGTGGCCATGAGGAGGCCGAGGAGGGTCCCAAGGTGGTGGTTGCTCGTCGAGCCGGGGAAGGCACGGCCCCGGATATCGAGCCAAAGAGGCCTGATCGGCGAGTCCTTGGGGAAGTTGCCGGCCACGACGCCGCGCTGGGTCCCGAAAAAGGTCTTGTGCGTGCTCCCCGTGACGACGTCCGCCCCTTCGGCCAGGGGAGCCTGGAAGGCGCCGTACAGCCCAAGGACGTGGGCCATGTCGAACATGATCACGGGCCTGTCCTTCCAGCTCCGGACGATATCGGCCACGAACTTGACCGGCTCGCGATAGAGGAACATGCTCTTTCCGAAGATGATGAGCTCGGGCCGGTGGCTATCGAGGAGCTCGCCGAGCTTCCGGACGTCGGGCTTGTAGGGGTTCTCGCGAAGGACCGGGAAGTTGACGACCCGCTCCTTGCCCGTCTCGGGGTCCTCCTCCACGAAGTTGAACAGGGCCCCCATGGGCTGGGAGCTGAGGTGGCCTCCGTAGATGAGCTCGTTGTTCATGACGAGCCGCATCCGGCGGGACGGCCGTGTCTCGGGCTTGCCCCTGTTGATGAACTTCACCATGCCCTTGAAAACGACCTCGTTGGCCATTTGGCCGCTGACGGGCCGAAGCTCGACGTCGGTGCAGCCGAAATAGTTCTCGAGCTCGCGCTGGGCCTCGAGCTCGACGTCCCGGATGAAGTCCGTCCCCTGGTAGAAATAGACCTCCTCGCCCTTCATGTTCCGGTGCTCCGCGTACCGGCCGGAGGGGTCGGCGATCTCGCACACCTTCACGAGGAACGACGGCGTCGACTCCGAGGGGATGAGGTTGAAGCATTCTGTCTGGCGCCAGGCGCTGTTTCGTTCGGCCCTGGCCGCCAGGCTCTGCGTTTTTTCGTAGAACGATGCCATTCGATGACTCCTCAACGACCGTCCCGGCCTATTTGAAGTTCGCGGCCTCGATATCCCGGATCTTCTGGACCCGGCGGGTGTGGCGGCCGCCTTCGAACTCCGTATCGAGCCAGATCCGGACGAGACGGAGGGCCAGCTCGAGGGAATGGGTCCGGCCGCCCAGGGTCAGGCAGTTCGAGTCGTTGTGTTTCCGGCTCATCTCGGCCGCGTATTCGCTGGAGCAGGGGGTCGCCCGGATGCCCTTGAACTTGTTGGCCACGATCCCCATCCCCAGCCCGGTGCCGCAGACGAGGATGGCCCGGTCGCAGGCGCCTTCGACGACGCCCCTGGCCGCCCGGGCGCCGTAGTCCACGTAGTCCACGGATTCGCCGGCGCCGCAACCGTAATCCTCGAAAGCGATCCCCTGGCCGCGCAGGTAATCCGCGACGCCGGATTTGAGATCGTATCCGGCATGGTCGGACGCGAGAGCGATCCTCATCCAGGACTCCTTTCTGCCCGGCGAGCCCGCCGAAGGGCGTCCGCCGGACGCACCGCCGAAAGCCTCGCCCTGATCAGCCCCGGCCCGGCCGTTGCCTGACCGGGATGGCCGTCTTCCCTTCGGTCATCCCGGCAGCCTCGGGGAGGACGTCGAGCGCCTTGAGCACGGCCGGGTCGGACAGACGAGAAACGCGAACCCCTTCTTCGAGGCCCCAGATAGCGCTGGCGATCTCACGTTCGAGCTCCCTCCGGATCTCCTCCTCGGCGTCCTTGAACGCCTTTTCGTCGTTCGCGACGTTGCGCGGCTTGAGATATTTCCGGAAATCGTCGATGACGGCCGCGTCCACAGGGAAGGTTTTGCCGACGAGGGTCTTTCCGGGGCCGGAACTCTCCGGGCCTTTCGGATCCTGGGGGAAGACGAAAGTCTGGCCCAGGTCGGTCTGGTGCTGGACAAGCTTCCGGGCGTAGTTGAAGAAGGCCCCGCTCAGGCGCAGCCGGCCGGTATAAGGCTTCAGGAGAGAATCCACCTTGTAATCGGGCGTGATCCCGCCCTGGCCCAGGACCTTGCGGCCCCGGTCGGTGTACTTGACTTCGCGGCTATCGTCGGGGGCCCGCTTGGCGAGGAGAAGGTAATCGTCGATCTGGCTGTAATCCCGCTGGATGGACCGTCCGCTCGGGGTCAGGTACTTGGCCACGGTCAAGGCCACGGCCGCGTCGGGGGCGAGAGGGAAAACCGTCTGGACGAGTCCTTTGCCCCACGAATCCTCGCCGACGATGAGGCCCCGGTCGTGGTCCATGACGGCCCCGCTGACGATCTCGGAAGCGCTGGCCGTCCCCTGATCGATGAGGATAACGAGCGGGAGCTTTTCGTACTGGCCGTCCCGTTCGGCCTTGAACTCCCGGTCATAGGCCGGGTTGCGGCCCTTCATGGAAACGATGAGCGTCCCGGACGGGAAGAACAGGTCGGCCACCTCAATGCACTGGACGAGGGGACCGCCGGTATTCGACCGGAGGTCCAGGATAAGGCTTTTCATCCCCCGGCCGGAAAGCTTGACCAGGGCTTCCTCGAGCTCCCGGGGGGTTTCCTTGGCGAAATTCCGGATGAAGACGTATCCGACCCCGTTGTCCAGCATGAAGGAATAGGGCACGCTCAGGAGCGGGATTTCCTCCCGGGTGATGGTCAGCTCGAAGGGCTTGTCCAGCCCGTCGCGGACGATGGTGATCGTGACCTTGGTCCCCTTCTCCCCGCGGAGCTTCTGCATCGCCTCGTAGCTCGAGATCGGCACCGTGCTCTCGCCGTTGATGTGGGAAATCGTGTCGCCGGACTGGATACCGAGGCGCCAGGCCGGAGTCCCCTCGATCGGCGAGATGACCACGATCTTATCGCCCTGCTTCTGGATCTGGATCCCGAGGCCATAATACTTGCCCGTATATTCCTCCCTCTGGCGGGAGAAACTGTCGGGGTCCAGGAAATAGGAATGGGGATCGAGCGTGTCCAGGGTCCCCCGGATGGAGGAATAGGCGAGCTGCTGCTCGTCGACCGGCTTGTAATACTCCGTCTCGAGGATCTGGGCCATGGCCCGGACCTTCGTCAGGGCCGCCGCCCACTGGTCCTGGTTATGGGACGGCATCGGGCCCACGAGAGCGGCGATAAGGGAGAGAAGGATAACCCGTTTTTTCATGGTCTTTGCCGAAAAAATATCTTACCAAAGCCCTTCTCTAAAGTAAAGCCGACGGGGGGCGGTCATTTGCGTTACCCCCTATCGGTTGGCACGGTGGCCGTGGTATAATATGTGAAGAGAAGATAATGTTCGGAAGCGTCGGACCCACGGAACTGATCCTCATCTTCATCATCGCCCTGCTCGTTTTCGGCCCCAAGAAGCTTCCCGAGGTCGGCAAGTCCGTCGGCAAGGCCATCCGGGAGTTCAAAAAGGCGTCGGAGGAGATCAAGGGGAGGATCGAAGACGAGATCAACGCCTCGGAGATCAAGGACATCGGCAAGGACCTCCAATCCGGCGTCAACAGCCTCAAGGACGGGATCAGGGGGATCGCCGATGCCACCGGGGTGACGGACCTCAGGAACGAGATCAAGGGAGCGGCCCAGGCTCCGGCCGCTCCGAGCCCCTACGACCGTGGGGAGAGATTGGTGGTGCCGGAGGAAGGCCCGCTGAAGAACCCCCGGGCCGACGACAAAGAGATCAACAAGGACGCGACCGGAAATGAGAATGGGGAAGGGCAGAAAATCTCCGGATGAGATGACCTTCCTCGAGCACCTGGAGGATCTCCGGAAGCGGCTCTTCTATTCCGCCATCGCCTTGATCGTCGGCTTCGTGCCGGGGTGGATTTTCGCCAAGCAGATCTTCAATATCCTCGCCCGGCCCGTCACCAAGTTCTTCCCGCCCGGGACAAAACTGGCCTTCACGCACCTGGTCGACCCCTTCATGCTGTACATGAAGGTCGGCTTCCTGGCCGCGGCCTTTGTCATGTCCCCATTCATCTTTCTCCAGTTCTGGTATTTCGTGGCCCCGGGCCTCTACCGGAAGGAGAAGAAATACGTCGTCCCGTTCGTCCTTCTGACGACGTTCTTCTTCGCCCTCGGCGCGCTCTTCGGGTATCTCATCGTCTTCCCCTTCGCCTGCCGCTTTTTCCTGCAGCTCGGCGCCGATTTCCAGCCTGTCATCACCGTCGATCAGTACTTCGGCTTTTCCCTGAAGGTTTTGCTCGGCATCGCCGCCACGTTCGAGCTCCCGACCCTCGTTTTCTTCCTGTCCAAGATGGGGATCATCACCGCCAAGTGGATGATCAAGAATTTCAAGTACGCCGTCCTGGTCATTTTCATCATCGCGGCCGTCATCACGCCGACCCCGGATTGGGTCACCCAGAGCATCGTGGCCCTCCCCATGTTGGCCCTTTACGGCCTCAGCATCCTGATCGCCCTCATCGTGGGACGCCAGAAAACGAAGGCCGCAGCTTCCTCCGGGGATCCATCGGCCTGATAAATGGGCAGGCACGGGGAAGAACACCGGAGAGACGCCGGCTGCACCCGCTTTTCCTCCCGGCGCCGGCCGTTGGCGGAAGGACGGTTCTGAGGACATGGACGGACGGTTGATCATCCGGAACGAACGCCTGGAAACCGCGGAGAAGCTCGTTTCCGAGAACCCCGCCACCCTCGAGCCCGTCGGCGAAGCGAGCCTGGCCTCCCGGGCCCTCTGCGAAGAGGCGGTCCGGGCGGCGAAGGAGGCCTATCCGGCCTGGCGGGAAATGCCGGCGGCCGATAAACGGCGGATCTTCAGGCGCGCGGAAGCCGTCCTCGAGCGCCGGAGCGGTGAGGCGGCCAAGCTTATCACCAGGGAAAAAGGGTCCCCGTACGCCGAATCGCTGGCGGTCGAGGTTTATAGCGCCCTCGAATCGCTCAATTATTACGCCGGGAACCAGGGGCGGCTCCTTCAGCCCATGGCCGCGAAACACCACGTCCCCCTTTTCCATCACAAGAAGAGCGCCTTCCATTTCCACCCGCTGGGCCCGACGCTCATCATCTCTCCCTGGAACTTCCCCTTCCTCATCCCCTTCTGTGATGTCCTGAGCGCCCTGACCGCCGGGAACACGGTCGTCCTCCGGCCGTCGACGACGACACCGTTCGTCGCGCTCCTTCTCGGCGAGATCTTCATCGAGGCCGGCCTGCCGCCGGGCGTGCTCAACGTCGTCGTCTGCCGCGTGCCCCAGGCCGAAGCCATGATCGTCCATCCCGACATCCAGACCGTGATGTTCACGGGGAGCGTGGGGGTCGGCAAACGGATCATGGAGCTGGCCAGCCGGAACCTGACCAACCTGAGCCTCGAGCTCGGCGGCAAGGACCCCATGATCGTCCTCGAGGACGCCGACCTCGAGAGGGCCGCGCGCGGAGCCGTCTGGACGTCCTTCATGAACTGCGGCCAGAGCTGCGGCTCGGTCGAGCGGGTTTATGTGGCCCGAGAGGTCGCCGGAAAATTCACGGCCAGGGTCATCGACCTCGCGAGACAGGTCAAGGTGGGAGATCCGCTGGAGCCCGGGGTGGACATGGGACCGATGGCCAGCGCGGCGCAGCTCAAGATCGTCGAGGAGCACATCGCCGACGCCCGGGCCAAGGGCGCCGCCGTCCCGGTCGGAGGGTCGAGGATCGCGTCCCTCCCCGGCTATTTCGTCGAGCCCACAGTCCTCACCGGCGTCGACCACACGATGAAGATCATGAGCCAGGAAACGTTCGGCCCGACGCTGCCCATCATGGCCTTCGACCGCCAGGAGGAGGCCGTTGCCCTGGCCAACGACAGCCTCTATGGACTGACGGCCTCGGTCTGGACACGGAGCCGGAAGCTCGCCGAGTGGTTCGCCGAGCGGCTGGACGCCGGGTCCGTCACCGTCAACGACCACATGTATTCCTTCGTCGAGCCCCGAGCCATCTGGGGCGGCATCAAGCAGACGGGCATGGGGCGGTCCCACGGCCCCTTCGGCCTCCACGAACTGGTCAACATCAAGTACGTGAGCCTGGACTTCCTCAAGAAGAAATCCCAGGCCTGGTGGTTCCCCTATGACCGGGGCCTGGAGCACATCCTCGAAAAGACGATCACCGCCTATCACGGAGAGGGCTTCGGACGGAGGCTCGGGGCCGCCCTTGCGCTCCGTTCCGGGCTCGGGCGCATCCTGCGGACGAGCCCGGCGATGAACTACGTCAAAAGCCTGCCCAGGATCTTCAAGAGATGAAAACACGGCCGAAGCTCATCGGTCTCACCGGCACCAACGGGGCCGGCAAGGGAGAGGCCGCGGCCTTTTTCATGGCCAAGGGCTACGCGTACGCTTCGCTCTCGGACATCCTCCGCGAGGAACTCAGGGACCGTGGCCTGGAGGTCACGCGAGACAGCCTGATCAGCATCGGGAACGAGCTCCGGGAAAGATTCGGCCCCGACGTCCTCGCCCGGCGGACGATGGCGAACGTGTCCGGGCCGACGGTCATCGACAGCATCCGGAACACCCGGGAGATCGCCACCTTGAGAGCCCAGGGCGATTTCGTCCTGCTCGCATTGGACGCGCCCATCGAGGTCCGGTTCGGCCGCGTCGCGGCCCGGGGCCGGAATGAGTCCGCGGCGACGCTCGACGAGTTCCGGAAAAAAGAGGACCAAGAACGGTCCGGCGGGGACTCGGCCCAACAGCTTGCGGCCTGCATGGCCACCGCCGACGAGCTCGTCTGGAACGACGGGACGATCGAAGACCTGCATCACAAACTGGAGAACATCCTATGACGCCCAAGCGCACGTCCAAGGACCTTTATTATCTCGGCATCGCCAAAGAGGTGGCCAATAGGAGCACCTGCTTCCGAAGGGCCATCGGGGCCATCATCGTCCGTGACGACCAGATCATCTCCACGGGCTACGTCGGCGCGCCCCGCAAGACCAAGGACAGCCTCGAGCACGGCTTCTGCCTCCGGGACAAGCTCGGCATCCCCCACGGCCAGAGGTACGAGCTCTGCCGGAGCGTCCACGCCGAACAGAACGCCATCATCAACGCGGCCCGGGCCGGGGTCAGCCTCCTCGGCGGAGACATGTACATCTACGGCAGCGCGCCCGGCATCGACAAGCCGATCGACGCCTTCCCCTGTTATATCTGCAAGAAAATGATCATCAACGCCGGCCTCAACCGGGTCGTCTGCTCGACCGAGGACGGTCAGGCCAGAGTCTTCCGCATCGACGAGTGGATCCGGGACTGGCAGGAGCGCGACATCCTCGACGACGAACATCAATACGGAAAAAAATCATGACGGCCAGGGGCGCGGGGGGGAGAGGCCTCCTCGCCCTGCTGACGCTCGCTCTCCTCTTGCCCTTTCCAGGGTCAACGGCCGCGCCGGGCCCCCCGGCCGGACATCCGGGGCAGCAGGCGCCGGGCCAAGAAGAGGCAACGAGCCTTCTGAAGCTTCTGATGATCGAGCCGTCGCCCGAATCCGTCGACTATGTCCGGAACAAGGCCCAATTCCAACTTCACACTTTGCTCACGGAGCAGCGCCACCAAAAAACGTGGGACCTCGGCGAGCGGATCCAAAAGGACACGCTGGCCGGGCTCAGGATGCTGTCGGCCATTGACGATGATGTCCGGGCGAAGCTCGAGGCCATGGCGGCCGATACGGCGACTCTTGACCGGGCCGCGGCGGCCGTCGAGGCCGCGATCCTGGCCAAGAGGAAGGTTTATATTTATGGATGCGGGGCCACGGGCCGGCTGGCCAAGCAGATGGAAAGCTCTTTCTGGCGTCCTTTCTGGCGGAAGGTCAGGGCGGAGGAAAAGATCTGGCCCAAGCTCGCCGGGGGCCTGTCAGGGGCGATCGAAGACGAGCTCATCGGCGAGATGACGGGCGGGGACCGGGCCCTCATCAGCTCCCTCGAGGGTTTCGAGGACCTCCAGCTCATCGGGCGCCTCCAGCTCCGGGACAGGGGGATCGCCCGCGGGGACGTCGTCATCTGCGTGACCGAGGGCGGAGAGACCTCCTCGGTCATCGGCACCATCTTAGGGGCCCACGAGCAGTGGACGGCTCAGCCTGGATACGACCCGGCGGCAAGCCGGAAGAGCCTCTATTTCGTCGACAACAACCCGGAGGAGAAGCTCCGTCCCTTCGAGAGGAGCCGGAAGGTCCTAGAGGAAGCCGGGATCACGAAGATCAACTTGACGACCGGGCCGCAGGCGATCGCCGGCTCGACGCGGATGCAGGCCACGACCATCGAGACGTACGTTGTCGGGACCATCCTCGAGGCCGCGGCGGCGAGGCTTTTGGGGCGGTTCCTCTCGCCCGGGGATATGGCCCGGCTGGGCTTCGAGGGACGGTTCGAGATCGGGGCCAAACTCAAGCAGTTCACCTCAGTCCTGGAGGCGACGCGGGCGGCGCTGCCCGAAGTCGCCAGGCTCACGGACATCGAGGCCAAAACTTATGGCGACGGCTTTTTCTCAACTTATTTCGCGCAAAAGGGCCTGATCACCGTCTTTATCGACAGCACCGAGCGAAGCCCCACCTTCCGGCTCTATCCGCTCGACACCGTCAGGGAGACCCGCCGAAAATGCTGGACCCAGGTCTGGACGGGGGCGGAGACGCCCCGGGACGCCTGGCGGGCTTTCCTGGGAAGGCCTTTCCGGGGCCTCGCCGCGGAGTCTTACCAGGCTCCCTTCGAAGAGAAGATCCACGATCCCTACCTCCGGCGGGCGGCCCTCGAGAGCCTGAAAAAGGCGGGGGACGACCAGCAGGACCTCTACGATCTTTCCTTCTCCGCGTCGAACCGGGAAAGCCGGGGGCCGAAGTCCGGCGACCTAGGGGTCCTCGTCGCCCTCGCGCCCGAGGCGATGGAATTCCAAAACAAAGGGTCCTATTTCCGGCGCTTCATGGACCTCTTTGCCGGGGACGGAATGAACCTGGCCGTCCTTCTCGTCACGGACGGGGATCCCAAGGCGGCCGCGAGGCTCGAAGATCAGGTCCAACGGGCCTATAAGGGCAAGCCGGACGCTCTCCGGGTCGTCCTCGTCCAGGTCCCGGCGTCCGGGCCCGGCGATCCCTTCGGCCTGAACGGGCAGGTCGCGGTCAAGATGGTCCTCAACGCCCATTCGACGGCGGTCATGGCCAAGCTCGGCAAGGTCATCGGGAACACCATGACCAACGTCAGCCCGTCGAACCTAAAGCTTGTCGGGCGCGCGACCTATCTCATCCAGTCCCACGTGAATGACGTCCTGGGGCAGGCGGCGTGGGGCAGGGCTTACGGCCGGCGGAAGCAGATCTCCTATGGCGAGGCCAACGCGGTCCTGTTCGATTCGATCGCCTATCTGGGAAGCCGGCAGAAAGAGGCCGGGCAGACGGCCGAGGTCGCCTTCTCCATCATCCGGATCCTGGAATCCCTGAAGCAGATGCGCGCCGTCAGCCATGACGAGGCGCTGGAGATCGTCAGGACCACGGGGCTCGCCGCGTACCTGGCTGGCGCCAAGGGCGGCTGAGGAGGTTTGATCCCTTCTTGATTACGGGAGGGGCGGACCGTCGAGGTCGTAACACGGCGGGGAGGCCGGCCGCGGTTTCCGTTGGGCCTTCGATTTGGTCTGCGGGTAGACGAAGACCTCGCCGGCGTAGTTCCGCATCACGACCTGTTCGTCGTTGATCGACTGGACGTAGTTCGGGATGAGGGGGATCTTCCCGCCGCCTCCCGGCGCGTCGATGCAATAATACGGAACGGCCATGCCGGACGTCCAGCCTCTTAGGGCGTCCATGATCTCGAGCCCCTTCTCGACCGTCGTCCGGAGGTGCTCCGTCCCGCTCACGTAGTCCGCCTGGTAGATATAGTACGGCCGGACCCGGGCCGCGAGGAGCTTCTGCATCAGCCGTTTCATGGTCTGCGGGTCGTCGTTGACGCCCTTGAGCAGGACGGTCTGGTTCCCGAGCGGAATGCCCGCGTCGGCCAGCATGGCGAGGGCCTTCGTCGCTTCGGGCGTGATCTCGTCGGGATGGTTGAAGTGGACATTGACGTAGAGCGGGTGGTACTTGCGAAGCATCGCCACGAGCTTCTCCGTGATCCGCTGCGGCAGGACGCACGGCACCCGGGTCCCGATGCGCATGATCTCGACGTGGGGAATGGCCCGGATGGCCTTGAGGATGTTCTCGATCTTCCGGTCGCTGAGCATGAGCGGGTCGCCGCCCGAGATGATGACGTCGCGGACCTCCGGGTGGGCCCGGATATACTCGATCCCGCCTTCGAGGTAGCGCGGATGGATCTTCGAGGGGTCTCCGACCTTCCTCTTCCTCGTGCAGAACCGGCAGTAGGAGGCGCAGCTGTGCGAGACGAGGAACAGGACCCGGTCGGGATAGCGGTGGACGATCCCGGGCACCGGCGAATCTTCATCCTCGAGCAGGGGGTCGGCATCCCCGGTGTTCTCCTTGAGCTCGGCCGGGTCGGGGACCATCTGACGCCACATGGCGTCGCCCTTCTCCTTGATCAAACTGGCGTAATGGCGAGTGATCTGGATCTTGAACACGCGGGCGATCCGCTTGACCTCCTCCAGATCGAGTCCGAACGTACGGGCGATCTCCTCAGGCTTCCTGAGACTGCCCTGAAGCAAACGTTGCCAGTCGTCCATCTCCTCAAGACTCCTTACTTACCGAAAATATTTCGCGTAAATGACGCGATCGTCGCCCGTTTTGTAATAATCAGGGATCCGGGCGACTTCCTTGTAGTCCAGGTTGATATAGAACTGCCGCGTGGGGTGGTACTTGGGCTGCGACGAGGTCTCGATGATGATCATCCGGCCGCCGATCTTCAGGACCTCGGCCTCGAGCCACCGGACGAGCGCCTTCCCGTGCCCCTTCCCCTGCTCCGCCGGCGAAACCGCCATCCAGTACAGGTCGTAGGCGTCTTCGGCGAGCGGGGTCGGCCCCCATGTCAGATACCCGGCAATACGCTTCCGCTCGCTCTCGATGACGACGACCCGGTAATCCTCCTGTTCCGGGACGCCGAGACAGATGTCGATGAGCTCCTCGGCCACGTCGACCTCGGCGGGCGTGAACATCCCCGTGGCCCGGATGAGGTCGAGGACCGGCATTTTATCTTGCGGCTGCAGCGGACGGATCATTCGTTTCTCTTCTCTTCATGGCGTTCTGGAGCATCGTCTTCCAGAAGGCCGCGTATTCGATGCCCGCCGCCGTCAGGGCCCGGGCGTATCCGGCATTGAGGCTGATGTCGGGGTTCGGGTTGACCTCGAGGATGAAGATCCGGCCCTTGGTGTCCATGCGGAAATCGACGCGGGCATAATCCTGGCAGCCCATGGTCACGAAAGCTTCGACCGCCACGGCCTGGAGCTTCTGGCGGAGCTCATCCTCGATGGGCGCGGGGCAGATCGGCGGCGTCTTCTGATAGAGCGGATGGTCCTCGAACCATTTCGCCTCGTAGCCGCAGATCTTGGGCATCCCCTTGGGCATCTGGGAAAAGTCGATCTCGGAAACCGGCAGCGGCACGACCGACGTGTTCTCCATCACCGAGACGTTGAACTCCCGCCCGTCGATGTACGGCTCGACCAGGGCCGGCTGATGGTAGTTGTCGAGCACGCGCTGGACCTGGCGGCGGAAACTCTCCTCGTCGTGGACGACGGACTCGGGGTAGATGCCGAGGCTCGCGTCCTCGGAATTCGGCTTGACGATGATCGGGAACTTGAGCTCGAGCGGCTGCCCGGCCAAGAACATGAGCTGGGCCGACGCCGTCGGCAGGCTGCATGACCGGAGGACGGCCTTGGCCTTGTGCTTGTCCTGGCAGATGGCCAGCGTCTTCGACTGGTTGCCGGTGAAGGCGATCCCCAGGAGCTCGAAGATGCCGGCGACGTTGGATTCCCACTGGGGCCGGCCGAAAAAGCCCTCGCAGAGATTGACGAGGACGTCGGGGTTCTCCTCCTTGACCCGGTTGAGGAAATTGAGAAGGCTCCGCTGGAGCGGGATGAGCGTCGTCCTGCATCCCAGGGTCTTGACCGCCTCGTTGACCTGCTGGGCCATCTCGGCCACGGACTCCTCGGACAGGCGCTCGCCCGTCCCCGTGGGTCTCGGTTCGAAGGCGTTGAAGACGATCCCGACGTGGGATGGAGGGTTCATGCTCGAGCTGCCTGGACCGCCGGCCTCTCGGCGACCGTGGGCCGGACGCGGGTCGTCCGGAGAGCGCAGCGCTGCACGGCTTCATCCACGACCCGGTGGATCAGGTCCGAATACGAATACCCCGCCGTCCGGGCCGCCTTGGGGAGGCAGGAGTTGTCCTCGGGGTTCGGCAGGATGCCCGGCAGGGGGTTGACCTCAAGGATGTTGGGCTCCCCCTTCTCATCGAGCCGGACGTCGATCCGGCACCAATCCCGGATGCGGAGGACGGCGCAGGTCTTGGTGACGATCGTCTCGATCTTCCTTTTCAGGTCCGCGGACGTCTCGGCCGGGCACTTGAAGATCTCGAGAGGGCTCGCGGGCGTGTCCCAGATCCACTTGGCCTCGTACGAATAGATCGGCGCCGCGCCGGCGGGGAGCTGGCCGTGGTCGATCTCGACGATGGGCAGGATCTCGTGGTTCGGATAGTTCCCGAGGACACCGACGGTGAACTCCCGCCCGCCGATGAACCGCTCGACGATCGCGGGCTCCTGGTAAAGAGCGATGACCTCGTTGACGCGCTCGTGGAGCTCCGCGGCCGTCCGGACCAGGGAGTTGTTCTTAATCCCCTTGCTCGAGCCTTCGAAGAGCGGCTTGACGATCGCCGGGAGCCGGATACCGCTCGGGACATCCCCGGGCGATTCGATGATCCAGAACGGGGGGTTCGGGATCCGGTGGAAGGACAGGATCTCCTTGGCCCGCGATTTGTCGAGGCAGATGCCCAGGGTCAGCGGGTCCGAGCCCGTGTAGGGGATGTTCAGCATTTCGCAGACCGTGGGGATGTCCGACTCGCGGTTCGCCCCGAAGAGCCGCTCGGAAATATTGAACACGAGGTGGGGCTTGAGCCGCTTCAGGCGGGCATAGGCCTTTTCATCGGACTCGATGCGGAAGACCTGATATCGTTCCTGGAGGACCTGCTCAACGGCGGAGATGGTCTCGTCGGAATCGCATTCCGCGAGCAGGTCCGGTGGCGGTGGAGGCTCGTCCTCCTCGTCCCGTCGTTCGTCGGGGCGACGAAAGAGCGTCGCTTCCATTCCCGATTTCGAGCTGCAAAGCAAAGCTACTTTCATCGCTCTTGATCCTTCAACTCAAATTCTCGTACGTTCCCTGTGCTGTCAACATGGGAATGTCCTGAGTTTCGTTCTTCACCATTCTCCGAAACAAAAATTCATTCTATATATAGTCCAATTTCACGAATTGTCAAGTTTTTTCTCCGTATGAGCCACCTTTTTTTGTAGAGAAGAAGAAAATCGGCACCATTAGTAGTGTCAGATCCGCGCGTCTGCGCGCCTCTCCAAAACCGGACGGCCGGCGATGAACAAAGATCGGCGGCGGCCGGTCCTGAGTTTCGTTCGAAGACGAGGATCGTCGGAACGTCCGTTCGGATCACCGGAAGAAGACGACCGTGACGAGGATGTAGAGAGGGATGAGGACCGCTCCCGAATAGGCCATGTAGCCGAAGAACGACGGCATCCTGTACTTATAGCTCTCGGCGATTGACTTGACCATGAAATTGGGACCGTTCCCGATGTAGGAGTTAGCTCCCATGAAAACGGCCCCGGCGCTGATGGCCTTGAGAATGAGCGGCGGGATCCCCGCCGGAACGCCGCCGAGCCCGAGCCCCTGGGCCAGCGCGAAGAATGCGAGATACGTCGGCGCGTTGTCGAGGAACGAGGAGAGCCCTCCCGTGGCCCAGAAGAACTGCCACGGCCTCGTCATCCCCAGTCCCGCAGCCCGGGTCTGGAGGATGAGAAGGGCCGGGACCATGGTCACGAAGATCCCGGCGAAGAGGATGCCGACCTCCAGGATGGGGCCGTAGGCGAACCGGTTCTCCTCCCTCAGCGATCTTTTTGTCGTGACGATGGACAGTCCGGCCATGAGGATGAGGGCCCCTTCCCGGGCCGGGAACGGAAAGAACATCGCCCCGACGACCCCGGCGACCCAGGCCAAGTTCAAGGTCCCCTTCACGCGGAGCGGCACGACGCGCTCGCGGTCGCGGATGAGGTCTTTCATTGTTTCCCGATCGTATTGATAGCTGTCGAGGACGAAGAAGACGAGGAGGACGGCCCCGACCGTGAGCGCCCAGACCGGCAAGAGGCGAAGCGTCCAGAAGAACGGGACGCCCTTGAGAAGGCCCATGAAGAGCGGCGGGTCACCGAGCGGCGTCAGGCAGCCGCCGATGTTCGAGACCAGGAAGATGAAAAATATCGGGACATGGGCCGTGCGATGCCGCTCGCGATTGGTCTGGAGCAGGGGCCGGATAAGGAGCATGCTGGCTCCGGTCGTCCCCACGAAGTTGGCCAGGATGGCGCCGATGAGGAGGAAGGCCGTGTTGACGAGAGGGGTCGCCCGGAGGTCGCCGCGGACGACGACCCCGCCGGAGATGACGAATAGGGCCGCGAGGAGGATCACGAACGAAGCGTAATCCTTGGCCGAGAGGAGGAGCTCGCGCGGCGCGCGGAGGAGGAGCAGGACGGCGATGGGGAGGGACCAGAGGGCCGCGACCAGCGCCTTGTTCCGGTGCCGCTCCCAGAATCGCGGGGCCCGCAGGGGGAGCAGGGCGATGGACAGAAGAAGTCCCACGAAGGGAACGAAGGTCCAGAGCGGCAGCGCGCGGCCGAAGCTATCGGTCATCGTTTATATATTGTAACGGAACGTGCCTGTTTCGCGAAGGGCCGGGTCAGGCTCAGATCCATTTTTTCCTCGATGGATCGGATGGGAGCGGGCCTGCTCCCCATTCTTCCGGCTTGCCCTAAGGGAGGAACACCGTGGAGAGATAGAAGGCCCGGAGGGGAAGCTTCCTTCTGAGCGCTCTCCGCTCGATGGGCTTCTGGAGCGATTGGCGGTCGCTCGGCGGCGTCTGGAAGGAGAGGACGGCGCCGGCGTCGAACAGGCTTTCGAGGACGGGAAGCGGCAGGCCCGCCCGCACGTACACGGCCGCCCGGGAGCCGGCCGCCCGAGCGGCCCGGATGACGCCGAGGCCGAGTTCGGTCGGCGCGCCGGCGGCGAGGCTCCGGTCCGAGAAATGGACCCAGGCACCGTGCGAAGCGAGCTCCGTCAGGCCGGGGGCCAAAGGGCCATGGTGATAATAAACGAAGTAGCCGCGGCCGTTGCCTGCGCTTTCCGCGAGCTCCGCCAGGGCACTGAGGTCCCGGGGATGATCCCGGTTCGAGAGATGGACGTCCATCCCGGAGGCGGCGAGGCTCCGGAGCGCGGACTGGGAAAGCCTTTCCGCGCCGGCATCCGGCCCGATCGGGCCGTTGTGGAGGTAAGCGAGGAACGATCCGGAATCCCGGCAGGCCTTCAGGAGCCTGGCGAGTTCCGCCTCGCCCGGCCGGGCCTCGTCGGAAGTGTAGCAGCGGACCTTTTCCCGGATCAGCCATTCGAGGTCGCTCGCCTCGAACCGTCCCGTGTCGAGCAGGCTCACCCCGATCCCCTTCGTCCGGGCGGCCCGGGCCGTGTCGAGGAGGGCTTCGCGCCCGAGCTGGTCATCGCGGATGACGATGTCGCGGCCGAGGCGGACCCGATCGAGGAGCTCGTATGTCTTGACGACGTCCTCGATGCCTTGTTCGATGGGGTGCTTGTCCATGATTGGAAATTCAAGATATACCATCCGGCCCGCCGAGTGTCAAATGGTCAGACGGGTCCTGTCCCGGCAGTGTCCCAGATCATGGCCTTGGGGCATCCTCTCCCATTCACGGTTCTTCACCCCGGTCCCGAATCGTTCCTTCTGGAGGAAGCGGACTCGGAGGGAGTCCCTCCGAAAAACGCGCCCATCGCCCGGCAAACCCCGCCGCTTGAAAAAGGCGTGGTTGTCATCTATCATCGGGGCGGAGCCGATCAACGTGAAATCCTGTGCCGTCTTGTTTTCGGGCGGGATCGATTCGACGACCGCCCTCTACTGGGCGCTCGAGCGATACGACAAGGTCTCTCCTCTGACCTTCGATTACGGCCAGCGGCACCGGGTGGAAGTCCGGCTGGCCGGGCGGCTCGTCCGGAAGCTCGGGCTGGCTTGGACGGTCCTTAAGGTCGACCTGAGCCAGATCGGCGGGTCGGCCCTGACCGATCCCTCCATCCGCCTCCCTCGCCTCAAGAGATCCACGCGGCTGCCGAGCGGGCCCCCCGCGACCTATGTCCCCTTCCGCAACGGCATATTCCTGGCCATCTCGGCGGCCTGGGCGGAGGCGCGGGGCGTGCGGGACCTGGTCTGCGGGTTTCATGTCATCGATTCGCCCGACTACCCGGACACGCGGAGGGAGTTCGTCCGGGCCATGGAACGGGCCATCAACCTCGGGACGGCGGTCGCTTTCGGCGGCCCGAAGACCCGCGTCCTCGCGCCCTTCCTCGGCCTGAGCAAGGCCGAAATCATCCGGAGGGGGCTGGCGCTCGGAGCCGATTATTCGACCTCGGTCTCCTGCTACGCGGGCCGCGAGGCGCCGTGCCGGACGTGTTCGTCCTGCCTCCTGCGGCGCGCCGCCTGGAAAGAGGTCGGCCGCGACGACCCGCTCATCGCCAGGCTCCGGAAGGGAGGAAGACCATGAGCTGGACGCTCAAAGTCAGGGACAGGTTCTCCGCCGCCCACTATCTGGAAGGATACAAGGGGAAGTGCGAAAAGGTCCACGGCCACACGTTCCAGGTCGAGGTCGAGATCAGGGCCGGCGAGCTCGACGCAACCGGGATCGGGATCGACTTCACCCAAGTCAAGGAAAAGCTGGCCGCGGTCCTCCCCGATCACACGCTCCTCAACGATACGTATCCCTTCAATCCTTCCGCCGAGAACCTGGCCCGCCACCTCTACGGCGAGCTCAAGAAATCTTATCCCGTCCGGGCCGTGACGGTCTGGGAATCCGAGGATGCGTCGGCCACGTACGCTGAAGACGATTGAGGCGTTCGCCTCCGTCCAGGGCGAGGGGCTCCGCCAGGGGGAGCCGACTCTCTTCGTCCGCCTCGCCGGCTGCAACCTGAGCTGCGCTTTCTGCGATACGAAACGCGCCTGGGGGGGCGGTCGCGAGAGAACGGTCGCCGAGATCGCGGGCGAGGTCCGCAAGCTCTGGCGAGGCTGGCCGGCCCGCTGGGTCTGCCTGACGGGCGGCGAGCCGCTGGCTCAGGACATCGGCCCCCTTGTCCGGGAGCTGCGGCGGCAAGGACTTTTCATCCAGGTCGAAACGAACGGCACGTTCGAGCCGGCCCCGTCCGCTGATTGGTACACGCTATCCCCGAAACCCCCGGCTTATGCGTTCCACCCGGGCTTCAAGAAAAAGGCGAGGGAGGTGAAACTCGTCGTCAGCCGCGATCTGACAGGCGATCGGGTGCGTTCCGTTCGCCGGGCCTTCCCTCCTTCGACTCCGATCATCCTCCAACCCCAAAGCAACACACTCTGGAGCAGGCGGAAAGCGCTGAAGCTCCTGGAAGAAACGACGCGCCAGGGCCTCGAAAACATCCGCGTCTCCGTCCAGCTCCACAAGATCTATGATCTGAAATAAAGCATCTGATTTCCCAGGCAGTGTTCCTTCTCGGCGGGCATGTTGATTCCGGGGAGACGGCAGAAGCCCGATAGACCGGTTTTCCATCCGGAATTGTTTTCAATAAATCAGCGGACGCAGGGAGGACGCCTCTCTCAGCAATGTTGAAGGGACGGGGGGCCCGGTGCATCAAGAGGGGTTGAGGGGAATGGCCGGAACGTCATGCGCGGTTTAGCCTTCTCGAAGCGTTTTTCGAGGGAATCCTCAAAAGAGGGGACTCTTTCTTGAGGGTCCCCTCTTTTGAGGGCGGCGAGGATGTCTGAGCAAGAACCGGCAAAGGACCATCAAGAGATCGTTGAGCGAGTTCCGCAGACGCCGAGAAAGAGCACTGAGGGAACGGCGTTAAAAACCGCGCTCTGGATTGGAGGTCATCCCCGAGGCCTCTCTAACAGACGCACCGGGACAGGACCCTTCGACCTTATTGTTTTTACAGAATCTCCCTTCGAGTCCGCGACCTTTAAAAGAACGGCCGGAGGTCTAATACCGCTTCCAGAGGGCGCCCCACTCCGTCTTCATGAACTTCCGGATGCGGCGCCGGCCGATCGTCGGGTACCACAGAAGGTCATGATAGACGTTGCTGGCGAGCGGGGCCCAGAAGACGAGCGGGGAGTGGAGAAGGACCTTCTCCAGCGATCTCAGGAACCCCTTGCGGATCATCTGATCGCCCCAGATGACGAAGCTCCGCCGCGTCTTGAAGCCGAAGTCGAGCCCCGTGACATCCTCGCCGGCAATCTCGATCTCCGCCGGGTCGCCGACGCCGAGCCCGCGCTCGTGGGCCATCCGGATGAAGGGGATGCTCATCGGCTCGAAGCCCATGATCCGGGCGGCGACCGCGTCGACGGCCAGCGAGTCACCGCTGGCGAGGATCAGGTTCTTGACGCAGGGGACCATGGTCCGCGGGCCGGCGCCGTCGCCGCAGACCGTCCCGTCCATAACGCAGAAAAGCCCGGGGTGGAGCTCCCGCTGCATAATGAGGAGGTCCACCAGGACCTCGTGGATATACTTGTGGGCGTAATGCCGGACCTCCTTGAGGAGCCCTCCGAAGGCATTCTTGACCGCGCCCGTCGTTGTCGAGTGGCCGTGCGTCTTGACCGTCGGGAGATGGAGGATGCTCTTGCCGAGGAACATCTTCGGGATCTGGATCCCCTCCGGGAAGATCTCGCTCAGCTTGAGCAGGGGGTCCCGGAATTCATGGACCGTCCATTCGACGTCGGGCAGCGGCGTGAATGTGAGGCCGTATCTTTCGAGGACGGGCAGCCACTTGTTATTGCGGGCGCCTTTCCGCGGATTGGTCACGACCGTCTTGTTCTCGATGGGGAATAGCCTATCCCTGGAAAAGCCGTCTTCCAGGAGGGTCCGGACGACGCCCTCGACCTGCCAGGGTTCGCTCGAGCAGGCCGGGAAATATTTCGTCCAGGAAAGGTTGAGCTTGATCAGGGTGTCGCGGTCCTTCGGCAGGAACCGGCGGTAATCGGCCAGCTCCATCAGCCTCCGGTAATCGTCGAGGACGGTCGCGGGGCTCGTTTTGAGGACGGCGACTTTGGCCCGGGTCATTCTCGCCTCATTTGAAGTGAAGGATCAGGGCCGCGGCCACGATCCACAGGAAAATATCGAGGAGGAGCGGCCTGTCGTGGATGATCAGGGCCTCGGGCGTCCCGCCCTCCGCCTTCTGGTGGATAAGGTAGAGGTAGCGGAAGATCCCGTAAAGGACGAAGGGGACGGTGAAGATGAGGTTCCGTGTTCCGAACTTGGCGACCGTCTCCGCGGAGATCGTGTAAAGGCAGTAGGCCAGCAGCGTCGAGGCCGTGACCACGGAGATCATCTGGTCCAGGAGATAGGTGTTGTATTCCTTGAGGATCGGCCGGTGGCTGGCCGCGTCCTTGTCGAGGAGGACGAGCTCGTACCTCCTCTTGCCCATGGCCAGGAAGAGCGCGAGGAGAATGGTGCAGATGAGGAGCCACGACGAGATCTGGACCTTGATGGCCAGCCCCCCGGCGACCACCCGGATGAGGAAGCCAGCTGCGACGACGAAGACGTCCAGGATGACGACGTGCTTGAGCCACATCGAATACGCGGTCTGGAGGACGAGATAGCCAGCCGCGATGATCAGGAACGGGAGGTTGATCGCGGCGGCCAGGGCGAGCCCGGCGGCGCCGATGACGAGGAGGGCGACGACCGCCGTCCCCTTCCGGAGCCGGCCCGAGGCCAGGGGCCGCTTGGATTTGACGGGGTGGCACCGGTCCTCCTCGAGGTCGCGGAGGTCGTTGAAGATGTAGTGGGCGCTCGAGACCAGGCAGAACGCCGCGAAGGCCTCGATGGTCTTGAGCAGGAGGGGACGGTTGAAGATGTTCTGGGAAAAAATGAGCGGGGCGAAGATGAAAAAGTTCTTGATCCATTGCTGGGGGCGCAGGGACTTGAAGATCTCGATGAGCATCGTCCGCCTCGTTCCATTCTAAGAATTCGGGCCCGGAATATCAAACAAAATTTAGGGGGCGGCCCGGCGCTCGAAGAACCGGTATCCCGAACGCGTCAGGTAGACCCCGGCGAGAACGACGGCCGAGCCAACGGCTTCGCTCCTCGAGAAATGTTCTCCGAGGGAGAGGCCCGCGAAGGCCACGGCGAAGATCGGGGTCAGGTTGCTGTAGATCCCCGTCTTGGAGCTCCCGACCTCCCGGAGCGAATAGTACCAGATGATGAAGCAGAGGACGATCGCGATGAGGCCCGAGTAAAGGACCGCCCCCCAGCCCGCCCAGGAGATCTTGTGCCATTCGACCGCGGCCACCTCCTTCACCGTGAACGGAAGATAAAGGAAGGTGCCGGCCGCCGTGCCCACGGCCGCCAGTCGGACCGGAGAGTTCCGCTCGAGGACGGGCTTGGAAAAAACCGTGTACGCGGCCCAGCAGATGTTGGCAAGGATGATGAGGACCGCCCCGCGCATCCCGTTCCCGTTGAAGACGGACCCGCCGTTCGCGCTGGCGATGACCAGGAAGAAACCGGCGAAAGAGATGAGGATCCCGATCCAGCCCGCCCAATGGACCCGCTCCTGGCCCATGGCCGTGCTGAGAAGGGCGATGAAAATGGGGCTTGTGGCCATGACCACCGAGGCCGTGGAGGCGTTCGTCCGGCTGATGGCCTGGATGAAGAAGAGCTGGTAGGCGGTGATCCCCAGGATTCCCAGGCCGACCGCCTTCCAGCCGTCACCCTTGGCCAGGGCGGGCTTGCCGCGGCCGAAGGCGAGAAGGCCGAGGTAGACGAGCGAGGCGATCGTCAGCCGGATGGCGTTGAAGGCGTGAGGGGTGAGCTCCCGCAGTCCGATCTTGATCACGGACAGGTTGACCGCCCAGAAGAGGACGGTCATGAGCATCAGGAGGTCTGTCTTCCCGATCTTCGCGCCGTTCCTCAGTTCGATCATAGGGGCGTTCTCTTTGGGCCGATGTTGCTGGTCCTGGGGGAAAGGGCGGAGGTCCTCAGCGCTTCCGGGAGCCGGGACGGGGGTAGCGGGCCTCGACGGCCGACTGGATCCCGCCCCTGGGGTTGAACTCGCCGGTCACAGAGGCGCTCTTCGGCCGGCAGGCCCGGACGATGTCCTCGAGGACCCGGTTGACCACGTTTTCGTAAAAGATGCCGAGGTTCCTGTAGGCCAGGAGGTATTCCTTCAACGATCGGAGCTCCAGGACCCTGCGGTCGGGGATATAGCGGACGACGATCGTCCCGAAATCAGGGAGACCCGTCTTGGGGCAGACCGATGTGAACTCCGGGACCTCGATCGTGATCTCATAATCCGGGAACTGGTTCCGGAACGTCTCGATCGCCGGGAGCTTGGCCCGGAGGCCGGCCTCCGCTTCTTTATCCGTGTACCTCGGCTTGGTTTTCCTCATGAATTTTCCTCATTAAGCCGTTGAATTCTCGTATGATACACGAAACGCGTCAGGAGCGCAATTTCGGGCTTCAAGGACGGCCTTCACTCGAGGGCGGGGTTATTCGCGCTGTTCCCGAATCGTTTCTTCTGGAGGACTAAGCCGCTCCAGCACATCTCGGTCAATCCCCGCAGTCCTTTTCATACGCCATGAATCTCTCGACTTCCTCCGGGAACACCCCCCGCGCATCTTCCTTTTATCGCTTCAGCCATCCATGAAACTGCCGGCCAAAAATAGTGCTCCTGTTTCCCGCCCGGCTCTCTTATAATAAGGAAGAATCCTTTATAGAGAGACCGCCGCATGAGAGAATGCAACAGCAAGAAGAACCTGGCCCACTGCAACTGCAGCTGGGAGCCCTGCAGCCGCAAGGGGGTCTGCTGCGAGTGCCTGGCCTACCATTGGAGCCACAAGGAGCTTCCGGCCTGCCTGTTCCCGGACGGTGTCGAGAAGACCTACGACCGCTCCCTCCGGATGTTCATCCAGACGTACAAGGACAGGGCTTGAGGAGACCGGCGGTGCGGGCCGTCAGGCGGAAGGCCGGAAAGCGCCGGTTCGTGTACGGCCCGGTCCCCTCCCGCCGGCTGGGGTTTTCCCTGGGCGTGGACATCCTGCCCCATAAGACGTGCAGCCTCGACTGCGTTTATTGCCAGCTCGGTTCCGCCGGCCGGACAACAAGCCGGCGCCAGGCCTATTTTTCGGTCCGTGAAGTCCTGGCCCAGGTCCGGGAGGCGCTGGCTGCATGTCCGGGGGTGGACCACATCACTTTCTCCGGCTCCGGGGAGCCGACCCTGAACAGGAACCTGGGGCCTCTCATCCGGGGCATTAAGAGAATGACCCGGGTTCCGGTCGCCGTCCTGACCAACGGCACGCTCCTCACCCGTCGGGACGTCCGCGCCGAGCTTCGGCTGGCCGATGTCGTGGCACCGTCCTTGGACGCCGCCACGGCCGCCCTGTTCCGGAAGGTCAACCGTCCCCACCCCTCTTTCCAAGCGGCCAGGGTGATCGAAGGTCTGGCCCGGTTCCGGCGGGAGTTCCAGGGCCGGCTCTGGCTCGAGGTCATGCTGGTCAAGGGCGTCAACGATTCGCCGGCCCACATCCGGGCTCTGAAAAAGGCGATCGCCACGATCGACCCGGACCGGGTCCATCTCAACACCGTTGTCCGCCCTCCCGCCGAACGATCGGCCCGCCCGCTGACGGCCCGGGAGCTCGAAAGGGTCCGCCGGGCCCTGGGGAAGAGGGCTGAGATCGTCGCGGCCTTTGCCGGGCGACGGCAACCCCGAGAGGCGGGCAGCTTGGAGGCCGCGATCGTCGCCATGGTGGAGCGGCGGCCGGTGACGGCCGAAGACATTTCGGCCGCGCTCGGCAGAGACCGGGACGAGGTTCTCAAGGCTGCCGGCCGCCTTCTCGAGTCCGGAAAGATCAGTTCCGTCCGCCACGGCCGAAAAACGTTCTACGGGCCGGGATGACGCTCGGCTTTACTTCGACCTTGATGTATGCTAGCATTCATTTTTAAACAGGTCCCCGATCAATCTCAAGATCGATACATGAGGTTGTGCCTTCTTCACCTGTGAAGTTGCCCTCGGCGAACGGCGCGAAAGCCTTGATCGATCTTCCCCCGCCTTCATCGCATCCATCCGCCCTCAAGGAGTCAGACATGTATGACAATGCCAATTTCCCCAAGGCCGGCAAGTACTGGTTGAACGGCAAGTTCTATGACTGGTCGGAGGGCTTCATGCATCCCATGATGCACGCCCTGCACTATGGGACCTCCGTCTTCGAAGGCATCCGGGCCTATTCCACGGCCAAAGGACCGGCCGTCTTCCGCCTCCCCGAGCACATCGACCGCTTCCTCCTCTCCGCCTCCGTGGCCAAGATGGAGTCCCCTTATTCGAAGGACGAGATCATCCGTTCCATCAAGCTGACCCTCCGGGAAAACCGCCTGGAGAGCTGTTATATCCGGCCCCTCCTGTTCTATTCGTACGGGAACCTCGGCCTGGTGCCCCGGGCCTGCCCGGTCGAGCTCGTCATCGGCGCCTGGGAGTGGGCGGCCTACCTCGGCGAGAAGGCCGGCCAGGGGACCAGCGGCTACATCGGCCCTTGGCGCCGCGTCCATCACAGCCAGCTGAACATGGCCGCCAAGCTGGGCGGGATCTACGTCCAGTCCACGATCAACGGGCTCGAAGCCCGGGCCCAGGGCTGCGACGAGGCCATCTTTCTGAACATTGAGGGCCGGATCGCTGAAGGCCCCGGGGAGAACATCTTCCTCGTCAAGGACAAGGTCCTCCGCACGAACGACCGGAGCGAGTCCGTCCTCGAGGGCATCACCCGGACGAGCCTGCTCGAGATCGCCCGAGACGCCGGGTACAAGACCGCCGTGGGCCCGCTGACCAAGGAGGACCTCTTCGGCGCCGACGAGGCCTTTTTCAGCGGCACCGCCGTCGAGGTCATCCCGGTCGTCCGGGTGATCGACGCGTCCGTTCCCGGCGGGGCCCGGACGGAGCGCTCCATCGGCGGCGGGAAGATCGGTCCGGTGACCCAGGCGATGATCACGGCCTACAGGGCCGCCGTCACGGGGAAAACGCCCCGGTACGAAAAATGGCTGACCGTGGTCAATGAATAGGGTCCGCCGCAGCCGGCCGGCCGCCCCGCCGGCAGGAGGCTTCCTGCTCAAGCCGGTGGGTGTCGTCCGGTCTCCCTTCAAAAACCCCGAAGATCTGCCGCCGCCGGCTTTCGCGCCCCCCCGTTTTCTCGACCATGTCGCGGGCGAGATCGCGGTCTTTGACGAATTCGCCCCGGCCCTCGAGAGCTTGGAAGGCTTTTCCCACATCATTGTCATTTTTGCTTTCCACCGGGCCTCGGGCTTCAAGCTCAGGACTGTCCCGCCCGGAGAATCCCGGCCCCGCGGCGTTTTCGCGACGCGCTCCCCTCACCGCCCCAACCCGCTGGGGATGAGCGTCGTCCGCCTGCTCTCGAGGGACGGGCCGGTCCTCAAGGTCTCGGGGCTCGACCTCGTCGACGGCACTCCCGTCCTCGACATCAAGCCCTACACCCGCCGCGACCGGAAATCGCGGATCAGGACCGGCTGGCTGAAGGATCGCCCGGCCGTCGCCCGGTAGACTCCCGTCGGGATTTTTTGGTATATTTCCCGAAGAGGATATGACCATGCGAAACAAATCCCTCTTGGCCGACTCCGCCGCCCGTCCATCCGTCCGAATGACGCTCGGGCTTCTGGTCCTGGCTTTGTGTTCCCTGTCCGCCCTCACGGGCCAGGACACGCTGGGCAAGCTCGGCGAGAAGCAGAACTACCGGAGCAAGAGGGTCTCCTCCTATGACCGCACGGGCGGGAACCACGATTCGATCCCGATCGAAGCGGGAAAGACGGCCCTCCTGGCCGAGATCAAGGGCCCGGCGGCCATCCACCACATCTGGGTGACCATCGCCGGCGAGGCCTTCTACGGCCGGAAGATCGTCCTCCGGGTGTACTGGGACGGCGAAGACGTCCCCTCGGTCGAGGCCCCGATCGGCGATTTCTTCGGTGTCGGCCACGGCCTCAACCGGAACCTTTCTTCTCTTCCGATCGCGTGTTCGTCGGAAGGCCGGGCCCGGAACTGCTACTGGTACATGCCCTTCCGCTGGTCCTGCCGCGTCACCGTCACCAACGAGGGGACGAAGCCCGTCGACGCCTTTTATTATTACATCGACTACCGGGAGCTCGACGGCCTCCGGCCGGACGCTCCATACTTCCACGCCCAATACCGGCAGGACTTCCCCTGCACCGGGGACAAGAATTACGTCATCCTCGACGCCGCGGGCGCCGGCCATTACGTCGGGTGCAACCTCAGCATTCTCCAGAGAACCGTGGGCTGGTGGGGTGAGGGGGACGACATGATCTATGTCGACGGGGAATCCGCCCCCTCCCTCCACGGCACGGGCTCGGAAGATTATTTCTCCGACGCCTGGGGCATGCGCCAGAGCCAGAATCTTTTCTACGGCTGCCCGCTCCAGGAAGAGGATTTCCAGCCCGGGTCGAAGGCCACGGTCTACAGGTTCCACATTCCCGATCCCATTCCTTTTAAGAAATCCATCCGGGTGACGATCGAGCACGGCCACGCGAACGACCGCTCGGACTACGACTCCTCGGTCGCCTACTGGTACCAGACCGAGCCTCATGTTCCCTTCCCGGCCCTCCCCGGACCCGAAAAACGCCTCCCCTACGCCCTTGAATCCCCGGAGAACTTCATCTTCCCGAAGTGGGAGGAGGTCAAGTCCGAAAGCCAGGCCGTCTTTGAGGACCGGGAAGCCCGGCTCCGGCTCTCGGCGCCCCGGCTGACGAGCTCGCTGACGTCTTATTACGACGCGTCGGGCACCCGCTACCCGCTCCTTAGGACCGATGGGGCCGTGGAGGGGACCCAGGCGGAGCTCCGGTTTTCGGCGGAGGTCCGCGACCTCTACTCGGTCAGCCTGTACTTTCTCAAGGGGCCAGCTTCTGGCAACTTCCACATCCTCAAGAAGCGGGTGACGCCCGAAAACCCCGAAGGGACTTTCGAGGTCCTGGGGACATGCGAAGGCTACTCGAGGGAGGGCCAGCTCACCGCTTTGACCCTCAAGGACATCCTTCTCGAGGCCGGACAGAATTCCCTGTTCTTCGAATCGGCCGGGAAGGACGAAAAAGCCGCCGGCATGGAGATCGCCTTTGTCGGTCTGAGCCTCAATCCGTCGTCCCGCCGCTTCATCATGGAATGGAACCTCATCGGGCCGTTCCAGGCCGCGGACATGAACGACCTTCAGACCGTTTACCCTCCCGAAAAGGAGGCCGATCTCACGAAAAAGTACAAGGGCAAAAACGATGTCGAGATCGGATGGAGGACCATTCAGGCGGGTCCCACCGGGTATGTCCGGCTCGATGAGCTCGTCAAGCCGAACGAACAGGTTCTCGCCTACGGGCTGGTTTATGTTCTTTCGCCGGACGATCGGCAGGCTTCGGTCCTTCTCGGGAGCGACGACGGGGTCCGGGTTTGGGTCAACGGCGAGCTCGTCCACACAAACCCGGTCTACCGGCCGGCCGTGCCGGACCAGGACCGGTTTTCCGCGAACCTCAAAAAGGGCTGGAACAAGGTCCTGATCAAGGTCCTCCAGGGGGCTGGGGGCTGGGGGTATTACTTCCGGTTCTCGGACCCCAAAGGCGAGCTCCGCTGGGGCCTAAGGCCGGAAGACCAGAAAAAGCTCGGCGAGACCCCGGCCGCCCTATTCTGACGAATACCCCGGCCGGAAGGCCTTCGCGGCGGACGATTTCGTCGAATTCGTGGAAATATCGGCATTCCGGCCGCTTCGCCGGTCCAGATGTCCAAAAAACCCTCCCTTTGAGCCCGTTTCCTCTTCGAAAAGCCCCTATTTTCCCGTCTTGCCTTGCCTCCTGTCCGGTCCTTTTTTCAGGGTAAACTCCCTCTGAGGAGGGCTGGATGAGGCCTCCCGACAGAAAGCAGGGAAAAGCCCTTCTTTTCTGCGAAAAATACATCAAAAACAGGGCTAAAAAAGTCTTTTTCTAAAACTCGGAAAAAAGTATTGATTTGACTCCGCCACATGTGGTATAATAATAAATGGTAGCAAAAGGGAATTCGGCAAAAATCGAAAATTTTGTTTTTTGCCCGCCCGTCTGATTACATCACGCTTCTATCTTTCTTCACAAATGCAACGCTCTGAGGCCTGCCGTTGTTTACATAACTTGAGTGCGACGATGACGGCAAGAAACACCGGAAGACACGAGCCGACACATTTCCTCCTTTCAAGACCTCCTTTGAGCGGGAGTTTGAACCTACATCCTGCTTCTTTCTCAATCCACCCCTCCCTGGAGAGGCTGCCCTGATCTGAGGCTAAGATCAGGGCAGCCTTTCCCAATGCTTAGAAGATAAAGAGGGAAAAACCCCGTTTTTGGGCCCCTTTTTTTCTCCTTGAGAAATCGTTCCTCTTTTGCTAAAATAGGGGACGGGTTTAATCGAAGGGAAGTCCGTGAGACGCGGACACAGCCCCCGCTACTGTAACCGGGGACAAATCCCAGACGATGCCACGGCCAAGGGGCCGGAAGGCCTGGGAGGAGGACGATCCGGGAGTCAGGAAACCTTCCTTAGGCCCCGGGCAACCGGTCTTCGGGCGGAAGACGGGGGCTGTTTTTTTACCCCCCGGTCCCCCGGGATAAAAGCGGCGGGGGCGGCGATGGAGATCCTTTCATGGTCCAACGCGCGCCCGCCTTTGCCGTGCTCATGCTCGCCTGCGGCCTGATCGCCGGGGCCGAGGAAGAACAGGTCAAGCCCCCTCCACCCCTCCAATACGACGTCGTCGTGACCGCGACGAAGGTGGAGACGCCGAGCCGGGAGGTAGCCAGCTCGGTGACCGTCATCACGGAAGCAGATCTCGCCCGAACGCGGAAGTCCACGGTCCTCGACGCCTTGGAGGACCTTATCGGCCTGTCCGTCACCCAGAACGGAGGCCCGGGCGCCGCGGCCTCCGTCTTCATCCGAGGGGCGGGAAGCGAGGACACCCTCGTCCTTCTCGATGGTGTCGAGCTCAACGACCCCATCAACCCCTCCCGGTCCTACGACCTGGCCCATCTTGCCTTGAGCCAGGTGGCGAGGATCGAGGTCCTCCGCGGCCCTCAGAGCCCCCTCTATGGCTCGGACGCCATGGGAGGGGTGATCAATATCATCACCCGGAGAGGCCAAGGCCGGCCCCGGCTGGACCTGTCGAGCTCGGCGGGCTCCTACGGCACCTGGACGAGTGTCCTTGGTTTCTCGGGGGCGGCGGGCCGGTCGGATTATTCTTTCGGTCTTTCCTACGCCCGGACAGCCGGCTTCTCGGCCGCTTCGGACCGATATGCCGGCAACAGCGAGCCGGACGGCTACCGGAACCTGACTCTGTCCGGGAGGTTCGGGTTCGCCGTCCGCAAGAATATCGACCTCGATGTCATGGTCCGCTCCATCAGCGCCCGGAGCGCGATCGACGATTTCGGAGGGCCCTACGGCGACGACCCGAACGCCATCCAGGATTACGCGGCCACGCTCGCCAGGATCCAGGCCCGGGGCCTCTTCCTCGGGAACCGCTGGGAACAGAAGCTTTCCATCTCCTGGACCCGGTCGGACCGGAAGCTCATCAATCCTCCCGACGACGCTCATCCGCTCGAAGGCGAGGATGGGACGTACGCGGGCCAGCTCATCAAGCTCGATTGGCAGAACAACTTCTTTCTCGGCCCGTCCCAGACGCTGACCGCCGGCGTTGAGCTCGGCCAGGAGGCAGGCCATTCGGATTACATCTCAACGGGAACGGCGGGGACCGATGAAAGTTCCTTTCCCTCGCAGAAAGCCGGGGCGGGGGGATTCTATATCCAGGACCAATGGAAGGCCGGGGGATCGTTCTTTCTCGCCGCGGGGGCGCGGCTCGATGTCCACAGCCGGACGGGAGCGGCCCTGACCTTCCGGCTCGCGCCGGCGTGGGTCATCAAGGCCACGGGGACGAAACTCAAGGCGACGCTCGGGACGGGGTTCAAGTCCCCTTCCCTCTATCAGCTCTTCGCCCCACCCACGACATGGGGCCCCATCGGCAACATCAACCTCCAGCCCGAGCGCGTGACCGGCTGGGACGCCGGGGCCGAGCAGGACATCGTCCGGGACAGGCTCCGCCTCGGCGTGACCTATTTCCGGAACTCATTCCGTGACCTCATCGACTTCGACTATCTCCAGGGATACATCAACGTCGGCCGGGCGGGGACGCACGGGATCGAGGTTTCGTTGGAGTCCCGGCCGCTCGGGCCGGGCGAATCCCTGAGCCTCAGGGCGTCCTACACCCGGCTCATCGCCCGCGACGAGGCCACCGGAGAGGCCCTGCTCCGCCGGCCGAGGGATAAGTTCTCGGCCGAGGTCGGGTCGCGTCTTTTCCGGCGGGTCGACCTCTCCGCATCCCTCCTTTTCGTCGGAAAGCGGATGGACCGCGACTTCAGCGTCTACCCCTACCAGGATATCCCCCTCGCTAGCTATGCCCTTCTCGGGGCCGTCATCTCGACACCCGTCAGCCGCGCGCTCGACCTTTACGTCCGGCTCGACAACATCCTCAACGCGCGCTACGAAATGGTCTGGGGCTACGGGACGCCGGCCTTCTCCTTCGTCGCCGGCCTCCGGCTCATTCTGTGAGGCCGGGAAAGTGCTGATCAAGACCGGAGGGGTAAGGTCACGGCGTATCCTCGTCCGCTTTTTTGATCTTATTCCAGGCTCATGCTGCCCCTGACCGTCGCCGGCTTGAGCAGGTGGAGGTCGAAGACGATGATCTCGTTTCGCCCGGCCTTCAGGAAAGGCGCCGGGCAGTAGAGCCGCTTCTGAGGCCCGATCTCCCAGTAGCGGCCGAGGTTGTGGCCGTTGACCCAGACGACACCCTTCTTCCAGCCCCTCATGTCGAGATACGTGTCGCCCGTCTCTCCGAGCTCGAACGTCCCGCGGAAGAAGGTCCCCGGCTTTGAGGCCGGGGCGGTCCCGAACTTCACCGCGGCGAGGTCGTCCTCCTCCATGGGAAAGCTGAAGACGTCCCAGGCCATGAGGGTCATGCCGTTCAGGGTTACGCGGTCGGTGATGCCCTTCCGGTCGAGGAGGAGCTGTCCGAAGTTGATCCTTCCCATGGCCTCGACGAGGATGTCCAGTGAACGGGGCGGCGGATCGGACGTCGGAATCTCGATCGTCGTTTCCATCCTGGCCCGGCTCATGGTGCCGAGGTATTTCCCGTCGACATAGATGTTCGCGTAGTCATGGAGGTCGGTGATGGTCAGCTTGCCGCTCCGGTGCCCGACGAGCTTCGTCCGGTAAAGGATGAAGCCGTGGTTCTGCCCGAAGCTTTCCATGGGCCGCGGCTGCGGGCTCCGGACGGGAGGCGGGAGGTTGTCGAAAAGGGAAGAGCTCTCCGGGAACGCGATCTCCGGGACGTCGATCGCCGGCAGGGACTTGGGCAGGTCGGGAAGCACCGTCCCTTTCGGCTGGAACCGCCCGAGAACGTCCCGGATGGCGAAATATTTCGGCGTCGGCTGTCCCATCTCATTGAGGGGGGCATCATAATCGTAGCTCGTGACGTCGGGTTCGTACGTGTCACCGAAGTTCGCGCCGGCCCAGAACCCGAAATTCGTCCCGCCGTGGAACATGTATAAATTGAAAGATTTCCCGTTGGCGAGGAGCCAGCGGATATCGGAGACGACGTTTTCGGTCTTCACGCGGGCCCATGGCTCCCCCCAGTGGGTCAGCCAGCCGGGGTAAAGCTCGCTGCAGAAGACGGGGACGTCGCCGCCGAGCTTCGCCGCCTCGGCGAAATCCTTGTCGCTCGTCCCCGGGTCCAGCCCGATGGCCGCGCCGGGGACCGTTCCGGCCGCGAGCATAGAGGGCGCCGCGCCGTCGGCCGTGGAGAACGGCACCTCGATCCCCGCCTCACTCCACATCCGCCTGAGGGCCGCCAGGTATTCCCGGTCGTTGCCGTAGCTCCCGTATTCATTCTCGATCTGGACCATCAGGAGCGGGCCTCCCCGCTGGACCTGGAGGTCGCGGACCTCGCCCGCGATCTTTTGAATGTACGCTTCGCAGGCGGCCAGGTAGCGCGGGTCCGAACAGCGGACCTTGATGTCGGGCGTCCTGAGGAGCCAGATCGGCAGGCCGCCGAAGTCCCATTCGGCACAGGCGTAGGGCCCGGGCCTGAGGACGACCCAGAGCCCGGCCCGTTGCGCGGTCCGGATGAACGCGGCCAGGTCGTTCGGTCCCGAGAAGTCCCATTGGCCCGGCTCCGGTTCGAGGGCGTTCCAGAAGACGTACGTGCAGACCGTGTTCAGGCCCGCGGCCCGGAGCTTGACCAGCCGGTCCGCCCAATACTCACGGGGGACGCGCTGGAAGTGGATCTCGCCGGCCATGATCTGGAAAGGTTTTCCGTTGAGGAGGAATTGTTGTCCCTTGAACAGGAAGGCCGGCGTCTTTCCCGCCAGCACGGCAACGAAGGATAAGCAGAGAACGGCCAGGCCCGCCAACGTTGCTTTTTTCATAGGTCTCTCCCGCATATTGCGATTCCTGCAGCGTTCGGATTGTATCACATCACCGGACCAAGGTCGCGGACTCGGAGGGAGTCCCTCCGGCAGGGAGTGGATTCTGAGGAGCGACCAGCAGAAGAGTGGCGGAGCGGCTCGGAGCCGCGCTTCTGGTAAGTATCTGAAACGAGTCTCTGAGTATTTTGTTCTGGGGCCTGTCCCTTTTTTCCATCCGTGCCCGCGTCGCGCCCAATGTTTTCTCCGGGACATCCCCCCTGCGTCCGCTGAATCATCGAAATGGCGCTTCGCGAAGGGCGGGGCTTTGACTTTCCCCGGCGGGCCAATATACACTCTCTCTGATGAACACGCGACCCTCGTCCCCCAGGCCAGGGCGGTCCGCCTTCTGCATCGCGGTGGCGCTCATCCTCCTGGCTGTCCCGACGCTCCGGGCGGATGAGCGGAGCCCCATCTTTCGGGCCTACCCCGACAGGATCTCCCCCGATCTCACATTCGAAGCCGTCGTGGCGGGCCAACCCTTCCCGCCGGTGAAGTATCCCGTCCCTGTCATCGGCTGGAAGGAGCATCCCGAGGAGATCCACGTGGCGCCGAACGGCGCCCTCGTTTTCCCCAAGACCCCTCTCCCCGGGGGTCTCTACCTCCTTCCCCTCCTCCAGCTCGGGTCCACCGCCGGGCCCGAACTTCTCGACCCGGACTCGGTCGTCCAGGAGCTCGTCGACGGCTACCTTCCCGGAGTCCGGAGCGGGTGGAAGCTGGGGGGATTCCAGGTCCGCGAGCTCGCTTTCGCGACCCTCCTCGAAGGCCCCACGGTCCGGACCGGAAGGGAGATGCTCGTAGCCGTGGCCAGGTGGACGGTCAAGAACGAGTCCGGGCGGGAGCAGGCCGTGCGCCTGGCGTTCAGGATCGGCGAGGCGGTCTCCGGGCAGAGTCTCTTCAAGACCCCGCCGGCCTACCCGGCCCCGCTCGCCTTCAAGCGGCCATTCATGGTCGAGACGGGAGGAAGGATCCTGATCCGGGTGAGCGCCTCCAGGGTCACCGTCGCCCTCCAGCCCTCTTTGCAGGCCGGAAAGGCCCTGTCAACGTTTCCCCCCGGGACTGATCTCACGATCGACTTCCGGCTGAGGCCGGGCGAAGAGAGGCCGATCGATCTCTTCATCCCGTACGTCCCGGCCGGGGTCGAGAAGACCGGAGATATCGAGCGGCTGGCCGCCGAACCCCAGCTCGAGATCTTCCGGGATTTCTGGACCCGCGAGCTCAATCGCCGGGCGCAGTTCATCGTCCCCGAAAAGCGGGTCCGCGATTCCTACAGGGCCGCGCTGGCCTATAGCATGATCCTCGTCGACCGCGACCCGCATGGTTATTCCCTTCCCCACTCGGACGCCACGGCCTACGAACATGTCTGGGCCGGGGACAGCGCCTGCGTCATCCACGCCGCGGACCGCCTCGGCTACCACCAGGACGCAGCGGCCTATCTTGACTACTTCCTGTCCCGGCAGGGCCGGCGTGCCCCCGAGGGGGACGTTTCCTCCGCCGACGGGTTCTTTTCAGGGGACGTCCCCGGCCTGTGCTGGGTGGGGGACAACGGTTTCATCCTTTGGGCCCTGGCCGAGCATTACAAGCTCACGGGCGATAAAGTCTGGTTGAGGAAGGTCGCGCCCAAGATGATCAAGTCATGCGATTGGATCATCCGGGAAAGGGCCCGGACCAAGGCGACGTCGAGCGGCGAGCGGCCCCGCCACTACGGCCTCCTCCCGAAAGGCCGGGCCTCGGACAACGCCGAGCTGAACTATTTCTACTGGACGGACACCTATTCCTACGGCGGCCTTCGCGGGACGGCCGACGTCCTGCCCGAGATCGGGATGGACCGGGAGGCCGCGCGGCTCCGGGCCGAAGCCGACGATTACAAGGCGTGCATTCTGGAGTCGGTCGCGCGCTCGGTCCTCCGCGACACGGACCCTCCTTTTTTTCCCCAGGGCCCCTACATGAACCAGCCGCCGACGGCCGAAAGGCTGGCCGCGAGCTGGTACAGCCTCTGCAGCCCGATCTCCATGGTCGAGATGGGCCTTTTCCCGGCCGGCGACCCGAAGGCGGCCTGGGTCAACAGGACCATCGAGAAATACGTCATGACCAGCGGTCTGCCGACCCTCGTCCGGCCGGGCTACATCGACCCTCACTACGTGTACAATCAGGCGCTCACCCAACTCCTCCGCGGTGAGGCCGAAAAGTTCCTTTGGACCTTCTACAGCGTCTTCGCCTACGGCCAGTCGCGGACGACCTACGCGACCCTCGAGTGCAACGACATCGTCTCGGGGTCGTCCGGCGACGCCTGGGACTCCCTCCGGATGCCGCACCTGCACTCCAACAGCCGGGTCCTCGCCCTTCTCCGGATCGCCCTCGTCCTCGAGGACGGCGACGCGCTCCATCTCCTGGCCGGGACGCCGCGGGACTGGCTTGAACCGGGGAAAGCGGTCGATGTCCGCCGCGCGCCGACGCTTTTCGGGGACGTGGACGTCCGGTCGGAGTCCCGCTCCTCCGGAAAGGAGATCGTGATCACGATCGACCCGCCTCACAGGAAGCCGGCCCGGGTCATCCTCCACGTCCGCCCGCCTTCGAGATTCGGTGCCCCCGAGAGCGTGACGGTCGACGGGAGAGCGCGCTCGGATTTCAAGGGGGAAACCATCGACCTGGGGCGGATCGCGTCTCCGACGGTCATCGTCTGCCGATACAGATAAGGCTCGCCGACTCGAGCCGCCGGGAGGTCCTCATGAAGCTCACGAAAAAAGCTCTCCTCGCGCTATCGTTCGCGGCTCTCGCCGCGCCCAGCGTTTTCGGCCAGGCCGAGAAGCCCTCCTCGTCGTTCGGGATCTCTTTGTCCGGCTATATCAAAACCGACCTCTTCTATGATACGCGGCAGACCGTGAACATCCGGGAAGGGCATTTCCTCCTCTACCCCAAGGAGCCGGCTTTCGACCCCCTCGGCAGGGACATCAACGCTCAGCCCGGCTTCAACATCCTCTCCATCCAGACCCGGCTCGCCGGCAAGATCACGGGCCCGGACGCTCTCGGGGCCAAGACGTCAGCCTATATTGAGGCCGAGTTTTTCGGGACGTCGGACGCGGACCTCAACGGCTTCCGGCTCCGCCACGCCTACCTCAAGCTCAGCTGGAAAAAGTCGGAGCTTCTGATCGGCCAGTTCTGGCATCCGATGTTCATCGTCGAAAGCTATCCCGACGTCGTTTCGTTCAACACCGGCGCCCCGTTCCAGCCCTTCAACCGCAGCCCCCAGGTCCGCTTCACCAGGACTTTTGGCCGGTTCAGCCTGACCGCGACGGCCCTCGCCCAACGGGACTTCACCTCCAACGGGCCTCAGGGGCCGAGTTCCGTCTATCTCCGGAACGCCGTCCTGCCGGAGCTCAACCTGAAACTCCAGCACGCCTCGAAGAACGAGGCCAAGAAAACCGAGACCCTGGCCGGGGCGGGGCTGGACCTCCTGAAGCTCGTCCCCAGGCTCTCGACCACCGCGGGTTATCGAACGGACGCGTCCGTGACCAGCCTCGCGGGCATGGCCTACTTCAAACAGAGATGGCCGAAATGGACGATCAAGGCCGAAGCGATCTGCGGCTCCGACCTTTATCATCTGACGATGCTCGGCGGCTACGCCGTCCGCAGCGACTCCATCCTTCCGGGCGATGTGACCCAGGACTGGGCGTACGCGCCGACGAATACCCTGTCCCTCTGGAGCGAGGCCATGACCAACGGGGAGCGTTGGCAGACGGGGGTCTTCGCGGGCTGGTCCAAAAACCTCGGCGCCCGGCACGAACTTACCGACGTCAATTTTGCCCGGGGCTTCAACATCGACTCCATGTATCGCGTCTCCCCCCGGCTCCTCCTGAACGTCGGGAAGATGAGGTTCGCGGGCGAGGCAGAGCTGACGGCGGCGGCCTACGGGACGCCCGACGCCTTCGGCAAGGTCCGTGACCCCAAGTTCGTCACGAACGTCCGCCTCCTCTTCGCGGCCTACTACTTCTTCTGAGGCCCGGGCCGTCGCGAACCCCACCGCGAGAGAGGGGCCCGTCAACGTCAGTGTCGACTACGGCAGCAGCGACATCGAGTCCATCAAGAATGAAATCACTTTCGTCGACTTCGTTCGCGCCGACAACGAGGCCCACGCCCATGTCCTCATCACAAGGCAGAACGCGGGCCGAGGCGGCCGGGCGGGGGGACTTGTTTTCTTCGGGCCCCGCCGTTAAGATAATTCCGCCATCGTGATGGACCAGATCGCGCCTCTCCGCCGGCCCTTCCCGCCCCCGGGCCGGATTGTTTTTTCCTCGCCCGGCGGGAGAAATCCGTTCCATCCGCCTCACGCCGAGTCCCGCAAAGCCGTGAAACCATCACCCAGGAGACAGAGGAGCTGCCCGGCATGTCCATAAAACCCGTCAAACCCGTCCCGAGCGATATCGAGATCGCCCAAGCCACGGAGCTCCTTCCCATCGTCAAGGTCGCGGGGATGCTGGGGCTCGGCGAGGACGACCTCGACCTCTACGGCAGGCACAAGGCCAAGATCCACCTCGACGTCCTCGGCCGGATCAAGGATGAGCCCCTCGGCCATTACGTGGACGTGACCGCCATCACGCCCACTCCGCTCGGCGAGGGCAAGACGACGACCACCGTGGGGATGAGCCAGGCCCTCGGCGCCCACCTGGGCAAAAAGGTCATCACCGTCGTCCGGCAGCCCAGCATGGGTCCGACGTTCGGGATCAAGGGGGGGGCCGCGGGCGGGGGCTATTCTCAGATCGTTCCCATGGAGGATTTCAACCTGCATCTCACCGGGGACATCCACGCCGTGACCGTCGCCAACGACCTCCTGGCCGCGGCCATCGACGCCCGCATCCTCCACGAGTCGGCCCAGGACGACGAGAAGCTCTTCAACGCCTTCTGCCCCGCCGACAAGAAAGGCCGCCGGCTGTTCTCGCCGCCCTTGCTCCGCCGGCTCAAGAAGCTCGGCATCGACAAGGCCGATCCCAACGACCTCAACGCCGAGGAAAAGCGTCGCGTCTTCCGGCTTGACATCGACCCGGCCAGCATCACCTGGAACCGGGTCATCGACATCAGCGACCGCTTCCTCCGCCGCGTCCAGATCGGGATGGGCCCCGAAGAGAAAGGCCTGGCCCGGGAAACGGGCTTCGACATCTCGGTCGCCAGCGAGATCATGGCCATCCTGGCCCTGACCACGGGCCTGGGCGACATGCGCGAGCGGCTGGGCCGGATCGTCATCGGCGAGAGCCGTTCCGGAGAGCCCGTCACGGCCGAGGACCTCGGCGCGGCCGGGGCCCTCACGGTCCTGATGAAGGACGCGGTCATGCCCAACCTCATGCAGACCGTCGAGAACACCCCGGCCATCGTCCACGCCGGGCCGTTCGCCAACATCGCCCACGGCAATTCCTCGGTCATCGCCGACCAGATCGCCCTCCGGCTGGTCGGCCGTGACGGGTATGTCATCACGGAATCCGGCTTCGGCGCCGACTGCGGCATGGAAAAGTTCATGAACATCAAGTGCCGGGCGAGCGGCCTCCGGCCCGGCTGTGTCATCATCGTGGCCACGGTCCGGGCGCTCAAGATGCACGGCGGCGGCCCGAAGGTCGTGGCCGGAAAGCCCCTGGCGCCCGAGTACACCGACGAGAACCTCGACCTCCTGGCCAAGGGGCTGGCCAACATGACCGCCCACATCCGCAACGCCATCCGCTTCGGGGTCCCCGTGGTCGTGGCCATCAACCGGTTCACCTCCGACACGGACGCCGAGGTCGACCTCATCCGCAAGGCGGCGATCGCCGTCGGGGCCGAGGACGCCGTTCCGTCCACCCACTGGTCGGACGGGGGCGCGGGGGCCGTCGCCCTGGCCGAGGCCGTCATGGCCGCCTGCGAGAAGCCGGCGGACTTCCGCTTCCTCTATCCCCTCGAGTGGGACATCAAGAAAAAGATCGAGACCATCGCCACCGAGATCTACGGCGCCGACGGCGTCGAATACACGCCCGAGGCGGAAGCCAAGGTCGAGCTCTACTCCCGGCTCGGCTTCGGCCGGCTCCCCATCTGCATGGCCAAGACCCATCTCAGCCTGAGCCATAACCCCGAGTGGAAAGGAGTGCCCCGGAACTTCAAGCTCCCGGTCCGCGACATCCGGGCCAGCGTGGGCGCCGGTTTCCTTTATCCCCTCTGCGGTGACATGCGGACCATGCCCGGGCTGCCGACGCGGCCCGTCTTCTATGACGTGGACCTGGACCTTGCGACCGGAAAAGTGGTGGGGCTGTTCTGACGGAGCGCTCCGGGAAGGAAGGACCCATGTCGATACGCCGCCGCCTGACCCGCAGGCAGTTCATCGGCGGGACTCTCACGGCCGCCGCCGCTTTGACTATCGTCCCGCGCCGCGTCCTGGGAGGGCAGGGTTACGTTCCGCCGAGCGACACCCTGACCAAGGCCGTCATCGGTGTCGGCGGCATGGGGCAGGCCCACCTGGGCTACCCCGGGGCCGTGCTCCTGGCCGTCTGCGACGTCGACGAGAAACACCTCAAGACCGCGCTCGAGATGTCCGGGCCCGGCGTCCGTGGCTACCGGGATTTCCGGGAGGTCCTCGAGCGGCCCGATATCGACATCGTCCATATCGCGACTCCTCCCCACTGGCATGCCCTGATCTCGGTCGCGGCCGCCGAAGCCGGCAAGGATATCTGGTGCGAAAAGCCCATGACCCGAACTATTGCCGAAGGCCAGGAGGTCGTTCGGGCCGTCGAGAGGAACGGCCGGATCTTCCGGGTCAATACCTGGTTCCGCTTCGAGGACGAATTTTACGGTCTCGGCTCCGATGTCAAGCCGGTCAAGAAGGTCGTCCAGAGCGGACTCCTCGGCTGGCCGCTCAAGGCCACAGTCAGCGCGGCGACGGGATTCGACTGGAAGTTCTACTGGAGCGGCCGGACCAACCTCAGGCCCGAGCCCGTGCCGCCGGAACTCGACTACGATTTCTGGCTCGGCCCGGCGCCTTGGAAGCCCTACCATCCGCACCGCGTCCACGGCACCTTCCGGGGCTACTGGGACTATGACGGCGGCGGCCTGGGCGACATGGGTATGCATTACCTCGACCCCGTCCAGTATCTTCTCGGAAAGGACGGCACGAGCCCCGTCGAGGTCCGGGTCGACGCCCCCCAGCAGCACCCCGACGCCTGCGGCTCATGGCGCCGGATCGAGATGAGATACGCCGACGGCTGCACCATCGTCCTTGACGGAGAGAACAGGGACAAAGGGGCAGCCTTCCTCGAGGGCCCCAAAGGGAGACTGCTCAAAGGCCTCGAGTCCGACGTCCCGAACCTCAGGGACCTCATCGCCGGCCTGCCGGATCCCGAACCTCAGGTCACGGATTTTGCCGAGGCCGTCCGGACGCGGCGCCGGTTCGCCCTCAACGAGCGGAACGGACACCGCTCCTGCACTTTGGTCAACCTGGGGAAAACCGCCGTCCAGCTCGGCCGGTCCCTGCGCTTCGACCCCGAGTCCCAGCGGTTCATCGGCGACGACGAGGCCAACCGCCTGGCCGACCAGCCCATGCGGGCCCCCTGGCACCTCTGAACGGAGCCTCGGGAGAGGAGATAAGCCATGAGAAAGATCCAAGCCATCGTTCTGATCATATCCGCCATCTTCCTCTCGGCCTCCGCCGCCCGTGGCCTCGACGATCCCGCGGGCTTGAAGGCCCGGGTGACGAGGCTCCTCGTCCGGTTCCCCGCGCCTGACGCGGCGGAAAGGGATTCCCTTTCGGCCGAGATCCTCAAGCTGGGCCCGGAGGCCGTCGCGGAGATCTGCGGACGCGTCCTCGCGCCGGGCCAGGGGGACGACAGCGCCGCCCGGTTCTCCCTCAATGGGCTCGCCGCCTATGTCACCCGGGCGGGGGCGGAAAGGGCCAGGGTCCTGTATGTTCGGGCCCTCCTGGATTCTCTCGGCCGGGCCTCGAGCAGAGAGATCCAAGCGTTCCTCATCTCGCAGCTCCAGCTCGCCGGACGCCGGGAATCGGTCGAGCCCCTGGCCCGATACCTCACGGATGAAAGGCTCGCCGAGCCGGCGGCCCAGGCCCTTCTGGCCACCCGCCAACCCGAGGCCGCCGGGCTTTTCCTCAAGGCCCTCGATTCCGCCCCGCCCGCGGCCAAGGTGACCATCGTCAAAGCGCTGGGAGAGATGAGGAGCCGCGAGGCCGTCAAGAAAATCCTGCCTTTGGCCGAAAGTGCCGATGACAAGCTCCGGCAGACGGCCCTGTTCGCCCTGGCCAATACCGGCGACCCGCGGGCCGGGGCCGTTCTGGGCCGGGCCCGGATCGCGGCGCCGCTTCACGAGAGGTCGCTGGCCCCGTCACTCGACCTGCTTTACGCGCGCCGCCTCCTCGAAGCCGGGAAAGTCGTGGACGGCCTGGCCATCTGCCGCGGCCTTCTCAAGTATTACACGACACCGGCCGAAAGCCATATCGCCACGAACGCCCTCGGGCTCCTCGTCACGTCTCTCAAGGACAGGGCTCTGCCGGATCTCCTGGCCGCCGCGGACAGCCCGGACGGGAGATTCCGCGCCGCCGCCCTCGAAATGGGGATGTCGATCCCGGGGACCGAGGCCACGGCCCGTTGGGTCGAAAAGGCCGCTTCCTCACCCTCTGAGGTGCGGGCCGCGATCGTCTCCATGCTCGGCCGGCGGGGGGACCTCGCCGCCCTGCCGGCCGTGCGCGAAGCTCTGCGCGATCCGGACAGGGCCGTCCGCCTGGCGGCCATCCCCGCCGCCGTCAGGCTCGGCGGGGCCGACGTCCTGCCGGGGATCTTCCCTTTCTTCGATTCCTCCGACGCCGGAGAGGTCGAGGCGGCCAAGCAGGCCGCCCTCGGCTTCGAGGCCGGGCTCGTCGTTCCCGAAGCGGTCCGCCGGATGGATCAGGCGCCTCCCGCCGGCCGGGCGGCGCTCATCGGGATCCTGGCCGAAAAAGGTGCCCGCGACCGGGTCGGCCTCGTCTTCGGTCAGGCCGCGAGCCCGGAACCGGCGGTGCGCGCAGCAGCCATGGGCGCCCTGGCCAAGCTGGCCGGCGAGAGGGACATCTCCCGGCTTCTCGAACTCCTGTCCGCGGCCGCGGACAGCGAGGAGACCATCCGCCTTCAGAAAGCCGTCGCGGCGGCCGCCGGACGGAACCCAGACCCGGAACGAAGGGCCGACGAACTCGTCGGCCTGATGATGAAGGCTCCGGCCGTCAGGAAGGTCGTCATCCTGAAGGTCCTTCCCCGGGTCGGCGGGTCCGGGGCGCTCCGGGCGATCGTCGATGAGACGCGCGACAAGGACCCGCAGGTCCAGGCCGCCGCCATCTATGCCCTGTCGCAGTGGCCGGACCTCAAGGCCGCCGACGAGCTCCTCCGGATCGCCTCGGCGACGACGAATAAAAAATATCTTCTCCTCGCCCTTGAGGGTTATGTCCGGCTGGTCAACGGGTCCGATCATCCGCAGGGGGAAAAGCTCGGCCTGCTCAGGAGCGCCCTCAGCCTGCCGAAGGACGATATCGACAGGAAACCCATCCTGCGAGGGCTCGCGGAGCTCCGGGGGCCCGAGGCCTTCCGCCTTCTCTCCGAACACCTCGGGAACCCGACCTTGAGGGCGACGGCCGTCCAGGGACTCCTGGACATGGCGTCGGAGCAATCGTCAGAGGAGAGATGGCTCTCCGGACAGGAAGCGATCTCCGTCCTGAGGCGGGTCGAGTCGACGAGCGAAGACCAGGGCGAAAGGGACCTGGCCGCGAAGGTCATCGCGGACCGCTTGAAACAGGGCGGGTTCGTCCCGCTCTTCAATGGGTTCGACCTCAACGGCTGGAAGGGCCTCGTCGCCGACCCGCCCGCGCGGGCCAAAATGGCGCCGGACGAACTGAAGAGAGCCCAGGCCGTGGCGGACGCGAGCATGCGCTCCCATTGGAGAGTGGCCGGCGGCATTCTCGTCTTCGACGGGAAAGGCGAAAGCCTGTGCACGGCCAAGGACTATGCCGACTTCGAGATGCTCGTCGACTGGAAAATCGAAAAGGGCGGAGACAGCGGCATCTACCTCCGGGGATCGCCCCAGGTCCAGATCTGGGACGCGGGGGCCAACCCCGAGGGTTCAGGCGGTCTCTACAATAACCAGAAGGGGGCGCGCAACCCCCTGGAGAGGGCCGACCGCCCGGTGGGGGAATGGAACACGCTCCGGATCATCATGATCGGGGAGCGCGTCACGGTCACCCTCAACGACAGGACGGTCGTGGACAACACGGTCCTCGAGAATTATTGGGAGCGGGACAAGCCGATCTATCCCTCCGGCCAGATCGAGCTCCAGGCCCACGGAAATCCGCTCTGGTTCAAGAATCTCTACATCCGCGAGATCCCGCCCGACGCGGCCACCCCCGGCCTGACGGATGCGGAGAAAGACGAAGGTTTTGTCTCTCTCTTCAACGGCAGGGACCTCGGCGGCTGGACCGGGGACACCAAGGGTTATATCGCCGAAAACGGCAGGATCGTCATTCATCCCGAACAGAGCAGCGGCAACCTCTATACGGAAAGGGAATACTCCGACTTCGTCTTCCGTTTCGAATTCAAACTGACGCCGGCCGCCAACAACGGCATCGGCGTCCGGGCCCCTCTCGAGGGCGACGCCGCGTACACGGGAATGGAGATCCAGATCCTCGAGGACGGATCCCCCGTTTACCATGACCTCCAGCCCTACCAGTTCCACGGCTCGGTCTACGGCGTCGTCCCGGCCAGGCGTGGCATCCTGCGGCCCGTCGGCGAATGGAACACGGAGGAGATCGTCGCCCGGGGCCGGCAGGTCACGGTCACGGTCAACGGGACGAGAATCGTCGATGCCGACATTGACCAGGCGAGCGCGGGCGGGACGATCGACCACCGCGACCATCCCGGCCTGAAGCGGGAGCGCGGCCATCTCGGGTTCTTGGGCCACGGCTCCATCGTCGAGTTCAGGAATATCCGGGTCAAAGAGATGAAATAGGGTCAGCGGAAGACTCCGCAATCTTTCGATAAGATCGCGTCGACTTTTAAAAGGAGGGATCCATGTTTATGAAAGCGGCCAGGCGCTCAGCCTGCGCATTGTTCTTGGTGTGTTCGGTACTTCTCCCGGTCCTCCGGCTCTCCGCCCAGACTGCCCAGGACCAGCAAAAGGCCGTGGAGATGTACATGAAGCTGGGTGCTGTCGGCGAGCACCACGCCTACCTCAAACAGCTTGTGGGCGAATGGAAGGTCTCTGTGTCGATGTGGATGTTTCCGGGATCGCCCCCGACGCCCTCCCAGACCAGGGCCAAGGGCGAGCTCATCCTCGGCGGCCGTTTCCTGAGGATGACGCATAACGGGTCCATGATGGGCCAGCCCTTCGAGGGGGTCCAGACCTTGGGCTACGATAATTTTCTGAACAAATACGTCTCGCTATGGGTCGACAACACGAGCACTTCCTTTTATCTGACCACGGGCAGCCTGGACCCGGCTACAAAAATCCTAACCGAGGAAGGCGTCTGGCCCGACCCGATGAGCGGCGGCAAGGTCAAAATCCGGAATGTCACAAAGTGGCTCGGCCCCGATGAATTCCGGTATGAAACCTACATGACCCTTCCGAACGGCACGGAATTCAAGTCTATGGAGGAGCGCGCCGTCAGGCTCAAATAGCTTTCATCGAGAACCGGATATTGGATCCGCAGGGCCCGGCATCGCGGGGCCGGCCGGGGGCGCAATTTCTAGGTGATTAGGCCTAGGCCTTCTTGATCTCCCCGACGAGCAGGACTTCGCGGCCTCTGGCCTCATTGATGACCTCGGCCATGGCCAGGTAGATCGCGGAAAGGCCGCAGGCGATCCCCTCGAAACCGGCGATCCGGCCGACGAGCGCCCACCCGGACCAGTCACGGGCGGCGAGCAGCCAAAAAAGGATCGTCAGGCTCAGGAAGACGAACTGGATGGCGCGGTTCTTGCCGAAGGTCCCGATCCACATGAAGAACGTGAAAAGGCCCCACAGGAACAGGTACCAGCCCATGTAGGGGACGGGCGTCGCTCCGCCGTTGGGCGGGTTCAGCCCCGGGATGACCCAGGTCGCCACGAGCGTCAGCCAGAACATCCCGTATGACGTAAAAGCCGTGGCCCCGAAAGTGTTCCCCTTCTTGTATTCCATGATCCCGGCGATGATCTGGGCGACGCCGCCGTAGAAAATGCCCATGGCGAGGACCATGGAACTCACCGGGAAGAAGCCGGCATTATGGATATTGAGAAGGACGGTGGTCATTCCGAAGCCCATCAGGCCGAGGGGCGCGGGGTTGGCAAGCTTGCTGTTGTCCATCGAGGCCCTCCTTGAAGGCTCAAAAATGGCCCTTATGGTATACCTCGCCCTTCGCGGGTGTCAAGAATAGAGGAAGGCGGTGCCGCCGAGATCGGGCCGTTACTTGAGCTCGACCTTGGCCTCGCTCATCCAGATCCCGTGGATGTTGCAGCGCTCGAAGGCCCGCAGATGAGCGGGGACCGACTTCAGCTCGAATGCCGCGACCGGGGCGGGATCGGTCGCCACGAAATCTTTCCGGCCGAGCAGGTTGCCCCGGCCGTCCTCCAGCTTGATCCACATGATGTAATGAGGCTTCTTGGGATCCATCGGATGATTGTCGACCTTCACGGTGACCTTCAAGCCCATGCCCATCTTCTCATACGTGATCTGAGGGATGTGCTTGTCCTTCGCGGCGGCCCAAGGGCCGGGGTTCTGCAGGGTATACGGCTTGTCCTGTTTGTATCCACCCTGGTCCTGGACGCTTGACATCCCCGATCCCAGGGCGCTCAGGGTCAAGGCCGCGGCCATCAGAACGACGGGAATTAAAAACAGGCGATTCTTTTTCATGTGGCCCTCCTTTGGTCCCGGGCGTCTCGCCCGGCCCGCTTCTAATATCTCCGAATTCAGGCGATATTTCAAGCCGGCGCAGAACCCCGCCGCGCGGGCGGAGCAAGGATATCCCCTTTTAGATATTCTCGGCAGGGCGAGGGGTAAAGGGCGTAGAGGCCATGAGGAGGCGAGCGGGCATGGATTCCCGGCCGCAGGACGGGAAGAGCGAGCCGACGGCAGTGCCGGTTTCCTCGCCTGGGAAACCGGCGTGCCTCCAAGCCTTTTTCCCCGAGCCCCTACATGCCGTACTTGGCGATGATCTCCTGCTTCGTCTTGCCCAGGATGTCGAATTTCCTGCCCACCTTGGTGAAGGCCGCCAGGGCCTTGTCGAGGTGATGAATCTCGTGGCCGGCCGAGATCTGGGTCCGGATCCGGGCCTGGCCCTGGGGCACGACGGGGAAGAAAAAGCCGATGGCGTAGATCCCCTCGTCGTAAAGGGCCCGGGAGAAGTCCTGGGAGAGTTTGGCGTTGAAGAACATGACGGGCACGATCGGGGTATCCCCTTCCTTGAGGATGAACCCGGCCTCGGTCAGGCCCTTCCGCCAGTAGGCGGCGTTCCGCTCGAGCTTATCGCGGCGCTCGGTCGATTTGGAGAGGATCTCCATGACCTTGAGGACGCCGGCGACGACGACCGGGGCGATGGTGTTCGAGAAAAGGTACGGCCTGGCCCTCTGCCGGCAGAGCTCGACGAGCTCCCGCCGCCCCGAAACGCAGCCCCCGGACGCGCCCCCGAGGGCCTTGCCGAAGGTCGTCGTGATGACGTCGATCTTGCCTACGACGCCACATCTCTCGTGGGTCCCGCGGCCGGTCTTGCCGATGAACCCGGAGCTGTGGGAGTCGTCGACGAGGAGCATGGCGTCGTATTTCTCGCATAGAACGGCCATCTCATCGAGCTTGGCCGTGTCGCCGTCCATGGAGAAGACGCCGTCCGTGACGACGAGCTTGAAACGCTTGTCGGCGTGGAGCTGGAGCTTCTCCTCGAGGTGGGCCATATCGGAGTGCTTGATCGTGTCGTGCATGGCGCTGCAGAGCCGGATGCCGTCGACGAGCGAGGCGTGGACGAGCCGGTCCGAGATGATGACGTCGTCCTTGGTCAGGATGGCCTCGAAAACGCCGGCGTTGGCGTCCATGCAGGAGGGGAAAAGGAGCGTGTCCTCGGTCCCCAGGAACTCGGTCAGGCGATGTTCGAGCTCGCGGTGGATGTCCTGGGTGCCGCAGATGAAGCGGACCGACGACATGCCGTAGCCGCGCGTTTCGAGCCCCTCATGCGCCGCCTTGATGACGTCCGGGTGGCTCGAGAGCCCCAGGTAGTTGTTGGCGCACATGTTGATGACTTTCTTGAGGGGCGAGCCCGTGGGGAATTCGACCTCGATGTCGGCCGCCTGGGGGGAGTGGATAAACCGCTCCTGCTTGAAGAGGCCCGCGTCCTGGATGCCTTTGAGCTGACCCTGGTATGTTCCGCGGATCTTGTCGCTGTAAGCCATGGCCTTATCCTTTCTTCGCCACGAATTCCTGGACGAGGGAGGCGATCTTGTTGACCGAGTCGAAGGCCTCGGGGGTGGCCTTGTCGTCCGGGATCTGGATCGCGTACTTGTTCTCGAGGAACCTCTTCAACGAGACCATCGAGAACGAGTCCACGATCCCGCCCGAGATGAGGGGCGTGTCGTAGGTGAGGGCCTCGCTGTCGTCTTCGAGGTATTCCTTGGTCACGTAGTTCAGGACGATGTCCTTCAAGCCTTCCAGCGCCATGGTATTTCTCCTTCTGATTCAGATTTTATATTAATCGTTTTCGAGGGTCGATGTGTCGCCGATCTCCTCGCCCCACTCCTTGGCGTGGAGGATGCGGCGCATGATCTTGCCGCTCCGGGTCTTGGGGAGCGACGGCACGAACTCGATCTCCTGCGGCATGGCTAGGGGCGAGAGCTTTTTCCGGATGAAGTTCATGATGTCGAGGTCGAGGTCCTGGCTGGCCGCGAAGCCCGGCTTGAGCGACACGAAGGCCTTGACGACCTCGAGGTTGATCGGATCGGGCTTGCTCACGACGGCCGATTCGGCGACCGCCGGGTGCTCGAGGAGGGCCGACTCGACTTCGAACGGGCTGACGAGATGACCGGCCGTGTTGATGATGTCGTCGTCGCGGCCGGCGAACCAGAAGTAGCCATCCTTGTCGAGCTTGGAGCGGTCCCCCGTGATGTACCAGCCGCCCCGGAACTTCTTCTGAAAGGCCTCTTCGTTGTTCCAGTAGGTCCGCATCCGCGAGGGCCAGTCGAACTTGAGGGCGACGAGGCCGATCTTCCCGTAGGTCGGGTACGGCTCGTTCTTGACCGGGTCGAGGACGGTCCCCGTGATGCCGGGGAAGGGTTTGCCCATGGAGCCCGGCCGGACCTCCATGCCCGGGTAGTTGCTGATGACGATCGAGCCCGTCTCTGTTTGCCAGTAGGTATCGTAGAAGGGTTTGCCGAAGACCTTCTGTGACCACACGACCGCCTCGGAGTTCAAGGGTTCGCCGACGCTCGCCAGGTGGCGGAGGGAGGAAAGGTCGAACTTTTTGACGATCTCGTCCCCGGCTTTCATCAGGGAGCGGATGGCCGTCGGCGCCGAGTACCACATCGTGACCCGCCGCTTCTCGATGAACTTGTACCAGGCTTCAGCGGAAAAACCGGCATCGAGGACGCACTGGGTGACGCCCAGGGCGAACGGGGCGATGATCCCGTACGACGTTCCGGTGACCCACCCCGGGTCGGCCGTGCACCAATAGATATCGTCGTCACGCAGGTCCAGGGCCCACCTGGCGGTGAGGTATTGGGAGATGAGGGAGTAATGGACGTGCTGGACGCCCTTGGGCATCCCCGTCGTGCCCGAGGTGTAGTGGAGGACGGAGGGCGATTCGGCCTTCGTCGGGTGGATGTCGAGGCGCTCGACGGGCGCGGCCTTCTCGAGGGAAAACGCGACCTCACGGTCCCTGAGCGGTGACACGCCGTCGTGGTCGACGATGATGATATGCCTGATGTGAGGCAGCTTCTCGAGGATTTTCCGGACCTTGGGGGCATGCTTCTTCTGGGTGATGACGGCCGAGGTCTCGGCGTTCGAGAGGCGGACGAAGAGCGACTCGTCGCCGAAGGCTGAGAACAAGGGCTGGGCGATGGCCCCGATCTTCAGGATGCCCAGGAAGCCCAGGTAGAGCTCGGGGATGCGGTCCATGAACAGGCAGACGCGTTCGCCCTCCTTCAGGCCGAGGCCGCGGAGGAAGGCGCCGATGGTGTTCGTCGCCAGTCGGATGTCGTTGTAGGTGTAGGTCTTTTCGGTGCCGGTGAAGCCTTCCCAGTACAGGGCGACCCTCGACCCCTTGCCCAGCTCGCAGATCCGGTCGGTGCAGTACCAACCGATGTTGATGAGGTCGCCGGGCTTGTAGCCGAGCTCTTTCTCGGCGATCTGCCAGGAAAAGTTCTTCACCCGCTCGTCGTAGGAGCCGATATTCGACATGGTGATTGATCCTCCGTTCGCCTTTATTCCGGTTTCTTTTCCAGGACGACGACCGCTTTGGCCAGGTCCTTGATATGGGACAGCGAAGCCTGCATGCCCGTGATCCCATGGGCCCGGCAGAACTCAGCGACCTTGCCGTGGACGAAAAGCTCGGGCTTGCCCAGGGTGTTGTTGACGATTTCGATCTCGGAGAATTTGTGCCCGCCCGTCCAGCCCGTGCCCATGGCCTTGAGGAAGGCTTCCTTCGCGGCAAAGCGGGCGGCGAAGTGCAGGCCCGGGCGATGCTTGGCCTCGCAGTAAGCGATCTCAATCGGGGTGAAGAGCTTGGTCTTGAGGTTCTCCGTGCGGACGAGCTTCTCCTCGACCCTCTGGACCTCGATGATATCCGTACCGACCCCGAAAATCAATGACTTACGTGCCTTTCGTCCGTGGCTGCCGGGCCCCGCGGCTCTCGGCCCGCCTGTCGGCAGGCCGCTTCTGCCGCGTCCCGCAAAGACGGAATAGTATTATAGATTACGGGCGGGAAATGTCAAAGCCGGGAACCGCCAGGTCAGATCGCCCCCAGAGCCTCCCCGACTTTCCGGAACTTTTCGATGGCGAAGTCGATCTGCTCAGGCGTATGTGAGGCGCTGATCTGGACCCGGATCCGCGATTTCCCCACCGGCACGACCGGGTAATAAAAGCCGATGACGTAGATCCCCTCCTCGAGAAGGGCGTTGGCAAACTCCTGGCTGAGCTTGGCGTCGTCCGGCATGTGGCCGAGGAGGACCGGCACGATCGGGTGGACGCCGGGGACAATTCTGAAGCCCGCCTGCTCCATCCCCTTCCTGAACCGCCCGGTGTTGGCCATGAGCCGCTCCCTGAGCTCAGCCGATTCCTCGAGGATCTTCAGGACTTCGACCGTCGCGCCGGTGATGGCCGGCGACAGGGAGTTCGAAAACAAGTACGGCCGCGACCTCTGCCGGAGCAGGTCGATGATCTCCTGCCGCCCCGCGACGCAGCCCCCGGACGCCCCGCCAAGCGCTTTGCCGAAGGTCGTGACGATCATGTCGACCTTGTCCATGACGCCGCAGTGCTCGTGCGTGCCTCGTCCGGTCGGGCCGATGAAGCCCGTAGCGTGCGAGTCGTCGACGAGCACGAGCGCCTCGTACTGCTCGGCCAGCCCGCAGATCTTGTCCACCTGGGCGATGATGCCATCCATGGAAAAAACGCCGTCCGTGACGATGAGCTTGAACTTCGCCTCGCGGGCCTCGATGAGCTGGTCCTCGAGGTCGGCCATGTCGTTGTTCCGGTAGATGAACCGCTTGGCTTTGGCCAGCCGGACGCCGTCGATGATCGAGGCGTGGTTGAGCTCGTCGGAGATGATGGCGCATCCCTCGTCGAGGAGCGGCTCGAAGACGCCGCCGTTGGCGTCGAAGGCCGAGGAATAGAGGAGCGCGTCCGCCATGCCCAGGAAATCGGCCATCCGGCGCTCAAGCTCCCGGTGGACCTGCTGCGTGCCGCAGATGAAGCGGACCGAAGCCATCCCGAACCCCCAACGGAAGAAGGCGTAGTTTGCCGCGGCCATGACGCGCGGCTCGTTGCAGAGGCCGAGGTAGTTGTTGGCGCAGAAGTTGAGGACTTTGGCCCCCGATTCGGTCCGGATCTCGACACCTTGGGGCGTCGTCAAAACCCGCTCTTCCTTGAAGAGGCCGCGGTCCTTGATCTGCTGAAGCTCTATGGCCAAGTGGTCCTTGAATCGTCCGTACATGGTCGTTTCCCTTCCGATGATGCTGGCTTATTATACAGGATACGGGCGCCAACTCTAAAATCTAGCGCAAATCCCACCGGACGAGACGTCGGGGGAGGCGAAGAGCAAGAAGTTAGCAAGCAAGCCGGTGTCCCCGTTTATTCCCCAGTCCCTTGTCGATTGACCGGCCCGACGGCTTAGGATATAAGAGGGCTCGATGAAGCCGGAGGTTCCGTCCTTTTCTGCGTTCATGGCCAACCCGCCTTCCCCACGTCAAAAAAAGCGCGCTCTGACGCTCCTCGCCCTGGCCGAGCTCCTGGGGATGTCGGTCTGGTTCTCGGCCTCGGCAGTCGTACCGGCGCTCGCGGCCGCCTGGAATCTCGGCGCCTCGGGTCAGGCCTGGCTGACGATGTCCGTCCAGCTCGGCTTCGTCGCCGGGTCGCTCGGCTCGGCCGTCCTAAACCTCGCCGACCGGCTCCCCTCGCGTCTCCTTTTCTCCCTGTCGGCGCTCCTCGCCGGCGTTGCGACGTTCATCATCCCGGCTTCCGGGTCCGGGCCGTCGGCCGCCATAGCGTTCCGGTTCCTGACGGGTCTGTTTCTCGCCGGCGTCTATCCGGTCGGGATGAAGATCATGGCTACCTGGACGCGAAACGACCGCGGCTGGGGGATCGGTCTTCTCGTGGGTGCCCTCACGGTCGGTTCGGCGGCCCCTCACCTGCTCCGGGCCTTTGGAGGAGGCGCGGACTGGAAGCCCGTCCTCTATTTGAGCGCCGCCCTGGCTGCAGCCGGCGGCCTCATCGCACTCCTCTTCATCACGGAAGGCCCCGACCGAGCGCCCGCGCCGCGATTCAACTGGAAATACGCCGGCGAGATCTGGCGGGACAGGGGAATGGCCCTGGCCAACCTGGGCTACTTCGGTCACATGTGGGAGCTCTACGCCGTCTGGACCTGGGCGCCCGTCTTCCTTGTCGCGAGCTTCCGGGTTTCGGGGGTCGCCGGGACTTGGGCGTCCGTCGCAGCCTTCGCCATGATCGCCGCGGGCGGGGCCGGGAGCCTGGTCGTGGGCAGGCTCGCCGACCGGTTCGGGAGGACAATCATCACGTCCGCATCCATGGCCGTCAGCGCGCTGTGCTGTCTCGTGTCGGGTTTCTTTTTCGGAGGGAATCCCTGGACTCTATTCATCATTTGCCTTATCTGGGGCTTCGCCGTGGTCGCCGATTCCGCCCAGTTCTCCGCGGGCGTGAGCGAACTTTGCCCAATCGAACGGACGGGCACGGCTCTCACGCTTCAGACGAGCCTGGGATTCCTGCTGACCCTCGTAACGATCCGCCTCGTCCCGACGCTCGAACGGGCGGTCTCCTGGCGCTGGGCGTTTGCTTTTCTCGCCCTCGGTCCGGCCGTCGGCATCTGGGCCATGCTCCGCTTGCGCCGCCTCCCCGCAGCGGCCAAGATGGCCTCCGGCCGCCGCTAATTCGCCAATTCGGCGATTTTCGTGTCCCCGACGCTATTTCCGATGCACCAGCGTCGTCGAGGCCTGGGCCGTGGGCATGACGATCATTTCGCTGACATTGACGTGCGGAGGCCGTGTCGCGCACCAGACGACCGCGGCCGCGATGTCGTCGGGAGAAAGCGGCGTCAGGCTCTGGTAGACCGTGCCGGCCCGCTCCGTGTCGCCGTGGAACCGGACAACGCTGAATTCGGTCTCGACCATGCCGGGGGCGACTTCGCTGACGCGGATGGGCGTCCCGTTCAGGTCGAGGCGCAGCCCCTTCGACAGGGCCCGGACGGCGAACTTCGTCGCGCAGTAGACGTTGCCGCCGGGATAGACCTCGTAGCCCGCGATCGAGCCGATGTTGATGACGTGGCCGCTCCCGCGCTCGGCCATGCCGGGGATGACCGCCCGGCTCACGTACAGGAGCCCCTTGACGTTGGTATCGATCATCTCCTCCCAGTCGGTGAGGAGCCCCTCTTGGAGCTTCGCGAGGCCGCGGCTCAGCCCCGCGTTGTTGACCAGGACCTCGATCGGCCGCCACTCCGCAGACAGGGCGGCGAGCGACTTTTCGACGGCCGGCTGGTTCCGGACGTCGAGACCGAAGGCATGGACAGGCACGCCGAGTTCCTTCTTCAGCTCTGCGGTGAGCGTTCTAAGGCGGTCGGCCCGTCGGGCACACATCAGGATCTTCGCCCCTTCGCGCGCAAACGCCAGGGCGCAGGACCGCCCGATCCCCGAGCTCGCGCCCGTCACGAAAACGACCTTATCTTTCAAAGAATGCATATCCATTCTCCTCCCGTTCCCCTCCTTTGCTTCCGCCGATGTCCTCATCATACGCAGTTTGCATGACGCGGGGAGAGGATTCAGGATATGAGGACCCCGGCAGCAAGTCAAGAGCCGCGGAGGCCTGAGGAGCCCGGACGGCGAAATCCGGAAATGGGTGTTGTGTCCCCGAATTCGGCCTGAGCGAGCGTCATCGCCGGTTGCTTCGTCTGGGCACCGGTCTTATACTGGGACACGGAGCGCGCGTGATCCCCACAATCCCCTATGGGGCCATTGGCATCGGCATCTCGATCCTCCTCGGCATCTGGGCGTTTATCGAAGCCGAGACAGACTGGGGGAGGGTTCTCATCGCCGCCGTCATGGCCTTCCTCTTTATCCTTCATGTTCTTTGGCGCGGCCCGACGGGAAATGTCGTTTGGCTGATCTGCTGGCTGGTCTTCGGCGCCTGTTGTTTCATATTCGTCAAATGGCGCGGCATCGGAATCCGTTAAAAAGGGACACGGGACGCCGTGTGATTGACAGTCCCGCACCCTGAGTTTATATTGTTTCCGCGTGTACGGCGGCATTAGCGGCGGCGCGTTCTCCCGCATGCCGGCCGCGTCGAACGAAAAGACAAAGGAGGGGGCGATGGCTCCAAAGCAAATTCCACGGCGCGATTTCCTGACCTCATTCCTGGCGGGAATTCCCATTATGGCGCTCGACTGGGACAGCTTTCCCCGGGGCGTGCAGGAGGCCGGCCGCAAAGACAACGACTATGACGCCGTCATCATCGGCGCCGGACTGGGCGGCCTGAGCTGCGGCGCCGCGTTCGCCCGGCAGGGCTTCCGGCCCCTGGTCATCGAAAAGCATATCAAGCCGGGCGGGTACGCCACGACCTTCCATCGCCCCGGCGGTTTCGTCTTCGACGCCTCGCTCCATTCGACGACCGTCTCGGCCAGGAACGGCGTCTTCGACCTCATCCCCGGTTTTCCCGAAATCAGGGGCATCGAGTTCGTGCCCCACCACACCCTCTACCGGGCGATATATCCCGATTACGACATCCGTGTCCCGGACAGGAATCTCCCGGCCTATATCGCCGACCTGGTCGGTAAATTCCCCGACGAGAAGGCTGGGATCGAAGGCTTGTTCGACGACATGAAAGGGCTTTCCGGCGACACCGGCCGGCTTTCTGCCGCCGGGGGGCGCCCCGACATGACCCGCTTCGTCCAGGATTATCCCTATCTCGCCAAGACCATGGGCAAGCCGTGGGGGGCCATGGTGGACGCCCGCCTCAAGAACCCCAAACTCAAGGCCATCGTCTCCGCCCTCTGCGGCTATTTCGGCCTGCCGCCGTCGACGCTTTCTCCCTTTTATTACGCCCTTCCCACGATCGGCTATCTCGAGAACGGCGGGTTTTATCCGGTCGGCAAGTCCCAGAAGATCAGCGACTCTTTCGCCGTGTTCATCGAGGCGCACGGCGGCAAGGTCATGCTCAAGACCCGGGTCGACAAGATCCTGGTCCGGAACGGCGCCGCCGTCGGCGTCAGGACGGACGACGGCCGCGAGTTCATAGGAAAGGCCATCGTGTCGAACGCCAACGCGCCCGACACGTTCAAGAAATTTCTCGACGAACCGGACCTTGTCAAGGCCACCCTGGCTAGGATGGAGAAGCTCAGCATCAGCCTGTCCTCGTTCCAGGTCTTCCTCGGCTTGAAAAAGGACCTCGTCCGGGAGCTCGGAATCAAGGACACCGAGATCTTCTACAATACGGGCTACGATGTCGAGGAGGATTACAGGGCGACGGTCCGCGGGGACTTCACGAACCCGGGCTTCGGCGCGACCCTCTACGACAACCTTTACAAGGGCTACTCGCCCGAGGGCAAGAACACCCTGTCCATCATGACCCTTCAGGGCTTCGAACACTGGGAAAAGTATGAGGCCGACTACCTCGCCGGAAAAAAGGACGCCTACAATGCCGAGAAGCTCCGGATGGCCGACATCTTGATCGATCAGGCTGAGAAGGTTCTGCTCCCCGGGCTTCGCAAGGCCATCGAGGTCCGGGACGCGGCGACGCCGCTCACGAACCTCCGCTATACGGCCAACCCGCGCGGGGCCATCTACGGTTGGGACCAGACGCTCGACGATGCGGGCCCGTCGCGGTTCCCCCAGCGGACACCCGTCAAGAACCTCTACCTCGCCGGCGCCTGGACATTCCCCGGCGGCGGTTACGGCGCCTGCATCCCGAGCGGCCTCCAGTGTTTTGCCGAGATCATGAAAGGCTGGAAGGGCTAATCAAGGGGAGGACGCCCGGACCATGAACGATATCAATCAAGCCGGGCCAACCCCGTCGCGGCTCTACAAATTTCTGATAGCCGCCCGCCCCTGGTCCTGGCCCGCGTCGACCATGCCGGTCGTCTTCGGGACGTCGCTCGCGGTCGTCATCGGCGGGGCGCGTCTCTCCGTGCTCCATTTCCTCTGGGCCATCGTCACGATGATGGTCCTTCACAGCGCGGCGAACATGCTCAGCGACGTCTATGATTTCCGGCGCGGCCTCGACAAGGACGTGACGCCGGTCAGCGGGGCGATCGTCCGCGGCTGGCTCACGGACCGCCAGGTCCAAGCCGGCGCTGCGGCGCTCTTCGGCCTGGGCTCCCTCTCCGGCCTGATTCTCGCTCTCCGTACGAGTCCGGCGCTTCTTGTCGTCGGGGGGGCCGGCGTCGCCATCGGCGCGTGTTATACCCTGCTCAAGGCCCGGGCCCTAGGCGACCTGGCCGTCCTCCTGGACTTCGGGATCCTCGGTTCCCTCGGCGCCTGGATCGTCCAGGCCAGGACAGTTTCCTGGATCCCGGCCGTCTGGGCGGTCCCCATGGCCATGCTGGTCAGCGCCATCCTCCACGCCAACAACTGGCGCGATGCCTTGTCCGACCGGGAGCGGCGGGTGAATACCGTGGCCGGCCTCCTCGGCGATCGCGGCTCCCTCCTGTATTATGGGGCCCTCATCTTCGGGCCTTTTGCGATCGACGTCGGTTTCATCACCATCCCGCGGCTCGTGGGGGACTCCCTGCGGCCCATGCCGCCGACCTTCCTCCTCGTGTTCATCGCCCTCCCCAGCGCTATGAGGCTCTGGGGCCGGGCCGTCCGGCGGGCCGTCCCCCGCCGGCCGATGGACTTCATCATCCTCGACGGCGCCACGGCCAACCACAACCTCGTCTTCGGCCTCCTCAGCACTGCCGCCGTGCTCCTGGAAGCCGTCCTCAGGTGGCCGTGAACGGGGGAGCCCACGGCAACGCGTCCATTGGTCCTGGCCGCGGCCGTCCCCGCTGCTCTTTTCATCGCCCTTTTCCGCTTCCACCGTTTAGGCCCCCTGGATTTCTGGTGGTGGCTGGGCCTGAACATCATCTCGGCCGTGGGGCTCGGCCTGGCGGCCGATGGCGGCTACGGGCAAAGACTCAAGGCCGATCTCCGGTCAGGATTGCCGCGCAAGCTTGTCCTCGGGGTTCTCTCTGCGGCCGTCCTGTACGCCGCCTTCGCTGTCGGACGGCTCATCGCCCTCAAGCTTTTCCCCTTCGCGCCCGCCGGCATCGCAGACATCTATCGCCTGAAGCAAGGGCCGGGGATCCTCCGGATCGCCCTTCTTCTCGGTCTTCTCGTCGGGCCGGGCGAGGAGGTCTATTGGCGGGGGTTCCTTCAAGACAGGGCCTCGGCCCTCCTCGGACCGCGGAAGGGGTTCTGGCTGACCGCCCTGCTCTATGCCTTGGTCCATGTCGGGAGCGGGAACGTCATGCTCGTCCTCGCGGCCGGTGTCTGTGGGCTTTTCTGGGGCCTGACCTACCGGATCTTCCGCTCGCCCGTCCTCAACGCCGTGAGCCACGCCGTCTGGGACCTCGCGATTTTCGTCGTCTGGCCACTCTGACGCGGCTGCGTCAGCCGCGGAGGTGCTCGACAAGGATCCGGAGCCCGATCCCGATCAGGATCAGGCCGCCCGCGAGCTCCGCCCTTTTCCCCACGGCCCGGCCGACGGCCGGCCCGAGCCTCGCCCCGATGATCGTCATGACGAAGCAGACGATCCCGATGACGCCGGCGGGATAAAGGATGCCGGCCTTGATGACCCCCAGGCTCAGTCCTACGGCGAGGGCGTCGATGCTCGTCGCGACCGAAAGGACGAGAAGCCGGACGCCCCGCGTCTGGTCGGGCCGGCAGGCTTTCTCCTCATCGCTGAGGTTGAAAGACTCGTAGATCATGCGGCCGCCGATCAAGGCCAGCAGCCCGAAGGCCAGCCAATGATCAAAACCGCGCGTGAAGCGAACGACACTCTCCCCAGCGAACCAGCCGAGGACGGGCATGCCGAACTGGAACGCCCCGAAAAAGGAGGCCATCCGGACCGACTGCCGCGCCGTCAGCCCCCTCAGCCCGCAGGCCAGACCCATGGAGACGGCGAAGCAATCCATGGCCAGCGCTACGGCGAGCCCCAGGACAAGGACGAGCGACATCGACATTTCCTCCGAGCGGGGCCCATTATAGCAGAGCGAGAAGGGCCGCTCCATGAATGGCTAAAATAGCGGATGGGTGGAGCGAGGCCCGGACAGGGACGCTGCCGCGCCAGGACCCGTCCAAACAATGATTTGAGAGTCCTGCTGTGGGTTGGACATGTTATAATAGCTAATTAGGCCGAACCCATGGAGACGACAGAGAAGATCATCCTCCGAGGAGTCAAGGTCCACAACCTCAAGGGGATCGACCTCGACATCCCGCTCAACAACCTGATCGTCGTCACGGGCGTCAGCGGGTCGGGGAAATCCTCGCTCGCCTTCGACACGCTCTACGCCGAGGGGCAGAGGCGCTACATGGAGTCCCTCTCGTCCTACGCCCGCCAGTTCCTGGAAAGGATGGACAAGCCCGACGCCGAGCTCATCGAGGGCATCCCTCCGGCCATCGCCATCCAGCAGAAGGCCGCCACCAAGAACCCGCGCTCGACCGTGGCCACGGTGACCGAAATCTTCGATTTCCTCAGGGTCCTCTACGCCCGGATCGGGACGGTCCACTGCCTGAAGTGCGGCCGGCCGGTCAAACGGGACACGATCGACAGCGTCATCGAGGAGCTGGAGCGGCTTCCGGAGGGGACGAAGGCCCTGATCACCTTCTCCTGGCCGGGCGAGAAGGGCACGGCCCTGCTCAAGAAGGACGGGTTCTCGAGGATCGTCGTGGACGGCGCCGTCGCCGACCTTGACGAGGCCGCCGCGGCCCCGAAAAAAGGCCCGCTCGAAGTCCTCGTCGACCGGATCTCCCTCCGGACGGACGAGCGCGAGAGACTGGCCGACTCCCTGGAGATGGCTCTCAAGAAAGGCGGCGGCCGGGCCCGGGTCCGGACCGAGGACGGCCGGGAGCTTCCGTTCTCCGACAAGCTCGAGTGCAAGGCCTGCCGGATCTCCTACGAGGAACCCTTCCCGAACCTTTTTTCCTTCAATAGCCCGCAGGGGGCCTGCCCGGAATGTCACGGCTTCGGGGACCTGGCCGTCATCGACGAAGACAAGGTCGTCCCCGACAGGACGAAAACTCTGGAGCAGGGAGCCGTCGAGCCCTGGACCAAGCCCCTGTCCAGGGGGATGCTGCGCGAGCTCCTGGCCGAGGCCCGCCGGCGGCGGATCCCGACCAACGTCCCGTTCCAGGACCTCCAGAACGAGCATCAGCGCTTCGTCCTCGACGGAGGCGACGGGTATCCCGGCGTCAAGGGCTTTTTCGAATGGCTCCAGGCCAAGAAATACAAGGTCCAGGTCCGGGTCCTCCTCAGCCGGTACCGGAAATATGTCGCCTGCCCCGCCTGTGGCAAGACGCGCCTCAACCCCCAGGCCCTGAGCGTCCGGATCAAAGGGTTGACGATCGGCGACTGCGTCCGGATGACCGTCCGCGAGGCTTTTAATCTCTTCCCGTCGCTCGAGCTCGCCCCGTTCGAGCGCCGCGTCGCCGAAAAGCTCATCCACGAGATCCAGAGCCGCCTCAAGTTCCTCCTCGAGGTCGGGCTCGACTATATCACCCTCGACCGGATGACCTTCACCCTGAGCGGCGGCGAGGCCCAGCGGATCAACCTGGCCGCGGCCCTCAGCGCTTCGCTCGTCGGGACACTGTTCGTCCTCGACGAGCCGAGCATCGGCCTCCACCCCCGCGATAACCACCGCCTCGTGCAGATCCTGCGGTCCCTCAAGGACATCGGGAACACCGTCGTCGTTGTCGAGCATGACCCGGAGATCATCAAGGCCGCCGAATACGTCATCGACATGGGGCCGAGGGCCGGCGAGGCCGGGGGCGAGGTCGTCTTCGACGGCTCCTGGGCAAGCTTTCTCCGGAGCCGGAACTCCATGACGGCCCAGTACATGCGCGGCGACAGGGAGATCAAGGTCCCGGAAAGCCGGCGCCCCGCTAAATCGTTCCTCGAGGTCAAGGACGCCCACAAGCACAACCTCAAGCATATCGACGTCAAGGTCCCTCTCGGCGTTTTCACCTGCGTCACGGGCGTCTCGGGCTCGGGGAAGAGCACGCTCCTCACCGATGTCATCTACCGCGGCCTCGAGGGGACGACCGAAAACGGCTTCCGGGAGATCCGGGGCCGGGACAAGATCAACAAGGTCATCTTGGTCGACCAGTCGCCGCTCAGCGCGTCGCCCCGCTCCATCCCGGCGACCTACACCAAGGCCATGGACGGGATCCGTGACCTTTTCAGCCAGACCCGGCAAGCCAAGCTCATGGGCTTCCGCCCCGGGTATTTTTCCTTCAACACGGCCGGGGGAAGGTGCGAAGACTGCAAGGGAGCTGGCTTTCAGGTCGTCGAGATGCAGTTCTTATCGGATGTGAGCCTGACCTGCGACGCCTGTAAAGGGAAGCGGTTCAAGGCCGAGATCCTCGACGTGAGATACAACGGGAAGAACATCGACGATGTCCTCGGCATGAGCGTCACCGAGGCCTGCCTGTTTTTCGCCGGCCGGCCCGAGATCACCAAGAAGCTCTACCCCTTGGTCGAGGTCGGCCTGGGCTATCTCAAGCTCGGCCAGCCCACGACGACCCTCTCCGGCGGCGAGTTGCAGAGGATCAAACTCGCCTATCACCTCGTCCACGAAAAAGGCAAGAAGATCCTCTATCTTTTCGACGAACCGACGATTGGCCTCCACCCGAACGACGTCCTGGTCCTTCTCCGGTGCTTCCAGAAGCTCGTCAACGAAGGCCATACGGTCGTCGTCATCGAGCACAACCTCGACGTCGTGAAGAGCGCGGACCACGTCATCGACCTCGGCCCTGAGGGCGGTGAGGACGGCGGGCAGGTCGTCGCCCAAGGGACGCCGGAGCAAGTTGCCCGGTCGTCGAAGTCCATAACAGCCCGCTATCTCAAGCCCTGCCTGAAGCCATAGCACCGCTCAGGATAGTCCATCCTGCCTCTCGAATGTTGGAATGGCACCAAGCAATAGTGAATAATATATGAACACTATTAATAATATTCTAGAAATATATATTTAATTTATTTATTATCTATTATATATAAAACATTTATCGTTATTATATGTCCATATATAATACATTTGCCAAATAAATATCAGTGCTTAAATATTACGCCATCTAATTGTATATAGTGTAATTACAAAAATAATAATCGGCTGGCACCTTTCTTGCGCTTTAGAGGATCATGAAAGCAACGAAGGAGGTCCTCCGATGACAAGAAAAACCCTGGCCATCGTGGCCGTGTTTGCCGCCTCTTTCGGTCTTCTCAGAGCGGAGAATCCGCCCGCCGAGGCCCTGGTTGCCACGGCCCTGGCGCCTCCCCCGGCCATCAACCTGACGCTGACCCCGGCGCCTGCTCTGTCCGGCCTGAAGCTCGAGTCGCTCTCCTACGCCCCGCAGATGGACTTCGTGATCGCAAGCCCCTTCGGCGGCTTCAAGCCGTCAGGGGATCCCGGGAAAGCGCTTTTCGACGTCAACCTGCTGACCATGGTCGGCCTCAACGTCGCCGACTATTTCTCCACCCGCGCGGCGCTCAAGTATCCCGGGCTCCACGAATCCAACCCGTTGATGACGCCCTTCGTCAAGAGTCCGGCCGCTTTCGCCGCGATCAAGCTCGGGACGACGGCCCTTACCTACCTGAGCCTGAAGGCCATCTTCAAGAAGAACAGGACCCTGGCCTGGGTCCTGACGACGGCCTCCAACGTCCTCCTGTCCTGCGTCGTGGCCAACAATGTGCAGATGATCCATCAGGCCCGGGTCCATTGAGGTCGAACGATGAACGTGTACCTCCAGCGCTACCTGGGGCTTGACGAAAGGCGGGAATACCAGGAACCCGCCGGGCTCCCGACCCTCAGGACCCTCGAGAAGGACTACATCCTGTTCTTGCTCGATGTTACCGCCCGCAACCGGGCCGAGGTGTCGCGGATCCTCGACATCTCCCGGTCGACCCTTTATCACAAGATCCAAAGATACGACCTCGACGAGCACGTTTGATCACGCGGTCCCCGTCCGCCGCCACGATTTGAATTGCCCGCCCGCTGTGCTGCCTGCATCCAATAAATGGCATAATCCCCCCCCCGGTGGTTTTCCCGCCGCTGAGCGGCCGGATGCGTTCAGGCTGGATCACGGGCCGGGGGAGCCAGGGAGACGGTCCCCTTCGCCGGGGACGGTCCCTTTCCCTTAGATGAGCCTGGACTCGACCGCAGCCCAGTCGATGTTCTTGAAGAAGGCCTCGATATAGTCGGCCCGCTTGAGACCATAATCGATCATGAAGGCATGTTCGAAAACGTCCATGACGAGAAGGGGCCGGCCGCCGGCCGGGTGGCTGACGTCATGCTCGTTGATCCAGAAATTGATGAGCCGCCCGTTCGCCGGGTCCTCGTAGAGCACGACCCAGCCGATCCCCCGCATGGCCCCCGTGGCCCTGAAGTCCTTCTCCCAGGCCTCGACGCTGCCGAACGATTCAGCCAGCTTTTTCGCGAGCCTGCCGTTCGGGTCGAGCGCCTTCTTCCCGCCGAGGTTCTCGAAGTAGGCCTCGTGGAGTCTCATGCCGTTCCACTCCCAGCCTTGCCGCCGCTTGAGCTCGGAATATTCCGGTGTGCCCGCCTTGCCGTCCTTGCTCATTTGGGCCAGGGCGTCAAGGACCTTGTTGGTGTTGGTCACGTACCCCTGGTAGAGAGTGAAGTGGTTCTTGAGGATGGTTTCGCTGAATCCCGGCATGCCGATGAGCTTCGCATAGTCTTTGGCCGTGTACGCCATGATGAAAGCCTCCTTGGTGGATGTCAGAGCTTTCGCTCTCCCGGAAAAGGGACCGGGCCAGAGAAGGGCCGCCCCTCCCCAACCCGTGGCTCTCAGAAATTCACGCCGTTTAACCACGTTCGATCCCTTCCTCTGAAATACTATCAAATAAGTAGGATTTAATCAAGTCCCACGAAGAGGGAAAGACGGGCAGCCCCTTCCGGGAGGGCTGTTTCTCGCCGTTATTTTTCTTTGGCCGGCTTTTCCCCGGCCTCCTTCTCGAACTCCAGCCCGACCTTCTTCCGGATCTCTCCGTCGACCTGGGAGGCCAGATCCTTGTTCTCCTTGAGGAGCTTCTTGACGTTGTCCCGGCCCTGGCCCAGGCGCTCTCCCTTGTAGGAGTACCAGGTTCCCGTCTTGTCCAGGATCCCGGTCTCGAAGCCGATATCGACGAGGTCGCCTTCCCTGGAGATCCCTTCGCCGAAGATGATGTCGAACTGCGCTTCCCGGAAGGGCGCGGCCATCTTGTTCTTGACGATCTTGACCTTGACCCGGTTGCCGACCACGACATCGCCCTCTTTGAGGACGGACAGCTTCCGGACGTCGATCCGCATCGAGGCGTAGAACTTCAGGGCCCGGCCTCCCGTCGTCGTCTCGGGATTCCCGATGAACATGCCGATCTTTTCCCGGATCTGATTGATGAAGATGAAGCAGGTCTTGGACCGGGCCACGATGGCTGTCAGCTTCCGCAGGGCCTGGGACATGAGGCGCGCCTGGAGCCCCATGTGGGCGTCGCCCATCTCCCCCTCGAGCTCGGCCTTGGGGACCAGGGCCGCGACCGAGTCCACGACCACGACGTCCACGGCCCCGCTCCGGACGAGGACCTCGGCGATCTCCAGGGCCTGCTCGCCATAATCGGGCTGGGAGATGAGGAGGTTGTCGACGTCGATCCCGATGCTGGCCGCGTATTGCGGGGAGAGGGCGTGCTCGGCGTCGATGAAGGCCGCCTGGCCGCCCCGCTTCTGGGCCTCGGAGATGACGTGCAGGGCCAGGGTCGTCTTGCCCGTGGCCTCGGGGCCGTAGATCTCGACGACCCGTCCCCGCGGGAACCCGCCGATCCCGAGAGCCAGGTCGAAAGAGATGGCCCCGGTCGGGATGGCTTCGACGGCGACCGCCGCGCCCTTCTGGCCGAGCTTCATGATCGTGCCCTTGCCGAACTGCTTTTCGATCTGGGACAGGGCCGCCTCGATGGCCTTCGTGCGAGCCCCCTGCTTCTGGTCGGCGTCTTCGTCTTTCATAGGACCTCCTTGGTCGGTCGGGTTCTTTTTCATCATGGGTTTGAACTCTCTTTCGACTCCGTTCGGGCCGCGGCTCCCTTCTTCCGCCCGCCATGAGTTTACCCTCAACGGCGGCCGTCTTTCAATCCTTTTTTCGCGGCCCGCCCGTCACCGCTGCAGCCCGTGGAACAGCAGGTCGTAGTCCTCGATCAGGCCCTGGTCGGCGAAGCTGAAGTAGCGGTTGTTGCCGATGATGACGTGGTCCAGGACCTTCATCTGGATGACCCGGGCGGCGAAGACGAGGTCCCGGGTGATCTGCTTGTCGCAGATCGACGGCTCGGGGTCGCCGGACGGGTGGTTGTGGGCGAAGATCAGGGCCGAAGCCTCGTAGAGGAGGGCGTCCCTGATGACCTCCCGGGGATAGACCGCGCTCGAGTCCACGGTCCCCTCGAAAAGGGTTTTCTCCTCGATGACTTGGTTTTTCGTGTCGAGAAAAATGACCTTAAACTGCTCCCTCTTCAGGTCGCGCAGGGCGTGGTACAGGAAGTCGAAAACCTCCTTGGAGGAGTGACAGACGGGACGCCCCATCCTCCTGTCCTTGAGGAACCGCCGGGAGACTTCATGGACGAGCCGGATGCCGAAGAGGTTCCGGGGACCGATCCCCCGGACCCTCTGGAGGTCCCGGGCCGGGGCTTCGAGGACTCCGCGGAACGTCTTGAACTCTTTCAGGACTTCCCTGGCCATCCCCTTGCAGTCCCGGCGCGGTGTTCCCAGGGTCAGGAGAAGTTCGATGATCTCGTAGTCGAGGAACCCGGCCAGGCCCCCCTTGAGGAATTTCTCGCGCAGGCGGGCCCGGTGCCCGGCGAGGTCGGCCCCCCGGCCGTCATCCCGTTCCCGTGGCATCTGGTCCATCGCCGTCCATAAAAGAGACGCTCGGGGCCGCCATTTTTCGCAGACAAGGCTAAATGATATAGGAAAGTGGACGGGTGGCCCGGCGGTGCTCTCTGGAGAGCACCGCCGGGCCAGGACTCAGCCAGCCTTACTATGGATTATTCGCGATAGAGGGAGTCGATGAGGCCCTTGTACTTGTTCTCGACAATGGCCCGCCGGACCTTGAGCGTTGGGGTGACCTCGTCCGACTCGCTGTTGAAATCGCAGTCGAGGAGGGCGATCTTCTTGACCCGCTCGTAGGAGGCCAGGTCCGGGGTCGAGCGGTTGACCTCGGCCAGCATGAAGTCGACGACGTCCTGCCGGCGGCAGAGTTCAGCCCGGTCGCGGAAGGGGATGCCGTTCGCCCGGGCGTACTCCTCGAGCTTCCCGAACTCCGGGACGATGAGGGCGGAGATGAACCGCTTCCGTTCGCCGACGACGACAGCGCTCGCGATGTAGGGGTTGAGGCAGAGGATGCTCTCGATGGGCTGCGGCGCCACGTTCTTGCCCCCGGCCGTGACGATGAGGTCCTTCTTGCGGTCGGTAATGAACAGGAACCCTTCCGGGTCCAGGCGGCCGATATCCCCCGTATGGAACCAGCCCCCCTCCATGGCCTCCCGCGTTTCGGCCTCCCGCTTGTAGTATCCCTGCATGACGTTCGGGCCCCGGGCCAGGATCTCGCCGTCCGGCGCGATCGTGATCTCGACGCCGGGAATGGCCCGCCCCGCGCTCCCCAAACGATAGGAGTCGAAGCCGTTCCCGGTGAGAACGGGAGAGGTCTCGGTCAGGCCGTAACCCGGAAAGATGTAGAGACCCATGGCGTAAAAGAACCCGGCGATGTCCGCGGCCAAGGGAGCTCCTCCACAGATGAAAAAGCGTATCCGTCCTCCCGTCCGGGCCAGAATTTTCGAAAAGACGAGCCGGTGAGCCAGCCCGACTTTCGCCTTCAGGGCCCGTGACACCGGCTGCCGGTCGATCCTCCGGGCGGCGTGCCTCCGGCCGACGGAGAGGGCCCAAAAAAAGAGCGCCTTCTTCGGGGCCGGCATTTTCAGGACCAGCTCCATGACCCGGGCGTACATCTTTTCGAACAGCCGGGGGACGCTGATCACGATCGTCGGCCGGACCTCGAGGAGGTTCTCGCTGACGGTCTCGACGCTCTCGGCATAGGCGATCGTGGCTCCGTGGTAGAGGAAGACAAACGTCGCGGTCCTCTCCAGCACGTGGGAAAGGGGCAGGAACGACAGGGCCGTGTCCGTAGACAGGAAGGAAACGACGAAGCCCACGGCTTTGATGTTGCTCACGAAGTTCGCGTGGCTGAGCATGACGCCTTTGGGCGGGCCCGTCGTCCCCGACGTGTAGATGATCGAGGCCAGGTCGGCCGGTTGGACGGCCAGGGCGTTGCGCTCGAAGAGTCCCGGGTCGGCTTCCGCGGCCCGCTTCCCCTTGCCCCTGATTTCGCCAAGGGTCAAGATCCCGGCCGGCTCCTCTTCATCGATCATGACGAAATGGCGGACGCCCGGGAGCTCCCCGCGAACGGCCTCGACCTTGAGCCAGAGCTCGCGGTTGGAACAGACGACGATCCGGGCGTCCGAGTCGTTGATGATGTACTTGATCTGCTCGGGGAGGAGCGATGTGTAGATCGGCACCGTGACCCCGCCGGCGCAGATGATGGCCAGGTCCGTCATGACCCACTCGGGCCTGTTCTCGGACAGGATCACGGCCTTGTCGCCCGGCCTCAGGCCGAGCTCCCGGAAGCCCAGCGAGAGCTCCCTGACCCGCGTCTCGGCCTCGGCCGTCGAGATCGGGGCATAGCTTCCTTCGAGCTTGGCCAGAAAAAGGGCCGGCTTGGAGTGGACGCGGCACGTGTTCAGGAAGAGCCGGCTAAGGGTCGAAACGCTGTCCGTCATGGCTGTCGAGGTCCGGGTCCGGTCAGTCCTTGTAAAGGAGGTCGATCACGGGCTTGAACTTGGCCTCGACAAAGCTCCTCCTGACTTTGAGCGTGGGCGTGATCTCGCCGGCCTCGATCTCGAAATCCCGGTCGATGAGGGCGATCTTCTTGATCCGTTCGTAAGAGGCCAAGTCCGGGGTCGAGCGGCTGACCTCGGCCAGCATGAAGTCGCGGACCTCCTCCCGGCTGCAGAGCTCGGCCCGGTCGTGGAACGGGATCCCCTTGGCCTTCGCGTAGGCCTCGAGCTTCTCGAAGTTCGGGACGACCAGGGCCGAAATGAACTTCCGGCTGCCGCCGACCACCACGACGTTCAGGATGTACGGGTTGGCTTTCAGGAGGTTCTCGATGGGCTGGGGCGCCACGTTCTTGCCCCCGGCCGTGACGATGAGGTCCTTCTTGCGGTCCGTGATGACGAGGAACCCGTCCGGGTCCAGGTACCCGACGTCCCCCGTGTGGAGCCAGCCGTCCACCAGGATCTCACGGGTCTCGGCCTCCTTTTTGTAATATCCCTTCATGACGTTCGGCCCCCGGGCCAGGATCTCGCCGTCCGGGGCGACCTTGATCTCGACGCCGGGGACGGCCTGGCCGACGGTCCCGAACCGCAGGTTGTCGAACGTATTGCAGGTCAGCACGGGCGAGGTCTCGGTCAGCCCGTAGCCCTCGAGGATGGTGATGCCCATGGCGTAGAAGAACTCGGCCACGTCCTTGGAGAGCGGCGCTCCCCCCGAGACGAAGAATTTGACGCGCCCGCCCGTCCGTTCGACGATCTTTGAGAAGACGAGCTTGCCGGCCAGGTTGCGCTGGGCCTTGAGCGTCCGGGAGATCGGCTCTTTGCGGAGCTTTTTCCCGCCGTGCTTTTTCCCCACCCGGAGGGCCCAGAAGAAGATCTTCTTTTTCAGGAGCGACTGCGTCAGGACGTTGTCCATGACCCGGGCGTAGATCTTGTCGAAAAGGCGCGGCACGCTGATCATGATGGTCGGCCGGACCTCGACCAGGTTCTCGGCCACGGTGTCGACGCTCTCGGCATAGGCGATCGAGGCCCCCTTGTAGAGGAAAGAGAACGTCGTCATGCGCTCGAGGACGTGGGACAGGGGCAAGAAGGACAGGATGGTGTCCGTGTGAACGAAGTCGGTGACGGCGTCGAGGGCCTTGCTGTTGGTGACGAAATTCCCGTGGCTCAGCATGACGCCCTTGGGCGTTCCCGTCGTCCCCGAGGTGTAGATGATCGAGGCCAGGTCGTCCGGCCCGATGGCCGCGGCGGCCTCGTCGAAGGCCCCGGGCCCCGCGCGGAGGGCCGTTTCCCCACGGCCCGCGACCTCGCCGAGCGTCGTGACCCCCGCCGGCGCCTCTGCGTCGATCATGATGAAGTGGCGGACCTTCGGGAGGTCCCTGCGGACGGCCTCGACTTTGATCCAGAGGTCGCGGTTGGAGCAGACGACGAACGCGGCGTCCGAGTCGTTGATGATGTACTTGACCTGCTCGGGCATGAGCGAAGTGTAGATGGGCACGGTGACCCCGCCCGCGCAGAGAACCGCGAAGTCCGTCATGACCCACTCGGGCCGGTTCTCGGAGAAGATGACGACCTTGTCCCCAACCTTGAGGCCGAGGTCCTTCAGCCCGGCCGAGAGGTGTCGCACCCGGGCCTCGAAGTCGGCCGTGGAGATGGGGACGTACCGGCCCTCCCGCTTGGACATCAGGAGGTTGTCTTTCCGGTAAGTCCGGCATGTGTTCAGGAAAACCTGGCTCAGGGTCTCGACCATGGTCGGCCTCCTTCGGGCTTGGGTCCTCCTATTCTAATCCCTGTTCCTGGCGGGGTGTCAATCCCGGGCGTGCTTTTTCTCGTGGTCGAGGAGCCACTCCTTCCTCCACAGGCCGCCGCCGTACCCCGTCAGCCGGCCGTCGCTCCCGATGACCCGATGGCAGGGGACGATAATGCTCGCGGGATTCCGGTGGTTGGCCCCGCCGACGGCCCGGCCGGCCCGCTTGTTTCCGAGGGCGGCGGCGATCGCCCCGTAAGTCGTCGTTTTCCCGAAGGGGACCCGGAGGAGGGCGGCCCAGACCTTCTTCTGGAAGGCCGTGCCCTCGAGCTTGAGGGGCAGGGAAAAGGAGGTCCTTTTCCCGCGGAAATACTGTTCGAGCTGGCTCAGGCAGGCCCTCAAGGCCTCGGGTCCGCCGGCGGCCGAGGCTCCCGGCGGCCGCATCAGGCCGCTCTTTTCGACGAAGTTGACCTCGACGATGTCTTTTCCCTCGGCCTTGATCTCAATGCTCCCGATCGGGGATTCATAAACGGCGGTGAAGGTCTGTGGCATCTGGGCAACTCCTTGAGGACGGCGCTCCTCGGCGCGTTCACAATAATATAAAAATGCCCGTCTTTCAACGTCCTCCGAATTCGCCCGGAGGGCCCGATTGACGGGCCCGTTTGTCCTGTGGTAAAAGCGGGGAAGGAGAGAGGCCTCATGAGCGGAAATATCCCGACGCTGTCCGTCTCGGGCCGGACCCTGCCCGAGGCCTGGGAAAGAGCCGTCCTCGCCTGCTGGCGCCAGGGCGCGGCCATCCGGACGGAATACGACAAGCCCGGCGACCCGCCGAGCAAAGACTGCACGATGATGTGGACCGTCGAGGACCCGTTCGCCGAGCCGCGCATCCACCGGGCCTTCCCCGGCGGCCTCGAGGACCTCGAGGTCTACCGGCAGGAGGTCGTCGACGGAGTCCACGACCACTGGATCTGCCCGGAAGAGGGCAAGTGGACCTACACCTACCACAAGCGCCTGTTCGCCTACGAGATCCAGGGCGAAACCATCGATCAGATCAACTATCTGGTCGACAAACTGGCCGGGACCGGCTATTCGCGCCGGGCCCAGGCCATCACCTGGAACCCGAAGCTCGACCCGCCGACATACGATCCGCCCTGTCTCCAGCGGGTCTGGTGCCGGATGCTCGAGGACGCGTCGGGCACGGCCGTCCTGAACATGAACTGCCACTGGCGGTCGCGCGACGCCTACAAAGCGGCCTACATGAACGTCTTCGCCCTGACCGACCTCCAGCGGACGATCGCGGCCAGGATCGCCGAAAAAGCCGGCCGGCCCGTGCGGGTCGGCCGCTATGCGGACCTCGTCGACAGCTTCCACATCTACGGGTCCTACTTCGGCGAGTTCGAGGGCTTCCTGAAAATGGTCGAGAAGCGGACGTTCGAGGAACGGACCTGGCCCAGCGACTACGCCGAGCCGGTCTTCGCGGAGGCCCGCGAGCGCCTGAGGAAGGAAAAAGAGGAAGGGAGATAGGTCCGACCCGACCCGATGCCCGCCGTCATCCTCGCTGCCCTCTCTCTTCTCTCGGCCGTCATGGCCATCCTGTGCGACGCGAAAGGGTCACAGCCGCTGTTTCGCGTCTTTAAACCCCTGACCATGGCCCTCATCATCTCCGTGGCCCTCGCCGCCCGGCCCCCCGTTCCCGCGAGCTACAAGACGCTCATCCTGGCCGGTTTGCTGTGCTCGCTCGCCGGCGACGTGGTCCTGATGTTCCCGGACAGGTGGTTCGAGGCCGGCCTCGTCTCGTTCATGGCCGCCCACGTCTTCTATATCCTGGCCTTCAAACCCGGCCCTGGGCAGCCGTTCTCGGCCACGATCCTCCTGCCCTTCATCATATTCGGCCTGCTCATGTTCCGGACCCTGGCCCCATCGCTCGGCCGGTTGAAACTCCCTGTCCTCGTCTATATCGCGGCCATCACGGTCATGGCATGGCTCGCCGCGTCCCGGTTCATCATGATGGGCGGGACGCGCCCGCTCCTGGCTTTCGCGGGGGGCATCCTTTTTCTCGTCTCGGACTCCGTCCTGGCCTATGACCGGTTCGCCAAGAAGCTCGGCCCGGCCCAGGCCATCGTCCTCGGGACCTATTTTCCGGCCCAGCTCCTGATCGCCCTCTCCATCTGAACCGGCGTCAGCCCGTCTGGACGACCGCACCGTCGATCCCGATGACGACCTTCCGGACATCGAGCGGCTCGCCCGAAAGCTCCACGGCCCGGCGGACGAGCCGCTCGAGCCCCGAGCAGCAGGGGACGGTCATGATGGCCACGGTCAGGGAGCGGAGACCGTTCTGGCGGATGATCTCCGCCAGCTTTTCCGCGTATCCTTCCGTCTCGTCGAGCTTGGGGCAGGCGATGACGAGCTTCTTGCCCCGGAGCAGGTCCTGATGGAAGCTCCCGAGGGCAAAGGCCGTGCAGTCGGCCGCAACGAGGAGGTCGCTGCCCTTGAAGTAGGGTGCGAAGGGCGAAACAAGGTGGAGCTGGATGGGCCACTGGCTCAGTCGGGACTTGCCCGAGACGGCGGGCTCGCTCTCGGGCTCCGGCCCCTCGGGGATCTCGCGGGCGAGGCTCCCGGGACAGCCCTGGGGGACGCGGTGTGGGCCGCCGGACCCGCCCCCATGAACCCGTCCCGCGGCCTCGGGGCCCCTGGTCTTGAGGACGTGCCTGTAGGCCTCGCCGGCGTCGTAGGCGCCGCCTTCGCGCTCAACGACCTTCAGGGCGCCGGTCGGGCAGACGTCGAGGCAGGCGCCCAGCCCGTCACAGAAGATCTCCCGGACGAGGACGGCCTTGTTCTCGGCGTCCAGCTCCAGGGCGCCCTCGGCGCAGGCCGTCGTGCAGAGGCCGCAGCCGTCGCACAGTTCGCGGTTGATCCCGATGATCTTCCGTTTGGCCATGTCCCGGCTCCTCCCCCAAGCCTAACGCCCGAAGCGCGGGTTGACGACGTTCGTGTAGATCGAGCCGAACGTGTAGCTGATCCCGACGGACAATCCGTAGCTGAAATTCGTGGCCAGCATCTTTTGCTGGAGGAGGATTTCTTCCTCCGTCGCCACGGACAGGGGCAGTGAGATCTGGTCGTGGATGCTCGAACACTGCCCGTTGAAATTGATCGCCAGCCCCCGGAAGAGCTGGAGGGAGACGCCGGCCCAGAACTGCAGGCGATTCTTGCTGAAATCGTTCAGGAAGTTCGACCCCGAGAGCGACGAGCTGATATTCCCCCATGGTTGTTTGATCTCCAGGGTCACGGACAGGGTCTGGGCAAGGATGCCCTCTTTCATTTTTTCATAGATCGTTTCCTGATAGTACTTGTTGAAGGTGTAGCCGATGCGATAGAGGAATCTGAGCTGCTTCCGGGTCGATTCGGCGTAATTGAAATAGTCGTATTCGACCGCCGGGGCAGGGTTGATGGCCAAGGCGATATTGCTGTAACTCGAAGAATAGACGGAGAGCCACGCCCCGGCCGACCAGTGCTCGTTCAGGCTGATGACATAGAGACCAGAGAAGCTCTCGCTGTCGGTCGACGAGGAGATCGGTCCCGTATCAAGCACGAACTTGCTCGTGCTGAGGCTGGCCGAAACACCCAGCCGGAGCTTGTCTTGCTGGGTGATGCGGTTGGCGGAGAAATAGCCGCTCCCGGAGGCGAAATTCTCGGACTCCTGGCCGCTGACGCTCCCGGAAACGCCGAGGCTGAAAACCCAGGAGTTCCAGATGTCGCCGGTGATCTCAGGCTGCACTTTTTTGTCGAAGCTAATGTTGAGGAAATCACCGACGGCCGTCTGGGCGGCGTAGGGGACGAGCCCCATCTTCAGGACGCGGGCCAGGCCACGGCGCTGTTCGTCGTCGGTGTCCGTCTCGTTGGAGACGTATTTCAAGGTCGCCCTGAGGTCATGGTAGGCATTCTGGCCGATGAAGTCCAGGCTGTACTCCCGGCCGCCGCTGCCCGTGAGCTGGATCGTGACAAGGATGTGGACGTCGGCGATCCCTCTGTCCCTGACGAAATTGACGAAGGTGATCTCGTTCCGGATGAAATCCATGTCGCACTGGTGGCAGTCCAAGAAGACCTTGGGGGCGGCCTGTTTCAGGCGTTCCGCTGAAATGTCGGACTGCTGGGCCGTCGCGGGGGCCGGAGGAAGGGCCAGGAAGGCCCCTATCAGGATGAGCGGAATCGCGCGGCATCTTCGCATGAGCGGTCTCCTCTTTGTCTGTCCTCAACAAAAGCGCCCGGCCGGTCTGGGCCGCAATCCCGGAGCGGGGCAAGGTCGGTCGATGGCCGATCTCGGCACGTCTGCGTCCTGCCTCCTACGCGCTGACCGGACCGGCGGAGAACCATTCCCGTCCGTCGGCGCCGAGAAGCCCGGTGAGGGCGAAGAGGCCCAGGACGGGGCCGACGGGGAAAAGGGGGACGAGCAGGACCCCGGCGATGACACCGAGGGCCCGTCCCCAAGCCGTACGACGCCTGACGCCGGATGCGGCAAGGAGGTCAAAGGCCCCGGCGGCGGCCGAAGCCAGAAGGAGGACGATACCCAGGGCGCCCAGGAGCGCGTTCCCGAGGAGGCCGGAGCGCTCGCCGCTCCCGCCGACGAAAACGGAGCCGACCGCCAGGATGAACAGGAAAAGACCGGCCGTGGCGATCTTCAGCCCTCCGGCGACGATGAGGCAGAGCCTGGCGGTCCTGACCTTATTCGGCATGGCCGTTCTCCGAGCCTATCATTCGGACCATTTTAACCTATAGGGACAATTGACACAACTCCGCGATCTGAAACCATTCCATCTCCTGCAATAAAAATGAGGATGAAGGAGTCCTATCACGGTGCCTCCAGAGGGCTGAGGGGAATGGCCGGAACGTGATAGAGCGGTTTAGCCCGAAAATCGCGGGGTGAAAAACCGCGATCTGGAGTGGAGGACGGCCCCGAAGCCCTTATTAGGAACGCTCCGGGACAGAGCTCCCTTGTTCCTTGTGGCTCCCTTTGTGTTTGAAATATAATGGAGGCGCGCCGCAATGGAAAAGATCAGCCGCCTGAACCCCCTCCTCGAGATCCTGAGATCCTCGCCGGAGCGGGTCGGGAAGATCTTCGTCCAGAAGGAACCCGGGCCCCACCGGATCGGCGAGATCATCCGCGAAGCCAGGGCCCGCTCCGTCCCGTTCCTTTTCGTCCCCAAGCGGAGACTGGACGAGCTCGCTCCCCATCATCAGGGCGTCCTGGCCGAGATCTCGGCCAAGGCGTTTTCCTCCCTCGATGATGTCCTGGGCAGCGCCGGCCGGCCATTCATCGTCCTCCTCGACGAGGTCGAAGACCCCCAAAATCTGGGCGCTATCATCCGCAGCGCCGCCGGGGCGGGTGTCGACGGGGTCATCCTCCCCGAAAGGCGCTCAGCCGGCCTGACCGAGGCGGTCGCGACTGTTTCGGCCGGAGCCCTGGAGCACGTCAAGGTCGCCCGCGTCCCGAACCTCGCCCGGGCCATGGAGGAGCTCAGGGAACGCGGTGTCTGGCTTGTCGGGGCGGAGGGTTCGAGCCGGGAGCTCTGGCACGAATTCGACTACACCCTCCCCGTGGGGATCGTCTTCGGGTCCGAGGGCCGGGGCCTGCGTCCGCTCATCCGGAGATCCTGCGACAAGCTCCTGGCCATCCCCCTCTCGAGCGGCGTCAATTCCCTCAACGTCGCCTCCGCCGCCTCCGTTTTCCTCTTCGAGGCCGTTCGCCAGCGCCGGGCCGCGGCTTGACATCATTTCACCCCTCCCCTTAGAATAGGCCCGTACCATAACCTCCTGAAAGAGCAGAAAATGGAAAAAGCCCCCGAGTTTTACACTCTGGAGAAGGGCATCCTGGCCCTGAAAGAGCAGATCGACGCCCTGGCCGAGGGCGATGACCTTTCAAAAAAGGATAAGATCGCCCGCCTCCGCCGGGAGATCGAGGAGGAGTGGGCGGAGATCGTCCCCCAGCTGACCGCGGTCCACATCGTTCAGATCGCCCGCCATCCCAAGCGCCCCTACACGCTGGACTACATCCCCGTCCTCTTTCAGGACTTCATGGAGATGCACGGCGATCGGCGTTTCGCCGACGACCCGGCCATCGTCGCCGGCCTGGCGTCCTATAAGGGCCGGACCGTGGCCGTCATCGGGCACCAGAAAGGCCGGACGACCAGGGCCCGGATCGAGCGGAACTTCGGCCAGGCCAATCCCGAGGGCTACCGCAAGGCTCTGCGGGTCATGCAGACGGCCGAGAAATTCGGCTATCCCGTCGTCACCTTGGTCGATACGCCCGGCGCCTACCCCGGGATCGGAGGCGAGGAGCGCGGCCAGGCCGAGGCCATCGCCTACAATCTGAAGACGATCGCCACCCTGAAGGTCCCCATCATCAACGTCGTCATCGGGGAGGGCGGCAGCGGCGGCGGCCTGGGGATCGGCTTCGGCGACCAGCTCATGATGCTCGAATACTCGTTCTACTCGGTCATCTCTCCCGAGGGGTGCGCCGCCATCCTCTGGAAGGACCAGGAAGCGGTCGACAAGGCGGCCGAGAGCCTCGGGATCCGCGCGACCACCCTCCTCGAGCTCGGGATCATCGACCGGATCATCCCCGAGCCGCCCGGCGGGGCCCACATCGACCCGGAGCAGACGTTCAAGAACGTGGACAAGTATGTCTATCAGGCCCTCAAGAAGATCGAGGACAAACCCGCCGTTGAGCTCGTCGCCGAGCGCTACCAGAAAATCCGGAAGCTGGGGGTCTTTGTCGAGAAGTGAGCGAAGACGCCTCCCCCAAGAAAGAGCTGGCCGCCATCAAGGGCACCAAGGACATCCTGCCCGGGGAAGTCGGTTCCTGGCAGAGGCTCGAATCCACCGCCCGGACCATTTTTGAGCTCTACGGCTACCGCGAGCTCCGGGCCCCCCTCTTCGAGGCCACCGAGCTCTTCGAGAAGGGCACGGGCCAGACCTCGGATATCGTGGTCAAGGAAATGTACACGTTCTCCGACAAGGCCGGTCGGTCGCTGACCTTGAGGCCGGAATACACGCCCTCGGTCGTCCGGGCGATCATCGAGCACCGCCTCGACCTCCAGCCGGGGCCCATGAGGTATTACTATCTGGGGCCCATGTTCCGCTACGACAAGCCCCAGAAGGGCCGTTACCGACAGTTCCATCAGGTCGACATCGAGGTCTTCGGCGAGAAGGACGCGGCCGTCGACGCCGAGATCATTGAAATGGCCCATGCCCTCCTCGAAAAGCTCGACATCCCGGGAACGGAAACGCTGGTCAACTCGGTCGGCTGCCGGGCCTGCCGGCCGGCCTATGTCCAGGCCCTTCGCGAGGCGGCCAGGCAAAAGATGTCAGCCCTCTGCCCCGATTGCCAGAGGAAGGTCGAAACGAACCCCCTCCGGGTCTTCGACTGCAAGGTGGAGGCCTGCCGGCGGGCCGCCGAGACGTTCCCCAGGATCCTCGACTACCTCTGCGAGGAGTGCCGGGAGCATTTCAAGGCCCTCCTCGGCTGGCTCGATCTCTTCAAGATCCCCTACCGGGTGGAGCCCCGCCTGGTCCGTGGCCTCGACTACTATACAAAGACGACCTTCGAGGTCATTTCCGGAAGCCTCGGCGCCCAGAACGCCCTCCTCGGCGGCGGCCGGTATGACGACATGATGAAGGATTTCGGCGGCCCGGACATATGCGGCATCGGGTTCGCCATGGGCATGGAGCGGGTGCTCTCCGTCGCCCGGTTGCCCGTCGAAAAAAGGAAAGCTCTCTACCTCGCTTATCTCGGAGAAGAGGCCAAGAGGGCCGGAATGGAGCTCGGCCGCTTCTTCCGGCAGAACGGCGTCGAATGCGTCATCGAGTTCAAGGACCGGGGGATGAAGGCCCACTTCGGCCGGGCCAACAAGCTCGAGGCCGCCTGGGTCCTGATCGTGGGCGAGGACGAACTCCGGAAGGGCCGGTTCGGGCTCAAGGAAATGGCCACGGGCCGCCAGGTCGAGGGGACCCGGGAAGACCTCCTGGCCGTGCTCCGGGGCCGCTGAACGATCGGAGCGACCATGCACAGCCAGGCCAAGACCGTCCTTCCTCTGAAACGGACGGACTACTGCGGCGGGCTCCGGGCTTCGGATGAAGGCCGCGAGGCCGTCCTTTGCGGCTGGGTCCAGCGTGTCCGGGACATGGGACAGCTCGTGTTTGTCGATGTCCGCGACCGGGAGGGGCTGGCCCAGGTCGTCTTCCATTCCGACCGGGCGGAACTGATGGAGGAGGCCAAGAAGCTCCGCAACGAGTTCGTCGTCGGCATCCGCGGCCTCGTCCGGCGCCGCTCGGCGGTGAACAAGGAAATCCCGACGGGTGAAATCGAGGTCGAGGCGACCGAGCTCCGCGTTTTCGCCGCGGCCAAGGTCCCGCCGTTCGTCATCGCCGACCCGCCCCAGGCCTCCGAAGAGTTGCGCCTGAAGTATCGCTACCTCGACCTCCGCCGGCCGAAGATGCAGCGCCACATCCGGCTCCGGCACGAAGCCTCCATGGCCGTGCGCAATTACATGAGCCAAAACGGCTTCCTCGAGATCGAGACGCCCATCCTGGCCAACCCCACCCCCGAGGGGGCCAGGGACTATCTCGTCCCGAGCCGGATCCATAAGGGCCGGTTCTATGCCCTCCCGCAGTCGCCCCAACAATTCAAGCAAACCCTGATGATCTCGGGTTTCGACCGCTACTTCCAGATCGTCCGCTGCTTTCGCGACGAGGATCTCAGGGCCGACCGCCAGCCCGAGTTCACCCAGATCGACATCGAGATGAGCTTCATCGAACGGGAGGAGTTTTTCGCCCTCAACGAGGGCTTGATGGAGGCCGTCTTTGCCCTCGCCGGCCGGAAGCTCGCCCGGCCGTTCCCCCGGCTTTCCTTCGCCGAGGCCGTGGAGAAGTATGGCTCGGACAAGCCCGACCTGCGCGTCCCTCTTGAGATGCGGGACTTGACGGCGGTCGGCAAGCTGACGGCTTCGGACATGCTCAAGGCGGTCTTCGCCGCAGGCGGCGAGCTCAAAGGGCTCTTGGTTCCCGGGGCGGGGATTCTCTCGCGAAGCCAGCTCGACAAGCTGGGCGAGAAGGCCAAGGGGCTCGGCGCCAAGGGCCTTGTCTGGATCAAAAAGCAGGATGGCTGGAAATCGTCCCTCAAGCTGGCCGAAGCGGACTTCGAAAAGATTTGGGTCGCCCTGGGCGGCGGCGAGGCCGACCTGGCCCTCCTCATCGCCGATAAGAAGATGACGGCTCTCAAAGCCCTCGGCGAGATCCGCCGGACCTGGCCGATGGACGGATCATCTAAAACATCCGGTCCGTGCCCCCTGAAATTCTGCTGGGTCACGGACTTCCCTCTCTTTGAATGGAGCGAGGAAGAGAAGCGTTACGTCTCCATGCACCACCCGTTCACCTCCCCGCACGAGGATGATCTGGAGCTCCTCGAGACGGCGCCGGACAAGGTCCGGGCCAAGGCCTACGACCTTGTCCTGAACGGCGTCGAGGTGGGCGGCGGCTCCATCAGGATCCACGACATGGACCTCCAGCGCCGGGTCTTCAAGTCGCTGGGTCTGACGGACAAGGAGACCGAGGAGAAGTTCGGCTACTTCCTCGAGGCCCTCAGCTTCGGCGCCCCCCCGCACGGCGGCATCGCCTTCGGCTTCGACCGCCTGGTCATGCTTTTAGCGGGCGAGGAATCCATCCGCGAGGTCATCGCCTTCCCCAAGACGACGAGCGCCCTCGACCTGATGACGAACTCCCCGTCCGGGGTCACGGAGCGCCAGCTCGACGAGCTCGGGCTGAAGCTGAAATAGAGCTGACGCCGGAGGGCTGAAAAAGGAGGGCCCGGCTCATGTCCGGTGAATACATCATCATCAAACAGAACCAGTATATGCGGATCTTCAGGAAGGCGGAGGCCGTGGATCGCGGCCGGGCCAAGCCCCTCGATGTTCTGGGCGTTCGCGTGACGGGAATTTTCCGGCGCATGGTGGGCAAAGGCGTTTTTATCAACGCCGGGGGCAATCTCTATTACATGGACCCGAACGCGGCGCAGGACTTCATCGCCGCACGGCGGAAAAGAGTCTTCTTCATGCTCGTCCTGGCCCTGATCGCCCTCCTGATCCTTTTTGCTTTCAACGGAAAAATATTCAGATAGCCGCCGTTTGTTTCTGGAGGCCACCCACTAAGAATCCCGTTGGCTGCTCCGCGTCGGATCCGGACCTCGACGGCCACAAACTAGGACACGGGACGCCCGCAGGCGCTCGGTCACCCGTCACGCACGGCGGGTCTCGGCGATCATGGCCCCGACAGCTGCGACCAAGGTGAATAGAAAGATGTGCCAGAGAGCTTTGACGGCCAGGCCGCCCGGGTCCGCCGCCGCCCCGTAGAGGGCGGGGAGGAAAGTATTTGCCAGGGCGTAGAGCAGGCCCGCGAGGGCGCCGCTCGCGGTCCCGAGCAGGATCCGGCGGCCGAGCGGCACGCCTCCCGCCGCCCGCGAAACGAACGCCCCGACAAAGGCCGGGACCCAGAGAACCATCCACCACACGTTCTTCAGCGACGGCACGGCCCCGGTCGCTTTGAACCACGCGAAATCCAGCCCGGCCAGGAGCGCGGTCCCCGCCAAGACCAACAGCGGCGCCTGCGCATATCGCGCCGTCAGCGCTTTCCTCGCCTCGGCCCGCCGTTTGACCCGGCGCTGGACCGTGAGCGGGAAATTGTAGAACGCGTCGAAGACGAAATGCTCGAGCCAGGCGCCTTTCTCGCCGAAGACCGGAACGATGTGGACGGCGCTCGTCGCCCAGTGGGCGGCCATGAAGCGGGCCAGGTCCGGATACCGGTAGGCCATCTGAATGGGGAACGCCAGGTAGCCGATGTACTTGAAAAAGCTCAACCCGAAGGCGATGCTGTAATCCTTGAAATTCCGCTCCCGGAGAACGAGGGAGCTCGTGTAGATGCCCCGGGCCAGCGACCCCGGAGAGATCGGGATGATCTGGAAGATCCCGAAGATGACGCCTGCGGCCAGGGTCGCCTGCTGCCAGGTCAGCTCGGGGTGCAGCCGCACGTAAAAAAAGGCCACGATGAGAGCCACGACGTGGGTCGTCGGCATGAGGAGGAGGTGGATGGCCAGGCTCTTGAGGTACTTCTGGATGAACGGCTCCTTGATCTGGCCGGTGATATGCGCCGCCTCCTGGCTCGTCAGCATGCCGTTCCGCTGGCCCGCGGCGACCATGTCGCGGAGCCACTTTTCCCGCTCTCCGGCATTGAAATAAAGCTTGAAGGGCCGGACGAAGATCCGAGCCAGGCTCGCCTTGAAGACGTCTTCGTCGGTCAGGAAACGATGGAGCCCCGCCGGGAGGACGGACAGGGGCAGATGGGGGAAATACCGCCAGGGCCCGGCGGCGATGAGGAGTGCCCGTGGTTCGGACACCCGGCCCGAGCGGACCCACCGGATGAGGGCTTCGGCAATATGGGCACGGACCGAACGCCCGAAATAGCGGGGGCTGGCGAGCAGCCGGCCGTAATGACGGCGCAGGTCCGCCCGGCCCCAGAGGCGGCGGACAAGGGGCGCAAAAAGCGGCAGGGACCAAACGGGATAGTGCCACCATGTCCGCCCGGGCCAAGCCAGGAGGAGCAGGACCGGTGTCGCCACGGGGGCCAAACCCATGAGGAGGAAGAGAAGCGAGAGGGCCCCGCTTTTCTCGAGCCGGGCCGCGGCCCGCTCGTCGGTCATGTTGCGAACGCGCCAGCTCTCCCGGAAGCCGGCCATGATCGAGCGGCGGAGCCTCGCCCCGAAGAGCCTGACGTGATGATAGGTGATATCGACCAGCGAATCACGGTAGGCCTTGTCCTCGCGTTTGAGCGTGCCCAGCGCCTCCCGCATGTCCGCGAAATCCTCTCCATGGGCTTCAACGTACGCTTCGAGCTTCCTGACGTCCCCCTTGTCGAACTGGACGAGCCGGCCCCGGCGGAATCCTCTTAAGATGAGCTTGACATCGGCCGGGCACTCGGGGAGGACCGGCAGCAGGGCCATGCCGGCCCGGAAGTCCACGGCGACGAGCCCAGCGCGCGGGTCGGGGTCGCTCGCCGTCCGCTTCATGGCGTTGGGCTGACTCTTGAGGGACCACCACTCGTACTGACGGGCGAGCTCCTCGGCGCCGATCTCCCGCAAAAGGCGCACCAGCCGGTCCATGAAGGCGTGCTTCGTCCGGTATTCCGGCGAGCCGACCCCCGTCTCGGGGTCCCCGGGCCGGAAGCGGCGGCGGGCATCGAGGTCGTCATCGACCTCGAGACGCCACATCCGGCCGTCCACCCACTCGCTGATCTCGCCGTAGCTGCCGACCCGATGATCTACGAAAGTGGCATGGATATCGACGACGGCGGCCTCTGTCCCGAGCTCGATCTTCGCGGTCCGGCGGATGAATTTCTGCCAAAGCGCTTGGGACCGGCCCGCGGCGGAGAGGCTTTGGAGGGAGAAAGGCGCCTGGAAGCCGACGCCGTAAAAGAGGTTCCTGATCCGCCGTCCCAGGCCCGAGGCCGGGGTCAGGATCTTGAGTGCGTAACGGCCGCCCGCCTCGAGTCCGCCGGCTTTCCCCTCGATCGTCTCCAGGGCCAGGAGTTTGACCCGATAGACCTGGCCAGCGTAGCCGCCGCCGACGTACTTTTCGACCTCCAGTCTGGCCCGGGCCCGGCCGTCGGGGACGACGCCGCGGACATCGTATTCCAGAACTGTCCCGGGCTCGTACCGGCCGGGGCGGATCGGCCGGAGGACCTCCTGCCCGGCGAAGACCTTCTCGAGGCCGCGGATCGTCTCGGGCTGATACATTCCTGCCATCGAGTCCTATTTCACGTCGGCAACCACGGCGTTGAGGACTTTTTTCGTTCCTTTATCCTGGGCGAAAAGGACGACGCCGAGCTTGTTCCGGTCGATCCTATGATGCCGTTCCGGGAACTTGAAGCCCTGGAACCGCGTGTTGGTCGTCTCGAATTCGGTCAGGTACAGATCGGTCGCTCGCTCGGAGGCGGCCAGGTCGAAGGACACTTTCCTGGCGGCGGCCGGGTCGACGTCGACGATATCTCGGACGACCATCTTATGGACCTCGAGGCCGTTCGAGCCCTTGTAGCTCTCTTCCCGCTGAACGAGGACGATATGGTACTCGGCTCCGGCGAGGGCTGGGCCGAGGTCGTATTCAACCTTGATGATGTCGCCGGCCTGGGCCGCCCGGGCCTTGAGGACGGCACCCGGTGCGGCGGCAATGAGGGGGTCGATCTGGGCCTTGTATTGCTTGTACTTTCCTTCCGCCATGCCCCGGCTCCCCCCGCCTGACGTGTCTTTATTGCCGTCGATGACGACCGTCGGAGTGCTGTTGACCCCGTAGTAATCCTGCCGTTTCTTTGTCGCCGGGTTCATCATCGGGTCTGGCCGCGGAATGGGCAAGTGGTACTCGAGGATAGCCAGATACTTTGTCGGGTAGGTCTCGATCAGCCCGTCGAAGCCGAGGTCGGCGCCGACGCAGGGCGGGCATTCCGAGCCCGTGAAGAGCTCGACGAGAACAGCCCTGCCCTTCCAGCCGGCCGGGGCCTTGAACGGGTCAGGCTGGTAGGGAAGAGACTTGAGCTTGGCCGCGAGCACGATTTCGAAGCCGTCCGCCTTGCCGTAGATCTCTGCGTAGAGAGCCTTGGCCCTGTCCTTCGCGTCCGCGTAGCTCTCGGCAGCCGCGGCGAGGTAGGCGTCGTAGGCCTCCCGGGCCTTGCCCAGCTTCTCGCAGGCGCCGCCCAGAGTGTAGTAATAAATGCCGTCGGACGGCCCGCCGTCTTTCTTGTAAGCGTCGAGGGTCGCCACGGCCTTGGCCGCGTCGCCGGCGTTCAGGTAGGCCTGGGCCACCGCGATGGCAAAGCCGGTCACGAAATAGGATTTGAACGCGCTCTGCTGGTTCTGGGGGATGCCTTGGTATGTCCCGGGGTCCCCGGCGGCCTTGACGGCGTCTTCCCTGTATTTCAGGATGATGTTCAGGACCTCGGTTTTGTTGAACGTCCCGAGCTTCGGATGGCCGAGGATCTGGCCCGCCGCGACGAAGGGGTTCTGGAGGCGGTCCGGCCCCTGCCCCTTGGCCAGCAAATCGCTCTGGAGAGCGAGGACAGCGTCGAGGGTCGGGGCCAGATCGATCTTGGCGCTCAGGATGCTCCGGTCGATCCAGGCCGTGAACTGGCTCGTGGGGTAGGCGGCCTTGATCCTCTCGAATTCCTTGAGGCGGGCCGCGGCGTCCTTGATCTGGCTGGCCGCGACAAGCTCCTTATATTCCGGCGGGGCGGCCTGGCGGCCCTGGGCGAAGGCCTGGCTCGAAAACATCAGGCCGAGGGCAATAAAGGCCGCAAAGGCGGCGATCAATCGCATTCGTTTCTTCATGGGACCTCCTTTGAAGCAGGTATTATATAGAAATCCCCCCTGATAAAAAAGGCAAGAGAAAGTGGCCCGGGCGGGCCCTCGCGCCCGCCCGGGCCACCGATCAGGCCTATTTGCCGGACTCGCCCGTCACGGGATCCGCGAGCGTGAGCCGGTGGACCTTGCCGAGCTTGTCCAGCGGGCCGGGCCACTTGTCCATGCCCTTGTTGCAGGGCTCCCAGTCGCCGACGATCATGATCGCCAGCTTGTCGGGATGGATGTACTTCCGGGCCACTTCTTGGACCTTGGCCTTCGTCACGGTCTTGACCTTGTCGCGGTAGGTCTTGTAATAGTCCATCGGCCGGCCGGTCATCTCAAGGTTGGCGAAACTCGACATCGTGATCTGGGGTGTCTGGAAGCTGTCGGCGAAGCTCTCCAGGTAGAAATTGACGGCCGTCTCCATTTCCGCGTCCGTCACGGGTTCCTTCCGGATGCGGTCGAGCTCGTTGAGGATGAGCGAAATCGCATAGCCGACCGTGGCCGATTTGCTCTGGACGTAGCCGGAGAACGTCCCGGGAAATCCCCAGCGGAAGGTGAACCGGCTGCCCTGGTTATAGGAGAGCCCTTCGTTCGAGCGGACCTTCGTGGTGATCCGCGAGGAGAAGCTTCCGCCGCCGAGGATGAAGTTCATGACCTGGACCGCGGAATAGTCGGGAGTGCTGTCCTCGAGGCCCAGGTGTCCGATGCTGACGTAGCCCTGATTGATGGCTTTCTGGATGAAATAAACTCCCGGCTCGACCGTGGGGAAGGTCTTGACCAGGGCCGGGAACTGGACGGCGTGGTTTTTCCAGGCGGCCACGGCCTTGTTGACCTTGGCCGTGAGGTCGGCCTTGGTGAAATCGCCCGAGGCGGCCAGGATGATGTTCTTCGGGAAAAAGTACTTGGCGTGGATGGCCTTGAGGTCAGCCACGGTAATCCCGTCATATGTGGCTTTCGTCGGCTCCCAGGTCAGGGGCTGGTCGCCGTAGAGGAGCCGTTCGAACTCCCGGTTGAGGACCGCGCTGGGCTGGTCGTTGGCCTGGCGGAGCTGGTCGATGAGGCGGGCTTTAGCGAGCTTGACCGCGTCCTCCCGGAATTCGGGGTTCATGAGGACGTCGAAGAAGATCCGCAAGCCCTCGTCGAGGTCCTTGCTCAGGACGGAAAGGGAGAGCTGGGAGGTCCTCTCGCCCGACATGAAGTTCAGCGTCCCCCCGAGGAAATCGATCCTTTCCTCGATCGCCGAACCCTCCTTGGTTTTCGTCCCGCCCCGGATGATGGTCCCGCCCAGGAGCTGGGAGAGCCCGGTCTTGTCCTTGGGGACGTCGAGCGCGCCGAAGTTGATGAGGGCCGAGATGTTGACGAGCCCGAGGGAGTGATCTTCCTGGACGTAGCCGCGCAGCCCGCCGGCGAATTCCGTCCGGAAGGCCTTGGGATCGGGAGGGTCGTATTTGAGGGGCGGGTACTTGAGATCGGACGGCCGGGTGGCCTGGCCCAGGCCGGAGGCCACGACAACGAACGCGATGGCCAGGATGGTTGTCAGGGTTTTCTTCATGGTCATCCTCCTTACCGCCCCATTTTCCTTTTGTAGATGGTCGTCAAGCTGTTGTCCTTGACGAAATACTTGGCCGCGACGCGCTTGATGTCGTCGTTCGTCACCTTCTTCACGCTCTCGAGGTCGTCGATGATCGAGTGCCAGCCGCGGTTGAGCTCGGCCCGGCCGATCCGGCCCGCCAGCCCCATCGTGCTGCCGAGGCTGCGGACGAACATGGCCTCGCTCCGGTTCTTGGCCTTCTGGATCTCCTCCGGAGTCGCGCCGTCTTTCTTGATCTTTTCGATCTCGGACCAGATCTCCTTCTCCAGGTCCTCGGGCTGGACGTTCTTGTCGAAGCGCGGCGTCGCGCTGAACTGGAAGGAGCCCACGTACCACTGGGTGCGGCTCGAGGCGGAAGCGTTGACGGCCAGCTGCTTGTCTCTCACGAGGATCTTGTAGAGCCGCCCGGTCCCCCCGCCGCCGCCCATGCCGCCGCGGAAACCGCCGCCCCCGCCGGAGCCGAGGACGTCGGCCAGGACCGACAGGGCCGACGTGTCGGGATGGCCTTCCTGGGGCGCGTGGAACATGATCTGCAGGCTCGTCGGCGCCGGCCCCTCTCCGTACATCCGTTTCTCGCTGTACTGCGGCGGCTCCCCGTCGCGGATGGGCTCGAGGTCAGGGCCCTTGGGGATCCGGCCGAAATATTTCTCGGCCATGGCGGTGATCGCCGCCGGGTCGATGTCGCCGACGTAGATCGCGACACAGTTGTTGGGGACATAGTACCTGTTGTGGAAATCGATGAGGTCGGCCTTGGTGATCTTCCGGATGTCATCCATCCAGCCGACGACGTCCCAGTGATAGGGCGACGCAGCGTAAAAGGCCGCGTTGACCTGCTCTTCGAAGAAGAAGCCCGGCCGGTTCTCGCTCAGGCGCCGCTCTTCCATGATCACGTCTTTTTCGGAGTAGAACTCGCGGAAATAGGCGTGGAGCATGCGGTCCGACTCGAGGAGCATCTGGAGCTCGACCTTGTTCGACGGCAGGGTGACGTAGTAGCCCGTGTTTTCGTTCCCCGTCGAGGCGTTGAGGGCCGTGCCGCCGTTCTTCATGTAAAGCGTCCAGAGGTCGTCCTTGATGATGTACGGCTTTTCGGACGCAATCAAGGCGTCGCCCTGCTTCTGGAGGTCGGCAAGTTTCGCCTGATCGCCGCCTTCGGCCTTCCAGTACCTCTCGTGGTAGATCTGGTCCATGACCTCGTCGATCTGCTTGTCGATGGCCTGGTCCTTCGCGAAGTCCGTGACGCCCATCATCTCCGTGCCCTTGAACATCATGTGTTCGTGGATGTGGGCGATCCCGGTGATGCCCGGTTTCTCGTTGATCGAGCCGACCTTGAAATAAATGTGGCAGACGACGCGAGGGACGCCGGGCTTGGGGATCATCAGGATCTTCATGCCGTTTCCGAGGACGTGCTCCTTCACGTCCAGGTTGACCGCGCCGAAGACGGCGAGGGTCGGGAATGCCAAGAGAGCCATAAGGGCCAAGAAAGAACGTTTCATGGGTATAGATCCCTCCTCTCAAATTTTAGACGATGCCCGTCGAAAAATATTCCGAAATCCGTCACAGGTAGCGGACCTTCTTCATTTTCCGGAGCGCCTCGACGACCTCCCGCACGCGCTGGTCTTGGCTCGACGAACAGACGAGGATGGCGTCCCCGGCGTCGATGACGATGAGGTCGCGGACACCGACGAGAGCCGTCAGCCGGCCCGGATTATAGACCAGGCACCCGCGGGAATCGAGGGCGAGGCATTCGCCGCGGGCGGCGTTGCCCTCCGGGTCCTTTTTCCAGATCTCGAATAACGAGGACCAGGCGCCGACATCGGACCAGCCGAAGTCCCCCTCGCAGACGACGACTCCCTTGACCCTTTCCATCAGGGCATAATCGATGGAGGTGGCCGGGATCTTCTCGAACACGTTCCGGACAAGCCTTGAGTCCTTTCCTCTCAGGGCCTCGATCAGCCGCTTCCATAGGGCGAAAAGGTCCGGAGCGAAACGCTCCAGCTTTTGGGCGAAGACGTCCGCTCGCCAGACGAACATCCCTGAATTCCAGGCGCAGTCGCCCGCCGCCAGGAAGCGGCGGGCCAGCCCGAGGCTCGGCTTTTCCCTGAAGGCCCGGACGGGGTAGAAGATTTCCCGGCCGAGCTTTTGGGGCCGGCCCTTCGAGAATTGGATGTAACCGTACCCCGTGGCGGGATAGCGCGGACGGATGCCGAAGGTCACGAACGAGGGATTCTCGGCGGCGAAAGCCGCGGCCGCCTTGAGCTTGCCGAGGAACTCCTTCGGCTGCCGGATGAGGTGGTCGGCGGCCAGGACGGCGATGACCGCTGCGGGATTTTCGAGCCAGATCCGGGCCGTCGCCAGCATGAGGGACGGCGCGGTGTTCCTGGCCAACGGCTCGACCAGGAAATTCGCCCCGGTCATCTTCGGAAAGAGCTTCCGGAGGGTCCGGGTCTGGCCAGCGTCGGCGACCATCAGCGTGCGCCCGGCCGGGATGAGGGGACGGATACGCTCGACCGTTTCCTCGATCATGGACTTCCGGCCGGCGATCGGAAGGAATTGTTTCGGCTCCTTCGCCCGGCCGAGCGGCCAGAACCTGGTCCCGCGGCCCCCGGCCAGGATGACCGCCCGGAGGTCGATCCCGGCTTTCGCCGGGTCCTTTCGCGCCGCCGTTCTCATCATGGCCGCCCGAGCTTCTTGATGGTCCTCTCCAGGACACCCCGGACCTCGGCCTGGATGGCGGCCAGGGCTTCCTCCGTGTCCGCCTCGAACCGCAGGACGATCACGGCCTGGGTGTTGGACGCCCGGACCAGGCCCCAGCCCGTGGGGAAGATGGCCCGGACGCCGTCGATGTCGATCACCTTGTGGTCCGCCGCGAGAGCGCGCCGGACCTCGTCCACGATCATGAACTTGACCTCGTCGGAGGCGTAGATCCGGATCTCGGGCGTCGAGAAGGTCGTCGGGAAATCGGCCATCATCCCGGAGAGCTTTTTCGCCGAGCGCGCCAGGATCTCGAGAAGCCTGGCCGAGGAGTAAATGGCGTCATCGAAGCCGAACCAGCGGTCGGCGAAGAAGATGTGGCCGCTCATCTCACCGGCCAGGACCGCCTTCTCCTCCTTGATCTTTTGCTTGATCAGGGAATGGCCGGTCCGCCACATGATGGGCCGCCCGCCGAGCCTGGCGATCTCGTCGTAGAGGACCTTGGACGCCTTGACCTCCGAGATGACCGCCGCCCCGGGATGGGACGGGAGGATGTCCCGGGCGAAGACGATCATCAGCTGGTCGCCCCAGAGGAGGCGCCCCTCGTCATCCACGACGCCGAGCCTGTCCGCATCCCCGTCATAGCCGATCCCCAGGTCTGCCTTGGTCTCGCGGACCGTGCGGATGAGGTCCTTCATCGCTTCGGGTAGGGTGGGGTCGGGGTGATGGTTGGGGAAACGCCCGTCCATCTCGCAATAGAGGGGGACGACCTCGCACCCGAGCCTCTCGAACAGAGGGACGGCGACGTGCCCTCCCGTCCCGTTGCCCGCGTCCACGATGACCTTGAGCTTTTTCGCGAAATGGACCTGCGCCGCCACGTAACTCTGGTATTCAGGGATGATGTCGAATGCCCGGGACGAGCCCTTCCCTTCCGCGAAGCGGCCCTTTTGGATGACCCCGTAAATGTCCTGGATATGCTGGCCATAGAGGGTTTCCTCTCCGGACATCATCTTGAAGCCGTTGTACTCCGGCGGGTTGTGGGAGCCCGTGATCATCACCCCGGACTCCATTTTTTTCTCGTATACGGAGAAGTAGAGCAGCGGCGTGGGGATGACGCCGAGGTCCGTGACGTCGCGGCCCGTGGAGAGGAGTCCGGCCGTCAGCGCGGCGGAAAATGAGGGCGAACTCAGGCGGCAGTCCCGGCCGACGGCTACGTCCTTTTTTCCGCGGTCGGCGAAATAGGTGCCGATGGCCCGGCCCAGGAGGTTGGCGACCCCGTCGTCCAGGTCCTGGCCGACGATCCCCCGGATGTCGTATTCCCTGAAGATCTTGGGGTTGATGTCCACGCTTCCCTCCTTCCCGGGATGACAGCGCCTTCAGGTCCAGAAACCATCAGGTATTATGTTTATTATCATTCATTTACGTCCGTTCTCCCCGTCTCAGGCCGGGCCGCGTCGGCCGCCCTTCTTGAGGCGGTTGGCATAGCTCGCCGCGATGAACGCCTTGAAGAGCGGGTGCGGGTCGAGCGGCTTGGATTTGAACTCCGGGTGGAACTGGCAGCCGAGGAACCAGGGGTGGCCGGGGACTTCGATGATCTCGACCAGTCCGTAATCCGGGTTCCTCCCCGAGATCACCAGCCCGGCCCGGACCAGGACGTCTTCGAACTCGGGGTTGAATTCGTAACGGTGGCGGTGCCGCTCGGAGATCCGGCTCTTCCCATAAGCCTTATAGGCGAGGGAGCCCTTTTTGAGGTCGCAGCGATAGGCGCCCAGCCGCATGGTGCCCCCCATGTCGAACTCCTTGCCGAGCTCGCGCCAGCGGACGATGGTCTTCTGCGGCGTATCGGGAGCGAACTCGGTGCTGTTCGCCTTTTCGAGCCCGGCCACCGACCGGGAGAACTCGATGGCGGCGCACTGCATGCCCAGGCAGATCCCGAAGAAAGGGACATCGCTCTCCCGGGCATAGGTGGCCGCCCGGATCTTGCCCTCGATGCCCCGCTTGCCGAAACCGCCCGGAACGAGGATCCCGTCTTTTACCGCGAGGATGCCGGCAGGGTCGCATTCCTCCAGGTCTTCGGCCTCGATCCAGTCGATGTTGACCTTGAGGCGGTTGGCTATGCCGCCGTGGATGAGGGCCTGGTTCAGGCTCATGTAGGCGTCGTGGAGCCCCGCGTACTTCCCGACGAGGCCGATGTCCACCTCGTCCTTCGGGTTCTTGATCCGGTCCACCAAGGCCTCCCAGCGGGAGAGGTTCTTTTTGCTGCGGGGCAGATGGAGCATCCGGAGGATGATGCCGTCCAGGCCCTCGGCGGCGAAATTGAGGGGGATCTCATAGATGCTCTGGACGTCGCGGGCGGTGATGACGGCCTGGACCGGGACGTTGGTGAAAAGGGCGATCTTCGACTTGATGTCCTGGGAGAGCGGCCGGCCCGTCCGGCAGAGGAGGATGTCGGGCTGGATGCCGATCGCCCGGAGTTCCTTGACGCTGTGCTGGGTCGGCTTGGTCTTGAGCTCTCCCGACGTCCCGATGGCCGGGATGAGGGTCAGGTGAACGAAGATCGCATTGTCGGCCCCGAGGGCCAGTCTCATCTGCCGCGTCGCTTCGAGGAAGGGCAGGCTCTCGATGTCGCCCACCGTCCCCCCGATCTCACAGATAACGATGTGGTTGCGGTCGGCCACGGCGTGAAAGGCCTTCTTGATCTCGTCCGTCACGTGGGGGATCACCTGCACGGTCTTGCCCAGGTATTCCCCTTTCCGCTCCTTACGGATGAGCGACTCGTAGACCTTGCCCGCGGTCCAGTTGTGGGCCCGCGTCGTCCTGGTGGAGGTGAAGCGCTCGTAGTGCCCGAGGTCGAGGTCTGTTTCCGCGCCGTCGTCGGTCACGTAGACTTCGCCGTGCTGGAAGGGGCTCATGGTCCCGGGATCCACGTTGAGGTAGGGGTCGAACTTCTGGATCGTTATCTTGTAACCGTGGTTCTCGAGGAGCATCCCCATGGAGGCCGCCGCGATGCCTTTCCCCAGCCCGGAAATGACTCCGCCCGTGACAAATATGTACTTGCTCATCGAACCGCCTCGACCGGAATTGATTCCCTCAGATTATATCCTTCGGGCCGTCCGCACTCAAGAGCGGCGGGCGGTTTTTTTCTGGCTTCGGGGCCCGCATAATACTCTATTACTATATGAATTATAGGAATAATAAGAATTAAGCACCGAAGAACCGGGAGTCGGGCGACACCCGGGAGAGCCTCAAGATTATTTGCCGGCCGGCTCCGCGGCGGCTGCGGCTGGCGCGCCCGCCGGCGCCGCCTGAGTCTGGCAGGTGGCTTCGAGGAAGGCCCCTTCCTCGACGATCAGCCGCGGCGAGGTGACCGTCCCGAAAACGCGGCCCTTGTTGTGGATCTCAATCCGGTCGGTCGCCTCGAGATGGCCGCGGATCTCGCCGTTGATGACGAGCTGACCCACCTTGACGTCCGCCTCCACCCTGCCTTTCTCGCCGATAACGAGGAGGGCGTCCGAGGTGATGGTCCCCTTGAAGGACCCTTCGATCCTGAACGACCCCTTGAAAACCAGGTCGCCCTTGAACTCCGAATCCATGTCGATCAGCCCGGCCAGCCTTGACTCGTTGAGCTCTCTCGGCTTGTCTTTCATGGGGAGGCTCCTTTGACCCTATCGTAAATCCGGTTGAGGTCATCCAACGAGAAATAGAAGATCTTCAGGACCCCCTTCGTCCGGCTGCCTGAAATCAGGACCTTCGTGCCTAGGATCTTGAGCATCTCCTCCTGGAGGGCGCGGAGGTCGGGGTCCTCGAGGTGGCGCTGGGTCCGAGGGGGCCTCTCTTTCAGCCTGTTCACGAGTTTCTCCGTGTTCCGGACCGAGAGCCCTTTGTCGACAACCTGGCGGCAGGCGAAGAGTTGGGCAGAGGCTTCTTCGAGGGCAAGGAGGGCCCGGGCATGTCCCATCGAGATCTCCCCTCCGTTGACATGGTCCTGGATCTCTTGGGGCAACTTCAGGAGCCGGACGTAGTTCGTCACCGAAGTCCTGTCCTTTCCCACTTTTTCAGCGACTTCCTGCTGCGTGTACCCTTGTTCATCCATGAGACGCTGGTACGCCTGGCCGATCTCCAGGGGATTCAGCTCCTCACGGTGGATGTTTTCGATGAGCGAGATCTCCAGCTGTTTCTCCCTGGGAACGTTACGGATGAGGACCGGGATCTTCCTCAGCCCGGCCTTCTGGGCCGCGCGCCATCGCCTCTCCCCGACGATGATCTTGTAATGATCGTCTTCAGGGGTCACGATAACGGGTTGGACGACCCCGGATTCCCTGATCGACTGGGCCAGCTCCTCGATGGATTGGTCGTCAAACTTCATCCGGGGTTGAAAGGGGTTGGGTTTGATCTCATCGATCTCGACCTCGGCGAACCTCTCTTCCTTCAAAATGCTGAATTCATCGGGGATGAAGGCCCCCAGGCCTTTTCCCAGGGCTTTTTTGCTCATTTCTCCAGGATCTCCTCTGCGAGTTTTAAATAGGCCTCGGCTCCCTTGGACTTTATATCATAAAGCACGATAGGCTTGCCAAAGCTCGGTGCCTCGGCCAGGCGGACGCTTCGCGGGATGACCGTTTCGAAGAGGATGTGCTTGAGGGATCTTCTGACCTCTTCTGCCACCTGCTTAGAGAGGTTTGTCCGCTCGTCGTACATCGTCAGCAGGATCCCTTCGACGACCAGCCTGGGGTTGAAATATGTCCGGACTGTTTCGAGCATCTGGAAAAGGTCCGGGATCCCTTCCATACAGAAGAATTCCGTCTGGACGGGAATGATCAGCGAATCGGCGGCCGTCAGAGCGTTAATGGTCAGAAAGCCGAGAGATGGAGGGCAGTCAATAAGGATGAAATTGAAATACCTGCGGATCTTCTCGACGGCTTCCATGAGCCTTTTCTCCCGCCGCTCGGCGGTAAAAAGCTCGGCCTCGGCCCCGGATAGCTCTGGAGAGCATGGGCAGAGGTAAAAGTTGTCCAATTCGCATCCCGTGATGCATTCCATCAAGTCCGTTCCGTTCATCAGACCCTGATAAACGCCCTTGCCCGGCTCTTTTGGCTTGGCCAGGCCGAGCGTCGACATCCCCTGGGGGTCAAAATCCACGAGCAGGACCCTTTTGTTCTTGAGCGCCAGGCAGGCTGAAAGGTTGATCGCGGTGGTTGTCTTCCCAACCCCGCCTTTCTGGTTGGCAACTGCGATGATCTTATTCATCTTCGGGCCATGTTTCACGTGGAACATCAGCTCGTCGGCGGGCTTTTTTCCTCTGGACTTCCAGATAAAGGCCAACGTTGTGTATAGCGGCCGGGGTCATTCCGGGGATCTTTCGGGCTTCGCCCAGCGTCCCGGGCCTAAGCCTCTCGAGGCTCTCGATGGCCTCCCGGGTAAGGCCGGGCACTTGTTTGAAATCGACCTTCACAGGGATCCTGGCCCGGTCCGTTCTTGTGCCTCTGGCAATTTCCTTCTCCTGCTTCCGGATATAGCCTTCGTATTTTACCTCAGATTCGACGAATCGTATGTCCTCTTTGCTCAATTCTTCGCTGAATTTCCCATATTCTATCACACTTTTAAGGCTGTTTTCAGGTTTTTTTAAGTGATCGAACAGGGAAATCGTTTCCCCTGAACCGAATTTGATCCTTTTTCCCCTCAGGAACTTGATGACTCTATCTGATTTTTCCCACTTTCTCAGGGATCCCTCCCAGTCGTCCGCCCGGATCAGCCCAAGTTCATGGCCATACTTCATGAGTCGCCTGTCCGCATTGTCGATCCGGAGGATAAGCCTGTGCTCAGCCCTCGAGGTGAAAAGCCGGTATGGCTCCTCGATTCCCCGAGTGACCAGGTCGTCGATAAGCACCCCGATATAGGCTTCGTCCCTTCTCAGAATGAAAGGCTTTTTCCCCAGGATCTGGAGCCCGGCATTGATCCCCGCCATGAGCCCCTGGGCGGCCGCCTCTTCGTAGCCGGAAGTCCCGTTGATCTGCCCGGCCAGGTAGAGCCTCTTGATCTTCCTCGTTTCGAGAGTATGGAGAAGCTCGGTAGGGGAGACGGCGTCGTATTCGATCCCATAGGCGGGTCGCAGGATTTTGGCCCTGTCCAGGCCGGGAATCGTGGCCAGGATCTCCTTTTGGACCTCAAATGGGAGGCTAGAGGACATCCCGTTGACGTAGGTTTCCACCGTTTCAAGCCCTTCCGGCTCCAAGAAGAACTGGTGGCGGGTATGATGGGGGAACTTGACCACCTTGTCTTCGATAGAGGGGCAATAGCGGGGCCCGATGCCGGTTATCTTTCCGCTGTATAGAGGGGATTTATCCAGGCTCTTGCGGATCACGGCGTGGGTTTGGTCGTTCGTATACCCCACATGGCAGAGGACCTTATTTTCGACCGCCTTCCGGGTCCGGAAGGAAAAGGTCACGGGCTCGTCATCCCCCGGTTGGGCCGTGAAGTTCTCCCAGCCGATTGTGTTCCCGTCAAGCCGCATGGGAGTGCCAGTTTTCAGCCGGATCCCCCTCAGGCCCATTTTTTTCAGGGCCGCGGCCAGCTCGACTGAAGGGGGTTCGTTGGCCCGTCCGGCCGGATAGCTCTCAAGCCCGATATGTATGACCCCGTTGAGAAAGGTCCCGGGGGTCAGGATGACCGCCCGGCTGTCGATGACCGTCCCGTCCAAGGTCCTGATCCCCCAGGCCCGACCGCCCCTGACGACGACATCGGAAACGATGCCCTGAAAGACTGTCAGGCCGGGAATCCCCTCTAGACGGCGCTTCATGGTCAGCCGGTAGCGGGCCTTGTCGCATTGGGCCCTGGGGGCCTGGACCGCCCCTCCCCGGCTCCGGTTGAGGAGCCGGAATTGGATGCCCGTCTCGTCCGTCATCTCCCCCATCAGCCCCCCCAGGGCATCGATCTCGCGAACGAGATGACCTTTGGCCAGTCCGCCGATGGCCGGGTTGCAGGACATCTGGGCGATCGTATCGAGGTGGATCGTGACCAGGCAGGCCTTGAGGCCCATGGCGCAGACGGCAGCCGCCGCTTCGCAGCCGGCGTGGCCGGCCCCGACCACGATAACATCGTAACCCTGGCCGGTTTTCATCCGCCCGCCTATTTTCCTACGCAGAAACGGTTGAAGATCTCGGCCATGACCTCGTCCGACCTGATCTCTCCCGTTAGCCGGCCGAACAGGGAAACCGCTCTTCTGAGCTCCTCGACGTACGTCTCCTCCGTGTGCCCGGCCTCGAGGAGCCGGCCGGCTTCGCGGAGCGCCTCCCGGATGTCGAGGAGAATGTCTCTCTGCCTGGCATGGAGGATCACCTCCTCTCCGGTGCCGACCGGGGGAACGAACGCCCTGCGGATCTCGGCCCTCAGCTTGTCCAGATTCGTCCCCTTGAGGGCGGAGACTTCAATAAGCGGGGCGCCTCCCGACTGGGCCCGGAGCCTCCGTTTGTCGATCCGGCAGGGAAGGTCGGACTTGTTGAGGACAAGGAGGGCTTTTTTCCCCCTGAATCTCTTGATCAGCCGTTCGTCCTCGTCCCTTTTCGGCCGGGACCCGTCGAGGACGATAAGGAGGCCGTCCGCCTGCCGGGCGATTTTCTGCCCCTTGAGGATCCCCTTTTTCTCGACCGGATGTACGGGCTTTCCCAGGCCGGCCATGTCCACGAGGTGGAAGACGAGGTCGTCAATGACGATCTCTTCCCTGAGGTAATCCCTGGTCGTCCCCGGGTAGGGGGTCACGATGGCCCTGTCTTCCTCGAGAAGGGCGTTGAACAGGGTCGATTTGCCGACGTTCGTCCGGCCGGTGATAGCCAGCGTTACCCCCTCGCTCAAGGCCTTTCCCGCCTGGAAACTTGCAATAAGCCCCTCCAGTCCGGCGGCTAGGTCCGTCAAAGCCTTGCTCTGCCTGGCGGGAGTCGTCCTCAGGCCCTCTTCGGGGAATTCGATCCCGGCTTCTACCTTGGCAACCAGGCGAACGAGGCCTGACCTGAAGCCCCGGATCTTCCTTGAAAGACCCCCCGAAAGTTGCCGGAACGAGATCCGGGCCTGGGTCAGGGACGCCGACCGGATGAGGTCGTTGACGGCTTCGGCCTGGACGATATCCAAGCGGCCGTTGACATAGGCCCTGAGGGTGAATTCCCCCTGGCGGGCGGGCCTCGCTCCGGCTTGGACCCCCAGCCGGACGGCCTCCTCGAGGACGACAGGGCTACCATGGCAACTCAACTCGACCACGTCCTCCCTGGTATAGGAATGAGGGGCTTTGTAATAGGTCAGGAAGGCCTCGTCCAGGACCTCTTTTTTCCACGGGTCGAACAGGTTCCCCAGGACGGGACGCCTGACGGGAAAATCGCAACTTTGGCCGTGCCCTGACTTGAATACCCTTCCGGCCACTGCCAGGGCCTTTTTTCCGCTGAGCCGGACGATCCCGAGTCCACCGATCCCGGGAGGGGTCGATATGGCAATGATCGTGTCTTCGAGCATTTTCTGCGGCTTTTCCGGTTCCCCATTGTAGAAGACGCAACGGTATTAGTAAATAGACCATCCATAGGGCTTACCACAAATAACGAATCGACCACAGTCCGCCTATTGCCTTCCCAGAATATTTATTGAACATTGGAGCTTCGGTGCAAGCTGAAGCGATAGAAAGAAAATGCGCAGGGGGTGTTCCCGGAGGAGGGCGTGTGGAGGGCCGGGCGGGCACGGTTGGCGCAGAGGGAGAGCCCCTGGAACAATATAAAGATATTCGTTTCAGATAGTTACCAGAATTGCTGTTGCGTGCTGCTCCGCCACACTACTTCTGGTCGCTCCTCAGAATCCGCCCCGCTAAGAAGCGGGACTGTCCGCATCCGGACAAATATGGTAAGAGGCGGGACGGCTCCCTGACGGAGGGCCGAGCGGGCACGGACACCGACTCGAAGTCGGTGGTGCGAGGCCCGGAACCGAAGCGGGTTTGGCTCGCTGGGACAAACCCGCGACCCGACGAAGGGAATCCCCCGAGCTCAACTCTATAAAAAGGCTGAACCTGTCCTAACGGTCCTTATGAGGAAGAGAAGGCTACTTCGGAGCGCGGAAGACCTTGACCTTCTTCAGGAACCCTTCGCCGATGCTCTCGCTGGTGATGCCGGGGACCTGGTTGACGGCGATGTGGACGATCCGGCGCTCATAGGGGTTCATGAAATCCAGGACCTCGTCATTCCCGGATGCGGAAACCTGCTCCGCGACCTTCTGGGCGAATTCTTGGAGCTTTTTCTCCTTCCGCCGCCTGTAGAACTCGCAATCCACTTGCACCTTCACAGGCGAGATCTTGTTGAAAACGTGTTGGAAGGCGAGCAGGAGCGCGCCGTCGTTGCGGAGGAGGATGTTCTTGTCGGGGCCGTCGAAAATGATGAAGATGATGTCCGGGCGCTTTTTGATCTGATAGGTCAGCTCCAGGGGAAAATGGGGCATGACCTTTTCCAGGAACAGGTCGATGGCTTTCTCTTCCTCTTCCTTTATCGCCCAGGCCCGGATCACGATCTCCTTGCCCTTGATGCCGAAGAGCTTGGTCTTTTCCGTGACGATCTCATAGTTGAATTTCTCACGGGGGAGCTTCAGCCGGTGCTCGGCCAGGCTGATGGCCTCCTCGAGGTTCCGGCCCTTATATTCCTGTCCCTCGAGGGCCGGTTGTCCGTTCTCAGTTTTTTCTTGGTTTTCCATCGGGTTCTCTCTTATGGCGGCCCATCATGCGGTTCATGATGGCCTGCTGGGCGATCTGAAGGACGTTCGTGGTCAGCCAGTAAAGGACCAGGCCGCTCTGGAAGTTCATGAAGAAAAACGTCATGATGACGGGCATGATCAGCATCATTTTGGCCTGGGAGGGGTCGGCCGACGTCGGCGTCATCTTCTGGGAGATGAATTGGGTGATGCCCATGAGGACGGGCGTCACGTAGTAAGGGTCGCGGACGGACAGGTCCTGGATCCAGAGTCCGAACGGGGCGTGGCGGAACTCGACCGAAGCCACCAGCATCCGGAAAACGCCCCAGAAGATCGGCAGCTGGATGAGGAGCGGGAGGCAGCCCCCGGCCGGGTTGACCCCGTGCTCCTTGTAGAGCTTCATCATCTCCTCGTTCATCTGGCGCCGCTGGGTGATGTCGGACTTGGCCTTCTTGTACTTGGCCCGGATGGCCTTGACCTTGGGCTGGAGGTCGGCCATCTTGGCCATGGATTTCGTCGAGCTGTAGGTCAGGGGAAAGAAGATGATCTTGATGACGAGGGTCAGGAGGATGATGGCCATGCCCCAGTTCGGGACGAGCTTGTAGAAGAACTTGACGGACAGGAGGAGGATCTCGGCGATGCTGCCGAACACGCCGAAATTGATGACTTTTTTCGTCTCGTGGCCGAAGGCTTTGAGGGCGTCGAAATCCTTTGGCCCGATGAAAGCCGCATATGGCTGGGAAACCGAGACGAAATAGGCCGGCGCTTTACCCTGGCCCTGAGACTCCTGGAGGAACGCGGCTTGTCCCTTTTGGGCGGGGAGGACGAAGAGAGCCGCGAAATAGTTTTCCTCGTAGCCGGCCCAATCGACGAAGTTATAGGCGCTCGTTTCGGGCTTGTACTTCTTCTCGTCCATCCGGTAGACCTTGCCGCCCGAATAAACGGCGGCGCCGGTGCTCGCCGTGAACCGCTGTTTCATCTCGACCGGCGAGGGGTTGCCGATACCAGGTCCCCAGAGAAGGGAGGGCACGATCTCCTGGCCGTTTTTCCAGACATGAAGCTCGATCTCCATCTGGTAGGTCCCGCCGGTGAAGCGGAAGATCTTCTCGGCCCGGACGGACTTTCCGTCGGAATAAGAAAATCTGACCTCATCCTTCTGGCCGTCCTTGAGGATGAGGCTCGACCGAGAGGCTTCGAATAAGGCCGAATTCAAGGCCGCGGAGAGGGCGGGGTCATCGCCTCCCAGGGAGAAGGGGTACCGTCCGGTCTCCTGGGCCGCCTCCGGGACGAGCTCCAGGGCCTCCTTCTTGTCGTTCGTGTGTTTCTTAAGCTTCCAGCTCCTGAGGACGCCACCCTGATTGCTCCAGGTAGCCTGATAGAGAGGGGTATCAACCGTGACTTCTTGTTTCGCCTGGGCCCCCGTGGCCTTGAGGCCCTGTGAGGAAGCGGGCTGGCCGGGAGCCTTGGGTTCCAACGTGGCCGGGGGGACCTGGCCTCCGGGCTGGGCCTGTGTCTCTCCCTGTTTTGCCACAGGAGCGGGCACAGTCACGGGCGGCGTTTCTGTCTGTGGCTTGGGCTTCACGAAGAGAAGCTGGTAACCCATCAGGACCAGGAAGGAAAGGACGATGGCCAGGATCAATCGTTTTTCCATATCGTTTCCTCTTAGGGCACGGGGTCGATCCCGCCCTCGTGAAAAGGATGGCACCGGAGGAGCCGTCGGACTCCCAGGCCTGTCCCCTTGATCAGGCCGTACCTTTCGATGGCTTCATGGGTGTAAGACGAGCAGGTCGGCTGGAACCGGCAATGGGTCCCCAGGAAAGGGGAGAGGACGGCTTGATAGGCCTTGATCAGGATGAGCGCGACCCGTTTCACGATGACGTCCGTTTCTTCTTGATCGATTCCAACGCTTGAAAATAGCCGGCCCTGAGCTCCGGCGGGCCGAGGTCCAGGATCTCCTTGCGGGTCACGAAGATGAGGTCCATAGGCTCCGCAAGAACGCCCTTGTTCCGGCGAAAGAGGTCACGGATCCGCCGCTTGACCCTGTTGCGCGCGACGGCGGGCCCGACTTTCTTGCTGACGACCACGGCCAACCTCGAGAAACCAAAAAGGTTGGGCCGGTAAACCAGGTTGAAATATCGCCCTCGAAAGCGGCTGCCGTTCCTATAAAGACTTGTGAAGTCCTTTTGGCTGCGGATCCTCTCGCGAGGCGTCAGACGTTCATTCATCCGACAGAAACGCGTTTTCTGCCCTTGCGCCTTCTGCTCTTGAGGACTTCTTGACCGCCTTTGGTCTTCATCCGGACACGAAACCCATGGGTTTTCTTCCGCCTGCGGTTGTTCGGCTGAAAGGTTCTCTTCATTCTCGTTCCACACCTGCAAAGTGAGTATGTTACCCGAACCCCCCTGGCCTGTCAAGCCCGCAAAAACGGCTATCCGGCCCCGTTCCCCGGGCCTCTCTTGGGAACGAGGGCCAGGAAACGACCCGTCCCGGATGCCACATTGACTCTCTCCCCTGTTTTCCGATATAATGGGGGGGCATGAATTCCATGAAAATCGGCGATAAGGTCATCTATCCGAACCAGGGGCTCAGCGTCATCGAGGCCATCGGGAAGGAATCGAGCGGCGAGGGCTCGAATATCATTCACCTGAGGATCATCGCCAACAACACCCTCGTCCAGATCTCGAGCTCGATGGCCACAGAAATCGGAGTCCGGCGGCCCGTTTCCGAGGGCTCCATCAAGAAGATCTTCATGTTCATGAGGAACGGGGCGGTGGACGTCACGATGGACTGGAAGGGGCGGTACAAGGAGCATGTCAACCTGATGAAATCGGGGACCCTCTTCGACGTGGCCACGGTCATGAAGAGCCTCTATTATCTCAGCTTGATCAAGCCCCTCTCCTTCCGGGAGAAGAAGATGATGGAGAAGGCCAAGGAGCTCCTCGTCTGTGAGATCTCCGAGGCCGCCGATGTCCCCAGCTCGAAGATCGAGCACAAGCTCCTCGGGACCCTCGCCCGCTGCTTCAAGGACGCCAAGCCGCGGGTCGCCATCTGACACGGACCTGATGTTCCTGCCGGCATTGATTCTTTTTGTCCTGTGCCTTATCGCCAGCGCCTTTTTCTCCTCCTCCGAGACCGCCTTCATCGCCTCGAGCCGTTATTCCCTCGAACACGCCGAAAAGCAGGGCTCCAAACGCGCCGGCCTCGTCCGCAGGATCCTCCACCGGACGAACGAGTTCCTGGCGACCATCCTGATCGGCAACACCCTAGTGAACGTGGCCGCGGCCTCGATCGCCACCTCCGTTTTCGTCACCCTGGTCCCGGACAGGAGCCGGGCCATCCTCCTCGCCACGGTCACCACGACCCTTTTCCTCCTGATCTTCGCCGAGATCAACCCCAAGACTTTCGCCGCCCACAACCCCCTCCGGACCGCCCTTTTCTTCAGCTACCCGGTCCGGGGGATGATGGTGATCTTCTTCCCTTTCGTCAAGCTCCTCTCCTTCATCACGGGGCTTCTCGTCCCTTCCTCGCGCGGCCGCCGCGACGGCCCGGCCGGCCGGCTCAGCGAGGAGGAGATCCGGATCCTCGTCCTTTCCGGCACCCGCGGCCTCTCCGCCCTGCGCCGCAAGATGATCTCTGGCGCCCTGGACATCAACGCCCGGCCCGTGAAGGAGATCATGGTCCCCCGGCCCGAGGTCAAGGCCGTCGAGATCGACTGGCCGTGGAGCCGGGTCCTCGAAACGGTCCGCTCGGCGGGCCATTCCCGGTATCCGGTTTACAAGGGCCGGTTCGACAACATCGAGGGGACCATTCACACCAAGGACATTATAAGATATCTCATTGATAATAAAGATATTAACGTTAGATCCATCCTTCGCCCGCCCCTCTTCGTCCCCGAGCTCGCCTCCCTCGAAAAAGTCCTGCTCCAGATGCAGGAGAGGGCCGTCCACATGGCCTTCGTCGTGGACGAGTACGGTAACATGGAGGGAATCGTGACCCTCGAAGACATCATCGAGGAGGTCGTCGGCGACTTCCGGGACGAACACGACGGGACGGCCGAGGAATGCTTCGCCCGTATCGACGACGGGGCTTACCTGATCAAGGGCTCGGCGCCGGTCAAGGAGGCCAACGCCCGGCTCTCCCTGGGCCTTCCGGAGAGAAAGGACTACACGACCTTGGCCGGCTTTCTCTTATACGAATTCGGCCGTATTCCCGCGGAGAAGGATTCCCTGGAGTTCGGCGGTTCAAGGCTGACGGTGGAGAAGATGAACAAGCGGCACATCAGCCTCATCCGCGTCGACCTCGGCCCCGCGAAAGGACCCTCGGTGCCGTGAAAAGCGCCGCCCGGACCGTCGCCGTCAATAAGCACGTCTCCCACGACTACGAGATCCTGGAGAAGTTTGAAGCGGGGATGGCCCTCCAGGGGAGCGAAGTCAAGTCCATCCGGGACGGCCGGATCAGCCTCAAGGAGAGCTACGCCGAGGTCAAGAACGGTGAGGTTTTCCTCGTCAAATGCCACGTCAGCCCCTACGAGGCGGCCAACATCTTCAACCACGACCCTCTCCGCGACCGCAAGCTCCTCCTCCACCACCGGGAGATCAGGCGCCTGGCCGGCAAGATCCAGGAGAGGGGACTGACTCTCGTCCCGACCCGCGTCCTGATCAGCGACCGGGGCAAGATCAAGCTCGAGCTGGCCCTCGTCCGGGGGAAGCGCGAGTACGAGAAGCGCGAGGCCATCAAGAAACGGGACACCGACCGGGAGATCCGGGCGGAGATCAAGAAACGCTGGCGCTGAAGCGGCCGGCCAGTCGGATCGCCTCCACCATGCTCAGGGGGCTGGCCACGCCCCGGCCGGCGATGTCGAACGCGGTGCCGTGGTCGGGAGAGGTCCGGACGAACGGCAGGCCGAGCGTGGCGTTGACCCCGGACTCGAATGCTTCCAGCTTGAACGCGACCAGGCCCTGGTCATGATAGAGGGCGGCCACCATCACGTCCGGCCGGCCCAGGGCCAGCCGGAAAACGGTGTCGGGCGGATAGGGGCCGCTGATGTTGAGCCCCTCGGCCCTGGCCGCCTCGATGGCCGGCCTGACCTCCCCTTCCTCTTCGGCGCCGAGAAGCCCGCCCTCTCCGGCGTGCGGGTTGAGGCCGGGCACGAGGAACTCGCGCGGGCCTCCCCGGACCCTCCCGGCATCCCGACTGAGGGCCCGGAAGAAATCGAGGAGAGCGTCGCGCCGGACCCTCCCGAGAGCCTCCCTCAGGGGGAGATGGTGGCTGAGGAGCGCGACCTTGAGCTTCTCGGACCAGAAGGACATGATGGCGCCGGGATAGAAGCTTTCGAGGTACTCGGTATGGCCACGCCAGGGGATGCCGGCCAGTTTCCAGGCGGTCTTGGAGACGGGGGCGGTGACCACGGCGTCAAGCGACCCGCTCCGGGCGGCGTCCGCGGCGGCTTCGAAAAAGCGGAAAGAGGCCTCCCCGCTCTTGCCATCGGGCCGGGCCGGCGCGGGGTCATCGGCCGGAGACGGGATGTCGGACAGGAATATCCCCGGCTCCCCGCCTTTCTCCGGACCCCAGGCTTCCGGGCCGAAACGGAAACCGAGGGCCCGGGCCGTGCCGGCGACAATATGGGAATTCCCGAAAAGGACATAAACGGCCTTGGGAAGGGTGTAGTCCCCGGCCAGCGCTTTCAGGACGATTTCAGGCCCGACCCCGCCCGGATCGCCCAGGGTCACCCCGATCCTGGGAACGGTCATTTTTTCTTCTTGAACTCGTCTCCCGCAGCCCCGGGGGCCTCGTCCGCCTTGTACAGGCAGCGGATGTTCGTCTTGTAGATGAGCAGGTTCGGGGCGTTGTCACGGTTGAGCTTGATGCAGTTGCGGTCGTACCATTCAATGTACCCCTCGACGATCGTGCCGTCCGTGAAGACGACGGTCATGGGGGTCTTCTTGTTCATCTGCTTGAGGTAGTAGTAGCTCTCGGCGAACGTGTCGGTGGGAGGATGCATTTTCCGCCGGCCCGCGTCCTTGTCGCGGTCCTTGTCCTGGGTCATGTGTTCCTTGATTTCGGAGAGATTGGGCCGGATCAGCTTTCTGTTCATAGAGTCTTCTCCAAACGATGGGATGGGTTGGAGATGCTTACCTTTGTCTCGGATCATAGCACGACTCCCCGGCGAATGCAAACTCAGACGGACGTCAGAGGCCCGGACATCACGCCCGGGCGACGACCAGGGCCGTCCGGAAGCCCGCGTGGCAGAGGGCCTCCTATCAGTTCTGGATATAGTCCGTTAACTTGACGTTCCTGTTCCTCAGGCTGACGCCCAGGGAATGGTCCAGGGAAGCGAGGGACACATTGTAGGCGATGATGGCATTGAGCTCGGAAGCCTTGGCGTCGGCAAGGTCCCGTTGATAGGACAGGACCATGTAGTTCGTGCTCTGACCGACCTTGAGCTTCTCCTCTTCGTTGACCAGCTTCTGCTCGGCGAGGGCCCGGGCCACTTTGTAGGCGGTGATCCGTTTGAAATTCGATTCCACGGCCCGGATGGCATTCTTGATCTCCAGGACGGCCTGCTGCTGCGTATTCTGCAGGTTCAGCATCGCGTGCTGCAGATTGACTCTGGCCTGGGCTAAAATCGCTCGTGATATGAAATCGCTCACGGGGATGCTCAGGGTCAGGCCGACGTACCAGCCGGGGTACTTAAAGGCCAACGTGTCCTTGATGGCACCGCTGAAGTTGCCGGGGATGGTTCCAATGATCGGGGCCCCAAGGACGGGGTTTCCGTCATACAGGATCTCTGTCCCGGAGACTCCCGAGCCGGAATAGGAGGCCGAGAGGTTCAGGGCGGGGAGAACCTGGTTCCTGGCATATCTCACGTTGAGCTGCTGGAGCTCGATGCCGAGCTTGGAGGTGGCGAGGTCCGCGCGAAGCTGAAAGGCGGTGGCCAGGGCTTCGTCCAGACTGACCTTGCGCTCCTCCAAATCCGGGCTGTCCAGGGCCTTGATCGAACCGATCGCCCTCTGTTCGTCTTCCGGCATGTTGAGCAGGACCTTCAGCTGGTCCTCTGCGCTCTTGACCTGGGTTTCGGCCTGGATGAGGTCGGCCTCGCGGGTGGCGATCTCGGCCTCGGCGGTGAGGACGTCCATGGGCGCCATGATCCCGACCTCGACCGACCGCTGGTTCTTCTCGAGAAGGTCCTTGGCGAGCTGGACGGAGTACTGCTTGTCACTGAGGTTCTCGATGCTGTAGACGAGTGCCCAATAAGCGGACTCCACGGAATAGATCGTGTCCAGCAGCGTCTGCTTGAGCTGTGAATCAGAGGTGGCCAGGCCGTTCCGGGCGACGAGGATATTATACCGGCTGATATCGTAGCCGAAATTCTGGAGGAGGGGCTGGGTGAAATTGAAGCTCAGCGTCGTGCCGTAACGGGGGTTGATCGTCTGATAACTCTGGTTCGAATTGTAACTGTACCCCGTGGCCGAAAGCGAGAACTGGCCCCCGAAAGGCACATTTTGCGTGGCTGAGAACGAATAGTTATTCGTTTTGTAGGTGACGCTGCCGGCCGCGGTAATAAAAGAGTACGAAACGCTGGTCGAGTTTTGCTTAGTGAAGCCAAGGGCGAAGGTCGGCAGGAAAAATTCCTTGGCCAAGGCCACCGAATTTTCGGCCTGCAGGGGGTTGAGGACCTGGATGGCGACGCCGAGGTTGTTCTTGAGCGTCTGGGCGATGCAATCCTGCAGTGAAAGGGAAACCGTCTTCGGGTTCTCCTGGGGCCAGGCCGGCAGAGCTAGAGCGATGACAAAGAGCCCCAAGGCCCAACGGAACTGTTTTTTCATGATCGACCTCCTCATGGTCTGTGCGCTCTTCAGTGAATTCTCGTCCTCCCGGGGGGTCCGGGCTCATTCGTATCTCAGGGCCTCGATGGGGTCGAGCTTGGACGCCTTTCGGGCCGGGTAGAAACCGAAGAAGATCCCTACCGCGGCGGCGAAACAGAACGACAGCAAAACCGATCCCGGAGAGACAACCGTCTTCATCTGGGAAAAGATCTCAATCTTGCCGAGAACCTTCGACACCGCGAAGCCGAACCCGATACCGATGATCCCGCCGAGAAGGCTGAGGACGACGGCCTCGGTCAGGAACTGAAGAAGGATGTCCCGTTCGCGGGCGCCGACGGCCATGCGGATGCCGATCTCCCGGATCCTCTCCGTGACGGAAACAAGCATGATGTTCATGATCCCGATCCCGCCGACGAGCAGCGAGATCGAGGCGACGCTCCCCAGCAGGATGGTCATGATCTTGGTGGACTCGGCGGCGGTCTCGGCGACGTCCGCCACGTTCCGGACGGTGAAATCGTCGTCCGCGCCGGGGGCGATATGGTGACGGTCGCGAAGGAGATCCTCGATCTGGCGCTGGGCCTCCGCAGTCCTGTCGGCGGAGACGGCCGACACGTCGATCGAATTGAGCCAGGTGATCCCCGAGAGCCGCCGCATGCAGGTCGTGTACGGGATGGCGATCATGTCATCACGGTTGAAGAAGCCGCCGGACTGGCCCTTGCTCGTCAGGACGCCCAGGACCCTGAAGGGGATCTGCTTGATCCGGATGATCTGCCCGACCGCATCCTCGGCCCCGAAGAGGTTATTCTTGACCTCGCTCCCCAGGACGCAAACCTTGGAGGCGGCCCTGACCATGCCATCGTCGAAGAAGACCCCCGTGTCCATCGCCCAGTCCCGGATCACCGTGTACATGGCTCCTGCGCCCTGAATAGAGGTGCTCCAGTTCTTGTTGCCGTAAACGACCTGGGCCCTGGAGCTGACCGAGGGCGAGATGGCCTGCACGGCGTCGCAATCGTCAAGGATGGCCTTGGCATCGTCCTCTTTAAGGCTGGTCCAGCCTCCCGCCCCCGTGCGGACGCCGGCCATATTCCGGCTTCCCGGGTAAACGAACAGGAGGTTGGTCCCCATGGAATTGAACCGCTCCTGGATGCCGACCTTGGCCCCTTCGCCGATGCTGACCATGGCGATCACGGCGCCGACGCCGATGATGATGCCCAGGGCGGTCAGGAATGTCCGCATCTTATTCCGGGTCAAGGCCCGCAGGGCCACCCGCATCGTTTGGATGAAGTGCCTTAAGGCGCTTTTCATCGTCGCACTCTCTCTTTCACGGCTTGTTCTCCGGTCACGGTCAATCTTCCCGGACGATGAGCCCGTCCTTGAGGTAGATCCTCTTTTTCGCCCAGGCCGCAATGTCGGGCTCGTGAGTGACCATGATCATGGTGATCTTCTTCTCTTCATTGAGCTTCTTGAAGATGTTCATGATCTCGAAGCTCGTCTTGCTGTCGAGGTTCCCCGTCGGCTCGTCCGCCAGGATCAGCTGGGGGTTGTTCAGGAGGGCCCGGGCGATGGCCACGCGCTGCTGCTCTCCTCCCGAAAGCTGGTTCGTCTTGTGGTGGGCCCTGTCGCTGAGTCCTACCGAGGCCAGGGAATCCAGGGCCATCTTCGTGATATCCTTGCCGTTGATGCGTGAATACAGGAGCGGCAGCTCCGTGTTCTCCAGGGCCGTCGTCCTCGACAGGAGGTTGAAGCTCTGGAAGACGAAGCCGAGCTTCTGGTTCCGGATCCGGGCCAGCGTGTTCTTGTCGAGGGTCGAGACGGCCACGCCGTCCAGGATGTATTCGCCCGAGGTGGGCTTGTCCAGGCAGCCCAGGATGTTCATCAGCGTGGATTTCCCCGAGCCCGAGGCTCCCATGATGGCCAGGAACTCACCGTCCTCGATCGAATAGGAGACTCCCCGAAGGGCCTGGACCTCGGTTTCCCCGATCTTGTAGATCTTCACCAAGTCGTGAAGCTCGATGATCTTTTTCGACATTGTTGGCTCCTCGAACGCCGGAGCACTTACCGGCCGATGAACATCATCTGACCGCCAGGGCGAGGCCCGCCCTGACTGCTCGCGGCGGCGGCGTTAGGCCCCATCATGCCCGTAATGACCTCGTCGCCCTCCTTAAGCTCTGCCCGGAGGACCTCCGTATAAGTGTTGTCCGTGACGCCCGGGCGGATGAAGATGATCGACAGCTTGCCGGTCTTGTCCTGGACCCAGACGCGGCTCGCCTGACGGCGCTGGCCGGTCTGGCCCCCGCCGGGCCGCGCGCCCGTCAGGAAGCCCTGCGCCTGAGCCTGGGCCTGTGCCCGCTGGGGGTCCGCCGCGCGCCCTGCCTGCGAAAGCCCGCCTTGAGCCGCGTCACCGGGGTTGGGGCCGCCCGCACCCGGCTGTTGCTGGCGTTGGGCCTGCATCCGCTCAGCCGTCTCTTTCATGATCTTCTCCATCTCCGCCTGGGTCAGGGTGGGCGTGAACCTGAGGGCCGAGTTCGGGACCCGGAGAACGTTTTTAGCGTTGCCGACGATGATCGTGACTGTGGCCGTCATGCCCGGCCGGAGTTTCAGCTCGGGGTTATCGACGTTGACAATGGTCGTGTAGGTCACGACGTTCGAGACGGTCTGAGGCTGAAATTGGACCTGCTGCACGGAGCCGGAGAAGGTATCGTTTGGAAACGCCTCGACCGTGAACCGGACCTTCTGTCCCTCCTTGACCTTGCCGACGTCGGCTTCATCGACGCTGCAGGCACACTTCATCTTGGTCAGGTCCGTGGCGACCTGGAAGAGGACCGGCGCTGCAAAGTTGGCCTGGAGCGTCTGCCCTTCATTGACCTCCTTGTTGATGACGATCCCGTCGGACGGCGAACGGATGATGGCGTAATCCAGGTTCACCTTGCTCTGGTCCAGTTGGGATTTGGCCTTGACCAGGTTGGCCTCCGCCGATGTGACGTCGGCCTTCGCCCCCAGGTAGTTGGCCTCCGCCGTTTCCTTGTCCTGGTAAGCCATCAGCTTTTTCTCGAAGAGGCTTTGGGCCCGTTCGTATTGATTCTTGAGCTGGGCCAGGGTCGCTTTGGCCCGTTCGAGAGCCGCCACGGAGCTTTTGTAGTTGGCGTCACTCTGCTCGACTTGCAGTTTGAGGGGCTGCATATCGAGCTGGGCCACGATCTGGCCCTGCTTGACCTGGGAATTGAAGTCGGCGAAGAGCTTGACGATCTTGCCGGAGACCTGGCTGCCGACGTCCACCAGGACGATCGGGTTCAACGTCCCCGACGTGACCACGACGGCCTCGATATCACCGCGGGACAGGGCTTCTTTCCTGTACTTGACGTTGCTGTCCTTGCCTTTCCGGATGAGCGTGAATCCGAGGACGGACCCGACGACGATGACCAGAACGACGATGACCCAGATGAGTTTCTTCTTCATCATGCTTCTCCTTTATCCTTGAACATTTATTTCGTTTCCGGGGAGTGATCCCGGTCGCTCCGTTGAGGATCCTTGGTGGTCCGCCCCTGCTGCCATTTGGCCCGTTCTTTCTGGATCATGTCCTCGAGCTTGCCGGATTGCTCCGGGGTGAGGATGCCGTCGACTTCGCTCTTGAGCTGGCCCCGGATCTCCCGAAGCCGGGCATGGATCTCTGTGTCGAGCGTTTTCATCCGCTCGTCGCCCCGCTTGAAGACCTCCCGGATCCTGCCCTGCTGCTCAGCCGTCAGCCCCAGGGCTTTGGCCACGGGCTCGAGCAGGGGGAACGGCGTCCGGTCGGGCACCGGCCGGTGGTCTCTCTTGTGCATGAGGGTGCGTTCACCGAGGATACCGGCCGCGGCCCCCAGACCGAAGACGACGACGAGGGTCAGCGCGACCCAAAGCTTGTATTTTTTGATCATGGGGATTGTCTCCTGACCGAGGGTTTCTCGTCGAGCGAGGCGAAGATGAGCATCATGCTCTTGTCTTCCGGGCGCTTCTGCTCGAACAGGCCCCGCGTCTCCGAAAACGGGTTGGTGTTCTCGATGAGCAGGGCCTCGGATTGGCCTATTTCCCTGGTTTGGGGCGTGAAAATGAAAAGGCCCGCCGCCAGGGCGACGAGGGCCACGAAGACCGGGACCGCGTGGAGCGCCCATCTCTCCCAGAGGACGAGGGGCACGATCTTCTGCTCTTCCCTCAAGCGGGGCTCAAGCCGCTCCCAGAAGCGGGGGAGGGGCGTTCGCTCCTTCTCCTCCCGGAGGAGAGCCAGCATGGACCGGTATTCGGCGGCGGCCTTGCGGCAAGAGGGGCAGGCTGCGAGATGCTCCTCGAGGCCTTCCCGGGAGCGCTCGTCGAGACGCCTGTCCAGGGACCACAAGATCCATTTCTCGGCAGTTTTACATTTCATGAGACCCTCCTTCCTGACCCAAATGGGAAGCCAGCTTCGTTCGGAGCATCCTCCGGGCCCTGTGGAGTCTCGAGTCCACGGTCCCGGGAGACATATGAAGGACCTGAGAGATCTCATCGTACGGGAGGCCCTGGATGTCCCGGAGCGTCAGGATGACCCTGTATTTTTCCGGGAGCCTCTGGACGCAGCTCAGGACGAGGCCCTTGCGGGCCTCCGTTTCACGCTCCGCGTCGGCCTTTTCCAGGGCGTTCTCGTCCACGATCGAGAGCTCCCGGACGTCGTCGAGCGAGACTTCCCTGGCCCGGCCCCTTTTCCGCAGGACGTCCTTGATGTGGTTGATGGCGATCCGGTAGAGCCAGGTGCCGAACTCGGACCTCAGGTGGAACTTCGGGAGGGCCAGGTAGGCCTTGAGAAAGACCTCCTGGGCCGCATCGTCGGCCGCTTCCCGGTTCCGGATAAAGCTCATGGCCATGCTGAACACCTTGGACTGGTATTTCGTGACCAGCTCCTCGAAAGCCGCCTGGCTTCCGTCCTGGGCCAGTCTGACGAGTTGCTTTTTGTCCATGCGATTTGGCTCAATTGTCCTCCGCATCTTTTTAGACGGGAGGACGGGAGAAATCTTCCAAAGGACGGTCTCTTTGGAGTCAACTCCGTTTCGGACGAACCTGATTCGGCAGGTGGCCGGACAGGCCTGACCGTCTTGGCAGGAGTCCCTTGGAGACCGAGTCCCCCCGGATCACCCCTGCCGCCGATTATGCATTATAGCGGATATCCCGCGTCGGGAAAAGGGACGGGGGCGGATCACAGGCGGCCCGGCGCCTGGTAAACAAGAAAAGAAAGCCGGCCGCACGGACGGCCGGCTTCCCGTCTTGGTCAGAAATGCCTGCCCTTCTGGTCCTCTCGCTCAGAGCGCGGAGGCCGGAAGGACCAAAGAGTCGCTTACTTCGCCTTCTTGACGGCGGTCCACTCCATGGCCGGTCTTTCTCCGACCTGAGTGGTCCCGGTCATCTTGTCGCCATCGACCTTGGCCTTGTAGGTGAGCTTCATCTCGCCCTGGGGGCCGGTCCGGGTGATCGTCCATTCGAGCTCGTTGCCCTTGATCGTTCCGGTGCCCGTCATCTCCTCTCCGTTCCGCCCCGGCATCTTCACGGTCAGATTCTCGCCGGTCTGCGCGAACGTGATCGTCACGGTCGTGGGGCCGCGCTGTGTCGTCCGGGTCATATCCCAGGCGCCGGTCACGTTGATCTCGGCTGCCAACAGGAGGGCGCCGACCGCCATAAGGGCCAGACTCAGAAGCAATGATCTTTTCATATTACAATTCTCCTTTACTCTATTATAGACGAAAGACTTCGAAATTTCTTCCATGGCTTCACAATCTATTTCATAACAATGAGTTACGCGAGGCCGTCCGGACGTCCGGAAACCCACGGCGGGCCTCACTTCGGCGCCGCGCCCTCCCCGGGAGATGACCCGTCCGGTCCCGGCCCCACGACGTCCGGCCGGGCCGCCCTGGCCGATCTTGCGAGTCTTGCGGACGACGCCGCCCGACGTCGAGGAAGATGGGAAAAATGAACGGAAAAAGGAGGTGAGCCAACAGAGGCGGCTCAAGAAAAATGGAACCTTTTGGCCGCAACGCGCGTCTAATGCTATGAAAGAACGAAATCAACTTGGAGGTTCAAAATGAAAACGAAAGCCAAGATCGCCATCTTGCTGGTGGCCGTGATGGTCACCCTGGTCGGGTTCAACCTGATCGCGTCGCCGTCGGCCCTGGGCATGTTCAAGCTCGGCCAGACGAGCGGCTACAACGTCGAGGTGATTGTGACCGCGAAGCTCGGATCCGACGCCCCGGCCGTTGTGCATATCAACGGGCTGCCCTGATGAGGCGGCTCAGGTTCCTGGACTGGCTGCTTCTCGACCGGTCGGTCGTTTCCCGGCCGTTCCCGGGACATGCACGGTTCCTGGCCTGCAGGCCGATTCTCATCGCGTAAAAGGCCGCTGATTTTTCCGAGGGGAAAAACGGCGGCCTTTTTTTATCTCTCGATAAGGGCGACAGCCCAGCAGGCGATGGCCCGGCTCTCTCCGACGGCCCCGAAGCCTTCGTTCGTCTTGCCCTTGATCCCCAGGCCGGTCTCCTTGACTCCCAGGACGGGACAAAGGATATTTTTCATCGCCGGCACGTGGGGGGAGATCTTTGGTTCCTCGGCCACGACGACCGCGTCGACGTTCACGACCCTCCAGCCGGCGGACTTGAGCCTGGCCATGACTCCGGCCAGAAGGAGGAGGCTGGAGACGCCCTCCGTGCGCGGGTCGGTGTCCGGGAAAAGCCGGCCGATGTCGCCTTCCCCCATGGCCCCGAGCAGGGCGTCGGCGACCGCGTGGATAAGGGCGTCCCCGTCCGAATGCCCGGAGAGGCCCCGGGGGAACGGGATCTCCAGGCCGCCGAGGACGAGCTTCCGTCCCGGGACGAGCGGATGGATGTCATACCCGAAACCGATCTTATGCATCGAGCAAGGCCTCCGCAACCTTCAGGTCCAAGGGACTCGTGATCTTGATGTTCCGCGGGTCCCCTTCGATCGCGCGCACGGGGAGGCCGGCCCGTTCGACAAGCACCGCCTCGTCCGTCCCGTAAAACCGGTCCCGCCGGGCCGCATCCAGGGCCTTCTGGAGGACATCGTAGAGGAATCCCTGCGGGGTCTGGACGCGGAAAAGCCCGCGCCGGTCCAAGGTCCGGACGACGAGGCCTTCGCGGACTTCCTTGGCCGTGTCTTCGAAGGGGACAACGGGAATGGCGGCCCCGGCCGCCCGGGCCTCGGCGATGATCCGGCTGACGAGGCGGCCGTCGATGAGGGGCCGGGCCCCGTCGTGGACGAGGACGAGCTCCGTCGTCGCCTGGTCGAGGAGCCTGAACCCCTGCCAGACTGAGTCCTGCCGCCTTTCCCCGCCCCTGACGACGTCGATGATCTTGTCGTAGCGCATCTGGTAATGCTTCCGGTCCTGCTCGTCGGGGAGGACGAGGACGATCGACCCCACCTCTTCGTGCGCCTGGAACTTTTCGAGCGTCCATTCGAGGACGGGCTTGCCCTTCAGGTAGACGAACTGTTTCATCTGCCCGAACCGCTTCCCGGCCCCGGCCGCGACGACGATCGCCGCCGTGCGGTTCACCGGCTCTCCCCGTTGTAGCGGCCGAAGATCATCTTCCCGACCGTCGTCTGGAGGACCGACGTGACCGTGACGCTGACCGTCTGGCCGATCATCCGGCGGGAGTTGTCGACGACGACCATGGTCCCGTCGTCCAGGTAGGCGACGCCCTGGTCCTTTTCCTTGCCCTCCTTGAGGATGAAGACCTTCATCGCCTCGCCGGGCAGGACGACCGGACGGAGGGCGTTGGCCAACTCGTTGATGTTGAGGACTTGGATGCCGTGGATACGGGCGACCTTGTTCAGGTTGAAATCGTTGGTGACGATCTTGGCCTCCAAGGTCTTGGCGCACTCGATGAGCTTGGAATCGACGTCCCGGATGTCGGGAAAATCCAGGTCCGAGATGACGACCGATACCTGGGACGACTTCTGGAGATGGTCGAGGACGTCGAGCCCCCGGCGGCCGCGCTGGCGCTTGAGCGCGTCCGGGGAGTCGGCCACGAGCTGAAGCTCCTTGAGGACGAACTGGGGGACGACGAGCGTCCCCTCGATGAAGGCCGTGTCGCAGAGGTCGGCGATCCGGCCGTCGATGATGACGCTCGTGTCCAGGAGCTTATAGCTCCGGCCGGTACCTTTCTCGTTGAACAGCCGGACGAGGGTGACCGGGTCGAGCCATTCCGGTTTCCGCCTCCCGATCAGGAGGCCGAAGTAGGGCAGGATGATCAGGAAAAAGATGCGGATAAAGGCGGCCATCTCCGGGGTGTGGACGACCGACTGGTAGATGGAGCCGATCATCCAGCCGAGGAAGATGCCGGCGAGCAGGCCCAGGCCCGAGCTCCAGATGACCTTGAACTGGGACCTGCGGATCCGCGTTTCAAGGACCATGAAGATGAGGCCGAGGACGAAGGCTACGGCGGCCCCGGGGAGCCGGGTCAGCCGGAAGGGCGGATAGAAATACCCGGCCGCCGTGATGAGGCTGATGATGAAAAACCGGAAAATTGCCATGCCCATCCGAGAGATCCTTATATTTTCAAGTCCGTTAAAATACGTCCTGGAGCGCCTGCTTGACCGTCCTGACCCCGAGACACTGGATGGCCGGCAGGTCGCCCTTGTCCAGGGCGTCCAGGTTTCCGGCGGGAACGAGGATGGTCCCGAAGCCCAGCGTCTGAGCCTCCTTGATCCGGGCCAGGGGTTGGCTGACCGAACGGATCTCGCCGCTCAGGCCGACTTCGCCGAAAAACGCCATGTCGTTGGGCAGGGGCATGTTCTTCAGGGAGGAAACGACCGCCATGACGACTCCGAGGTCGGCCGCGGGCTCGTCGATCGTCATCCCTCCGGCCACGTTGAGGTAGATGTCCTCTCCCGCGAAGCTGTATCCGACCTTTTTCTCCACCAGGGCCAAAAGCATCGACGTCCGGTAGTGGTCGAGGCCGATGCTCATCCGCCGGGGGTTCCCGGTAAAAAGGGTGGACGACACGAGGGCCTGGATCTCGGCGAGGAAGGGCCGTGTCCCCTTGATGGTGCAGACGACGGCGCTGCCGGCCTCCTCCCGGGGCCTTTCCCGGAGGAAGAAGGCCGACGGGTTGAGGATGGCCTGGAGCCCGGCCGCGGTCATCTCGAACACGGCCAGTTCCGAGACCGGGCCGAACCTGTTCTTCAGAGCCCGGAGGACGCGGTGGCTGTGGTCTCGCTCCCCTTCGAAAAGGAGGACGACGTCGACCATGTGCTCGAGGGACTTCGGCCCGGCCAGGGAGCCCTCTTTCGTGATGTGGCCGACGAGGAACGAGGGGATCTGGTTTTTCTTGGCGAAGCGGAAGATCTGGTTGGCCACCTCCCGGACCTGGCTGATCGTCCCCGGGCTGGAGGTCATCTTCGAGGAGAAGATCGTCTGGACGGAGTCCACGACCAGGGCCTTCGGCCGGAGGCGCTCGGCCTGGGAGACGATGCGCTCCAGGTTGGTTTCCGAAAGGAGGTAGAGGCTGCCGTCGCGGACCCCGAGCCTGTCCCCGCGGAGCTTGATCTGCTCCAGGGACTCCTCGCCCGAAACGTAGAGGACCGCCTCGCCCGCCTGGGCCAGGCCCTTGGACACCTGGAGGAGGAGTGTGGACTTTCCGATCCCCGGCTCGCCTCCGATGAGGACGAGGGACCCGAGGACGAGGCCGCCGCCGAGGACCTTGTTGAAATCCTCGAGCTCGATCTGGATCCTTGGCTTGGCCAGTTCCTTGATGTCTTTATAAAGGATCGGGTCCGAGGGCGGGAAGGAAATCTCGACCGGGGTCTCCTCCTCCACCTCCTCAACGAGGCTGTTCCATTCCCCGCAGTTGTGGCACCGCCCCATCCATTTCGGCGAACGGAAGCCGCAGTTCTGGCAGATAAAGACCGTTTTGTCCTTCATCAAAGACCCGCGCCCAGGCCGAAAAACACCTCCCGTTTGGCGGCCAGGGTGAAATCCTCCAGGCCGAGGATGAGATAGACGTTCTTCTGGGGAAAAAATCTCGCGAAGGCCCGGAAGACCGGGCTCGTCGCCCGGTTGAAATCCAGCCCTTCCACGCTCAGGACCAGCCGGTCCCTGAAGGCGTAGTAATCGACGCCGGCACCGAACTCGGACTCGATGATCCCCGCCCGGGGGGCGAAGCCGCCGAAGCGCAGTCCGGCCTGGAGGGAGTAGGTGAAGCGGTCCAGGCCCGGGTCCCGGACGATCTGGCCCAGGGCGAATGCTTGGTCCTTGTACCAGAGGGCCAGGTTGAAGAAGCCCTTGAGGGCGCGGCTGCGGGCGAGATACTCGCCCCGGACGTCGGCGTGCAGCCGGAGGCTCGAGAGGGAATCCGAAATCTGCTGGACTCCCCGGACGGCGTCCCGGGTCTCGTTGTAGAGGCTATCGTCGTTGACGAGCTTCCCGATCGACCCCTCGCCCTTCTGGATCTTGTCGAGAGACTTGTTCAGAAGGGTGACCGATTCCTCGATCCTGGAGAGGACCTCCTTGACCTTCGCCAGATTGTCATGGACGCCGTCCCGGTTCTCCTCGAGGAGCCGCCGCAGATCGGTCAGGGTGGCGTCGAAGCTCTGGGACAGGTCCCGGACCCGCTCGTCCACGGTCTTGGCCGTGTTCGAGGCCGCGGTGATGGTCTGGCCGACCTTGCCGCGGTTCTCCGCGATGAAGCTCTGGACCTCGGCCGTCAGCGAGGACAGGTTCTTGACGGTCTGGCCGAAGTTGTCCCGGGTCTCCTTGTTCGTCATTTCCCGGAGGTTCTTGGCGACCTGCTGGAGGTCGTTCCCGAGCGAGGTCAGCATGGGGGTCAGCTGGTCGAGCCCCGATGTCGGTCCGGGGACGAGCTCGTCGCCCGGCCGGAGGAAATCGTCTTCCATGCTGGGCTGGACGTCGACATATTTCTCGCCGAGGAGGCCCTGGACGGACTGGATGGCCTTGGAGCCGCGGGGGATCTTGTATTTCGGATAGATGCTCAGGACGACTTTGGACCGCCGGCCCTCGAGCTGGATGTCCTTGACGTAGCCGATCCGGATCCCGGCCATCTTCACGGCGGCGGTCTTGTCCAGGCCCAGGGACGATTCGTAGCGGATGAAGATGGGGTATCCTGGCCGCCGGAAAAGGTTCGACAGGTTCCCGACGATAAAGATGAAACCGGCCAGGATCACCAGCGCGCCGGTGAAGAAGATGCCGATTTTTTTCTCTCTTCGCATGGTTGGCCTCGTTTCTCACCAATCCGTGATCGGACCGCTGGCCCGGCCGCTGATGAACTGCTGGACAACGGGATTCGCGGTCGCCTGGATCTCGGCCGGCGTCCCGATCTCGATGATGACCCCGTTGTAGAGCATGGCGATCCGGTCCGCCACCTTGTAGCAGCTGACCATGTCGTGGGTGATGACGACCGACGTCACGCACAGGTCCCTCTTCATCTGGTTGATGAGGTCGTTGATGGAGTCCGCCCGGATGGGGTCGATGCCGGTGGACGGCTCGTCGTAGAGGATGATCTGCGGCCTGTAGGCGATGGCCCGGGCCAGGCCGACGCGCTTCTTCATGCCGCCCGACAGCTCGTGGGGCATCAGGTTCTCGACGCCCCGGAGCCCGACCTTCCCCAGGCTCTCCGCGACGATGGCCTCGATCTCCGGGCGGGTGTATTTCGTGTAGCGCCTCAGGCCGAAAGCCACGTTCTCCCCCACGGTCAGGGAGTCGAACAGGGCCGCGCCCTGGAAGAGCATCCCGAACTTTCTGAGGACCGGCTGGAGGGCCTCGTCCCGGAGCCCGGTGATCTCGACGTCATCGATGTAGACCTGGCCCCGGTCCGGCTTGAGCATGCCGATGATGTGCTTGAGGAGGACGCTTTTCCCCGAACCGCTCTGGCCGATGACGACCATGGTCTCGCCTTCGCCGATCTCCAGGTTGACCCCCTGGAGGACCTTCGTCGGCCCGAACGATTTGTGGAGGTCGACGATCCTGATCATGGCCCCGTCACTTCGGCAGCGCCTTGCTGAGGAAGAAGTTCAGGATGAGCACGCAGATGCTGGCGATGACGACGCTCCGCGTCGTGGCCCGGCCCACGCCCTCGGCGCCGCCCTCGGCCTTCAGGCCCTGCCAGCAGCCGACGGTGGCGATGACGAAGCCGAAGACGAGGGCCTTGACCAGGCCGACGCAGACGTCCCAGATATTGAAATAGAGGAGAGCGTTCCGGATGTAGACGACGCGGTTGACGCCCATGCCCACGATGTTGTAGAAAAAGCCGCAGAAGATGCCGATCATGTCCCCGTAGAGGGTCAGGATCGGGACCATGATGACGGCCGCCAGGGTCCGGGGGACGACGAGGTACCGGTTGGGGCTGGCCCCCAGGCTGGCCAGGGCGTCGATCTGCTCCGTGATCCTCATCGTCCCGAGCTCGGCCGCCATGGCGGACCCGACCCGGCCGGCCACCATCAGCGCGACGAGGAGAGGGATGAGCTCCTTGCACAGGCCGACGGAGATGATCGGGCCGCTGTAGACCTCCGTTCCGGGCCCAATGTACTTGTGGAAGCCGGTATAGGTCTGGAGGCCGAAGACCAGGCCGCCGAAGGCCGCCGTCACGGAGACGACCGAGAGCGAGTTGACGCCGACGCTCTCGAGCTGCTGGACGAAGATCCGCGCTTCGAAGGGGCGCCGGAACATGTCCCGGACCGTCCGGCCCATGAGGATGGCGACCTCGCCCATCTGCTGCAGGAAGGGGGCCAAGATTGGGACGTGGGGTCTCTTGGTCGCGGCCATGGGTCAGTATTCCGGCGTGTAGCGCTCCATGTCGGCGAACCGGGCGTACTCCCGGATGAAGGCGAGCGGGAGGTTGCCGATGGGGCCGTTCCTCTGCTTGGCAATGTTGACCTCGGCGACGCCCTTGAGGCTTTCGTCGTCGGGGTGGTAGAACTCGGGCCGGTAGATGAAGATCACGACGTCGGCGTCCTGCTCGAGGGCCCCGGACTCGCGGAGGTCGGAGAGCTGGGGCTTGGGCTCGCGGCGCCCCTTCTCGGGCGCCCGGCTGAGCTGCGAGATGCCGACGACCGGGATCTGGATCTCCTTGGCCAGCTCCTTGAGCGAGCGGGAGATGAACGACATCTCCTGGTTCCTGTTCTCGAACCGGCCGCCGGTCCGCATGAGCTGGATGTAATCGACGAAGACGATGTCCAGGCGCTGCTCCATCTTGAGGCGCCGGCACTTGGCCTTCATCTCCATGACCGTGAGGGACGGCGACTCGTCGATGAAGATCCGGGCGTGCGACAGGGCCTCTCCGGCGAGCTTCAGCTTCTCGAACTCCCGGTCGCTGATGAACCCCGTCCGGGTCCTCTTGATGTCGAGCTGGGATTCGGCACAGAGGAGACGGATGACGATTTGCTCCTTGGCCATCTCCATGGAGAAGAACCCGACGGCCTTGTCCGTCCGGAGCCCGACATGATGGGAGATGTTCAGGGCGAGCGCGGTCTTGCCCATGGAGGGCCGGGCCGCCAGGATGATGAGCTCGGACGGATGGAAGCCCGCCGTCAGGTTGTCGAGGTCCCGGAAGCCCGAGGGGACGCCGGTGACGGCCTCCTTGCGGTCGACCATGGTCTGGATCATGTCCAGAGTCGGGCCCATGAGATGGCCCATGGACTGGAAGCCGGGCTTGAGGCGCTGCTCCGCGACCTCGACGATGGCCGCCTGGGCCGCGTTGAGCAGCTCGTCCGCGTCCTCTTTCTGCTCGTAGCTGTCGGAGATGATCTTGGCCGACGAGACGATGAGGCGTCGGAGGAGGGCCTTCTCCTTGATGATCTGGGCGTAGTACTCGATGTTCAGGCTCTTGGGGACGCCGTCGAGGAGGGAGGAGATGTAGGCCGCCCCGCCGACGTCCTCGAGCATCCCGGCCCTCTGGACCTCCTCGGCTACGGAGAGGAGGTCGACCGGAAGACCCTTGTCCACGAGGGCGATGATCCGCTCGATGAGCTTCCGGTGGGCGTCCTTGTAGAAATCCTCGGGCGAGATGATGGACAGGACGACGTTCAGGTTCTGCTTCTGGACAAGGATCCCCCCGAGCACCGTCCGTTCGGCCTCCAGGCTGTGGGGCGGCGTCTTTTTCAGGAACATCAGGTCGAGTTCCATGGCCACCTCCGCTCGCTCAGGCCCTCGCCGGGGAGATCCGGCCCTCCCGTCGGCCTCAGGCTTTCTCTCCGGCCTTCGCCGCCTCGTCCTCCCCGGCCTCGTCCTTGACCACGACGACCTTCACTTCGGCCTTGTCCTCGTGGTAGATCTTGACCGGGACCGTGAAATGGCCGAGCCGCTTGATCGGCTCGTCCAGATGGATCTTCTTCTTGTCGACCTCGAACCCCAGCTTGTCCAGGGCCTCCTTGACGTCGGCCGCGGACACGGACCCGAAGATGACGTCCTTCTCGCCGGCCCGCCGGGGGAAGGTCAGGGTGACCGCGTTCAGCTTCTCGATGACGCCCTGGAACGACTGGCGCTCCTGCTCGACCTTTTTCTTCAGAGCCTGGCGCTCGATCTCGATCATCTTGAGGTTGCTCGCCGTGACCACGATGCCCAGCTTCCTCGGGATGAGGTAGTTGCGCCCGAAGCCCGGGGCGACGTTGACGATATCGCCCTTCCGCCCCAGTTTGTCCACGTCTTGTTTCAGAATGACCTTCATGTTGGCTCCCGAATCCGGCCCCGCGTCAATCCTCGACGTAGGGGAGCAGCGCCAGGAGGCGCGCCCGCTTGATCGCCAGGGACAGCTTCCGCTGGTGGAACGCGCACGTGCCGGTGATGCGCCGTGGGGAGATCTTGCCGCGGTCGGGGATGTATTTTTTCAGGATCTCCACGGCCTTGTAGTCGATGCCCCGGACGTTCCGCTGGCAGAAACGGCAGAATTTCTTCTTGGGGGCAAAGTACTTGCGGTACGGTCCGCGCTCGCTTCTTTCGGGCCTGTCTTCTCTCGCCATCTCACTTCTCCTCTTGCCCCGCGGGCGTCACGGCCGGGGCGGCGGCGACGGCCTCGGGGCCGGCCTCGGGGGCGCGGGGAGCCTCCTCGGCGGGTCTTTTCCTCTTCTTGCGGGCCTGGTCCCGGAGGTCCTTCTTGACCGTCAGGAAGCGGATGACGGTGTCGGTCTGCTTGAACCGGCGCTCCATCTCGGTCGAGATGTCCCCCGGGCCTTCGTAGGTGAGAAAGACGTACACGCCTTCGCTGAATTTCTTGATGGTGTACGCCAGCCTCCGCTTCCCCCAGACGTCCTGTTTGACCATCCGGCCCTTTTTCTGGGCGACGATCGCGGCCATCTGCTGGATGAACTGGGTTGTCTCTTCTTCGGAGAGGGCGGGGGAGAGAACGAACCCCGTTTCGTACTGTCTCATACAGAGCTCCTTTTGGATGATATAGCTCCTTCTCTAAAGGAAGGAACAAGGAGTGCGGCTCCTATTGTAAACAATCCCGCCGAAATGTCAAAACCTATTTCGTCTTCGGTCCGGACAAGAAGAAATCTCCGGTCCGGGTCGCGTCCTCCGCTGGGCCCCTAGGGCGCCGGATGGCGGCGGTTGAACCGGGCCATGGCCTTGTCCGTCCCGCCGGCCAGGATGAGGTCCAAGGCGGCCTCGGCCTCCTCGAGGCTTTTTTCGAGGACCGGCCGCTCGTCCCGGCCGAAGGGCGAGAGGACGTAGGCCGCCGCGTCCCGGCCCTCGGGAAGGGGGCCGATCCCGATCCGGATCCGCGGGAACTCCCGGGTCCTGATCTCGTCCGCGATCGACTTCATGCCCTTGTGGGTCCCGGGGCTGCCCTTGGCGCGGACGCGGATCTCGCCCAGGGGGATGTCGAGGTCGTCGTAGGCGACGACCAGCCGGCCGGGCGGGATCTCCCGGCCCGCCAGGATCTCGCGGACCGAGACGCCGCTCCTGTTCATGTAGGTCTGCGGGAGCGCGAGCAGGATATCCTCATCCCCGCCCCGGACGACGGCCGTCCGGGCCTTGAACGCCCGGCCCCGGAGCTCCACGCCGCGCGAGCGGGCCAACCGGCGGACGAGCAGAAAGCCAACGTTGTGGCGCGTGGCCGCGTATTCCTCGCCTGGATTTCCCAGCCCCACGACGAGCCACAAGGCTTACTTCTCCTTCTTTTCCTTCTTCTTCTCCTCTTCCCCTTCCTCTTCCTTCGGCGCCCGCTCCTTCTTGATGACCTCGGGCTCCTGCCCCTCTTCGACCACGGCCTCTTCGGGCTTCTCGCCGGGGAACACCTCCTCCTTGTGCGGCAGGGAGATCAGGACGAGGACGGTCGCGGGGTCGCTGATGACCCGGACGCCGGCCGGGGTCTTCATGTTCTCCACCTTGAAGGACTGATGGATGTGAAGGTCGGAGATCTCGATGCCGATGCTCTCGGGGATGTCCCGGGGCAAGCATTCGACCTCGACCTCGCGGGTGACGAAGTCGACGAAGCCGCCCTCGGTCTTGACGCCGAAGGGCTCGCCGCTGTGGACGATGGGGACCGTGACCCGGATCGGTTTGTCGAGGCTGATCCGGATGAGGTCCGCGTGGATGAGCTCATCCGTGGTGGGGTCGACCTGAAGCTCCTTGATCATGGCGTCGAGCTCCTCGGAATCGTAGGCCACCTTGAAGATGGTGTTCTCCCGCGACTCGAGCTTCATGATCCGGATGACGTCCTTCTTTTTCAGGACGAGAGGGACGCTGTCCATGCCCTCGCCATAGAGGACGGCGGGGATGAACCCCTGCACTCTCAGGCGCCGCGCGGCGTTCTTGCCGAGGCCCTCTCGCTTTTCGCTCTTGACAACGATGCTCATGTGTTCCTCCTCAGGCGAACAGGGAGCTGACCGAGCTCCCCTCGTTGATCCTCCGGATCGCTTCGCCGAACAGCTCGGCGACGGAAAGGACCGTGAATATCTCGGAGGCGTTCGCTTTTTCCGTCAAAGGGATCGTGTTGGTCACGAAGACCCGTTCCAGCTTGGATTTCTCGATGCGGTCCAGGGCCGGGCCCGACAGGACCGGGTGGGTGCAGGCGGCGAAGACCCTCTTGGCCCCTTTCCGGGTCAGGGCGCCGACGCTCAGGGTCAACGTTCCGCCCGTGTCCACCATGTCGTCGAAGATCACGACGTTCTGGTTCCGGACCTCGCCGATGACATGAAGGACCTGGGCCACGTTGGGGGAGGGCCGGCGCTTGTCGATGATGGCCAGCTTCGCGTCGAGCCTTTTGGCGAAGACCCGGGCCCGCCCCACGCCGCCGGCGTCCGGGGAGACGATGGTCAGGTCGTCCAGCTTCATCGTCCGGATGTGGTTCGCCAGCACCGGGGCGGCCTGGAGGTTGTCGACGGGGACGGAAAAGAAACCCTGGATCTGCGGCGAATGGAGGTCCATCGCCAGGACGCGGTTGGCGCCGGCCGTCTCGATCAGGTCGGCGACGAGCCGGGCCGAGATCGGGACCCGGGGCCGGTCCTTCCAGTCCTGGCGGGCGTAGGCGAAATAAGGGATGACGGCCGTGATCCGGCCCGCCGAGGCCCGCTTGAAGGCGTCGATCATGACGAAGAGCTCCATGAGGTGAAAATTCGCGTCGGCGCATCCGGACTGGATGACGAAAATGTCCTCGCCGCGGACGTTCTCTTCGATGTAAAAGTGGATCTCCCCGTCGCTGAACCGGTCGAGCACCGCCCGGCCGAGGTCGATCTGCAGGTACTTGACGATCTCCTTGGCCAGGGCCGTGTTTGAAGAGCCTGAGAATACTTTCATCGTTCCTTCCTCGTTCTTCCTATATCACCAGAGCTGGGGCGGGAGGATTCGAACCTCCGAATGACGGAGCCAAAGTCCGTTGCCTTACCGCTTGGCTACGCCCCAGCGCCGACTTGCGCCCAATAGCCCTCCCGCGGCAGGGTTTCCACGAGGCGGGCCGCAGACTTGCCACGGAGCTGGTCGAGGGTCTTTCGGGCCTGGTTCCTGTCGGTGAAGAGCCCGAAAACCGCCGAGCCCGAGCCGGTCACCAGGGACAAGGCCGCGCCATGGTCCCGGAAAAACCTCTTGAACGCCTCAAGTTCGGGATATCGCTGGAAAATGACGAGTTCCAGGTCGTTTTCCAAAAGACCGAAGTCCCCGGTATCCAGAAAACGCACAATTTTACTGTCTTTGGCGGGTGAAGTCAAGGACGCCCCGAAGCCCGCATAGATCCCGGCGGTGAGGATCGGATACGGCGGGAAGGCAAGAACGCAAGCGAGGGGAGGGAGATCGGGCAGCCGCTTCAGGGCCTCGCCCCTGGACTCCCCCAGGCAGAGCCCGCCTTGGAGGAAATAAGGGACATCGGACCCGAGGAGGAGCGCCAGCTCGGCCAGGGCTTCGGTCCCGAGCCCGAGGGACCACAACTTGTTCAGGGCGAGAAGCGTGACCGCGGCGTTCGAGCTCCCGCCGCCGAGTCCCTTCCCGGGGGGAACGGCCTTGGCCACCCGGATGCGCGCGCCGGCCGGGCTCCCGGTCCGCTCCCGGAGCAGCAGGGCCGCCCGGAAAACGAGGTTCGTCCCGTCCCAGGCCACCGAAGGCTCGTCGCCCTCGAGACGGATCGATCCGTCCGCGGTGTGCTCCAGTTCGATCGTGTCGGCGAGGTCGATCGACTGGAAAAGGGTCCGGATGTCGTGGTACCCGTCGGGCCTCTTCCGGACGATCTCCAGGCCGAGGTTGATCTTGGCGAAGGACCTAACCTTCATTTCTCGCGATCTCCTGGATCTCCTCCCAGGATCTCCTGGCGAACGTCTTGAGGAAGGACGTGTCGAAGGCCTCAGGCCTCGGCGCCGGGTTGAACCGCAGGGAGAGGACCTTCATCCGGCCGGATGTCCCCGGGCGGGAGAAGAGGATCGTCCTGGGAACCCCCGCGCCCGGGAAGAATTCGGGGACTTCGAACACCAGGCCGTCCTTTTCCCCCCGGACGACCCGGCCGCTTCCGTCCCGGGAAAGCGTCCAAGCGCCTCCGGGCCCGGGCCCTCCCTGAGTCCCGCCCCCCGCCCACGCGCCGCCGAGGATCTCGACGATCTCGTCGGGCCGGAGGGAAAAGCCCAGGAACCGTCCGATCATCGCCTCGGGCCGGTCCTGGGCATAGACTTTTTTCTGGGGGACGACGAGATAGGCGTCGCCGCCCGCGAAGATCATATAATAGATCGTCCGCCCTAGGGGGTCGAAGGCTTCGACCCGGCCCCAGCCGGGCCGGCGGAAGAGGAAGGCGAACTTTCCCTTGACCTCCGCCTCTTCGCCCCGGACCGACGCCGAGCCGAAGCCCGCGACAGCCTCGACGCCCGTCGCCGGAGGGATCAGGACGGGGGCTTGCTTCGCGCACGAAGCCAGGACGAGAGCGATGAGGAGGGTGCCGGACGTGCGACGCAGGGCGGGGAAGCCGGCTCCTTGACGGTCTTTCAAGGGCGTGCGCGGTTCGGACGGCGGGGGTTCACGGCGGGGCCGCGGCCTCTAATCAAGACGGAACCCATAATCATCGGTCTTCTTGTCCGGCGCTTTCTTGTCCGCGGCCCTGTCTGTCCCGGCCTTCGACGGGCCTCCCGTTCTTCGATCCGGCGCGTCGTCAAGGTCGAACTTGTAGTCCGTCATCTTTCTCTTCAGGTCTTCCTTGATCGCTTTCTTCATCTCTCGCTTCCGTCGCAGGGGGTAGAACGGCGACCGGATGCGTTTCCCGAAACACGACAGGTTCGGGTTGAGGATGAGGAGGAGCACGAAAGCCCCAAAGACCACCAGGATGGCATAAGCTCCCCAGCTCATGGCGGAACCCTTTTTCTTTATGCTGGACGAAGTGTCCGTCCCAGAGGCTCAAACATTGCTTTCGGGCTCTTCCTGGAACTTCGGGATCTTAGCCTTTTCTTTCTCCTTGCCGAGGGAGAAGCCCAGGAAAAAAACCGATCCGAGCGTCAGCAGCGCCAGCAGGAATTTGAAGAAGCCTTTCATCTCAACCTTCCGCTCTCTTTTATATCAAAAACGAGGAAAAAGTCAATTTGCTTTTTATCGGCGACCTCCCTATAGTGAAAAGAGATCGTCCCGGGAAACGAGGATGGCCATGAAAACGAGACCCGCCCTGATGATGGCTCTTCTGATCGCCCCGCTCGTTGCGGGCGAGGTGGAGAAGATCAAGCCGGCGTACGTGGCCGGCCAGTTCTACGAAAAGGACCCGGCCCGGTTGGCCGCCCAGATCGAGCTCTTTCTCTCGAACGCCCGGCCGGCGGCCCCGGTCTCCGGGAAGATCCGGGCGTTGATCGTCCCCCATGCCGGCCATGTCTTTTCCGGCCAGACAGCCGCTTACGCTTATGCCCTCGTCCAGGGCGGCCCTTATGAAACGGTCGTCATCATCGGCCCTTCTCACCATTCCTGGTTCCAGGGATGTTCCATCTATCCGGGGGAAGGCTTCGCGACGCCGCTCGGCACCGTCCGAATTGACTCTGCCCTCGCGCAGGCCATCAGCAGGGCAGGCGGTTTCACCTTCGTCCCAGAGGCTTACTTCGTCCCGGGGGCGGATGTCCAGGAACACTCGGTTGAGGTCCAGGTCCCGTTCATCCAGAAAGTCCTCCCCGACGCCAAGATCGTCCCCATCGTCATGGGCGCTCAAACCAGGCCGACGGTCCAGGCCCTGGCTTCGGCCCTGGAAAAAGCCTGCGCCGGGAAAAACGTTCTCGTCGTCGCCTCGACCGACCTCTCCCACTTCCTGTCCAAGAGTGAGGCCGCCTCGAAGGACGCCGATACGATCTCCCTCATCCGGTCGGCCAAGACCGACATCCTCCTCCGAAAGATCGAAGCCGGCGATAATATCATGTGCGGCGGAGGCCCGGTCGTCTCCGCCCTTCTCTACGCCCGGCGGACGGGATCCTTCCAGGTCGACATCCTCAAGCACTCGGATTCCTCCGATTCGGGAGGTCCGCAGGACCGGGTCGTCGGTTACCTGGCGGCGGCCCTTGTCTCCCCCCAGGAGGCCCCCTCTTCGGAGGAGTTCTCCCTCACGGCGGGAGAGCGGGCCGAGATCCTCGGCCTGGCCCGCTCGGCCGTCAACGAATTCGTCGGCCGGCAGGCGGTCGTCAGCTATCAGACGGGGAACCCGAAGCTCCTCGCCCGGCGGGGCGTTTTCGTGACCCTTAAGAAGCACGGCGAGCTCCGGGGCTGCATCGGCTTCATCGAACCCGTTGCCCCGCTCTATCAGGCGGTCATCCAGGCGTCTATATATGCCGCCACGGAAGACCCCCGGTTCCCTCAGGTCGGGCCCGGAGAGCTTAAGGACCTCGCGTTCGAGGTCTCCGTCCTCACCCCCCTCAAGGAGATCACGGATCCCGACCTCGTCCAGGTCGGCCGCCATGGCATCGTCATTTCGAGGGGCGGACAAAAGGGCGTGCTCCTGCCCCAGGTCCCCGTGGAGAACGGCTGGGACCGCAACACCTTTCTCGACGAAGGCTGCCTCAAGGCCGGCCTCCCGGCCGACGCCTGGAAAAAAGGGGCCAAGATCTCCGTTTTCGAGGCCATCGTCTTCCACGAATAAGCCCGGCAGGTCCTGCCTCGGTTTCGGCGATAGCTGAAGCGATTAAAGGAAAATGCGTAGGGAGTGTCCTCGGAGGAGGGCGTGTGGAGGGCCAAGCGGGCATGGACCCTCACCATTTAGGTGAGGGGTGCGAGGCCCGGAACCGAAACGGAGGGAATCCCCCGAGCTCAACCTCAATACAAGCGGAAGCCATCGCCGAAGCCGACGCAGGACGGAAAGATGGTTTTTTCTGGTATAATAGGGGTTCACTGTGAGGGTCCGGAGGCCGAAAGAGATACCCATCATGCCCATTCATGAATACAGGTGCAAGAAGTGTGGCGCGACCGTCGAGGTCCTACAAAAAACCAAGGACAGGTCGCCCGAAAAATGCCAGAAATGCGGCGGCCCGCTGGTGAAGCTCATCTCCTCGCCAGCCATCCAATTCAAGGGAACCGGCTGGTACATCACGGATTACGCCAAGAAGAATTCCCCCTCTCCGGAGGCCAAGACAGCCGCGAATCCCGAGCCCGCCAAAGAAAAGAAGGGCGGCTCCAAGCCCTCCCCCTCATCGTCCTCGGACTGAGGCCGTCTTCGTCCGGCCCGGTTTTTTGACACGCGCGGAAGCCTCGGGATAGAATGGCCCCATGATGACCGTCGTCCGGCCATGCCCATGAGAAAGAGGCGGGCCGTTTTCATCGACCGGGACGGGACCCTCAACCGGGACATCGGCTATCCCGGCCACTGGAGCCAGGTCCACGTCTATCCCTACGCCTTTGAGGCCGTGCGCAGAATCCGGGCCGCCGGACTGGCGGCCGTTGTCGTCACCAACCAGTCCGGCGTCGGCCGCGGCTGCTTCAGCGAGGACGAGCTCCAGGAGCTCCACCGCGAGTTCGGAGCGGCCTTCGAAAAACAACGGGCCGCGCTCGACGGGTTTTTCTATTGTCCCCACTACCCGCGGCCCGCAGCCGCCGCCCCGGCTGCCGGCTGCTCCTGCGCCAAGCCGGGCCCTTCGCTGGGCTTCAGGGCCGCTGCCGAGCTCGGCCTGAGCCTCGAGGGCTCGTACATGGTCGGGGACAAGGCGGACGACGTCCATTTCGGCCTGAACATCGGGGCGGTCCCCATCCTGGTCCTGACCGGGTACGGGCGGAAGGCCCTCCGCGACCTCGAAACGGGGCGCGGCCGCCCGGCCCATGTCGCCGAAAACCTGGCCGCGGCGACGGACTGGATCATCGAGCGGGAAAAGCGCGCCGCGCGCATTTCGAGCGATCACGATCCGAGGAAACGCTCCGGCCATGATCCGGTTTGACGATATCCTCGAAAAGGTCTCCTCCTACATCAGCGAGAAGGAGGCCTTGGCCCTCCAGAAGGCCTATGTCTTCGCCGCCAGGGCCCACAAGGGGCAGGTCCGCCGTTCCGGGGAGCCGTACCTCAGCCATCCCCTGGAAGTCACCAACATTCTCGCGGACATGCGCCTCGACAAGACGACCTTGGTCGCCGCCCTCCTCCACGACGTCCTCGAGGACACGGACATCACGGCCGCCGAGATCAAGGAGACCTTCGGCAAGGAGGCGGCCGACCTTGTCGAGGGCGTCACCAAGATCAGCCGCGTCCAGGACACCTCGCCCGAGGCCCGACGGGCCGAGACCATCCGGAAGATCATCCTGGCCATGACCGACGACATCCGGGTCATCTTCATCAAGCTCGCCGACAGGATCCATAACCTCCAGACGCTCCAGTTCCTGGGCGAGGAGAAGCAGGCCCAGGTCGCCCGGGAGACCCTCGAGATCTACGCCCCGATCGCCAACCGCCTCGGGATGGGCCGCATCCGGGCCGAGCTCGAGGACCTCTCCTTCCGTTACGTCGACCCCGAGGGGTTCGCCAAGGTCGGCGCCCTTGCCGGGCCGCAGAAAAAGCGGGCGGACAAGGACCTCCGCGAGACGAAGAAGGCGCTCGACGCCCTGATGAAGAAGAACAAGATCCCCGCCGAGGTCTTCTCCCGGATCAAGAGGCCGTACAGCATCTGGACCAAGATGAAGAAGCGGGATGTCGGTTTCGACCAGGTCTACGATTTCCTGGCCCTCCGGCTCATCACCGACTCCATCAAGAATTGCTACGCCGCCCTGGGCGTCATCCACCAGCGCTGGCCCCATCTGCCGCAGCGCTTCCGCGATTTCATCGCCATGCCCAAGCTCAACCTCTACCAGTCCCTCCACACGACGGTCATCACCGAAGGGCGGAAGATGTTCGAGATCCAGATCCGGACCCGGGAGATGCACGACCTCGCGGAGAACGGGATCGCCGCCCACTGGCGCTACAAAGAGGACGCGCCCCAGAGCCTGGTCAAAGAAGACCGGCGCCTCCACTGGCTCCGGGAGATGGTCGCCCTCTACAAGGAGCAAAAGAACCCCCAGGAGTTCCTGAGGAGCCTGAAGGCCAACCTGGTCCCCGAAGAGGTCTACGTCTTCACGCCCAAGGGAAAAGTCATCAACCTGCCGGCCGGAGCGACCGCGCTCGACTTCGCCTTCAAGATCCACTCGGAGATCGGTCTGCACGCCGCCGGCGCGAGGATCAACGGGACGCCGGCGACGCTCAAGACTCCGCTCAAGACCGGGGACATCGTCGAGGTCCTGACCTCGGACGAAAGGACGCCGACCCGGGCCATCCTCGGCGCCGCCACGACCTCGGGGGCGCGCCAGCAGATCAAGCGGTGGCTCAATGTCAAGGGCGGGGCGAAGAGAGCCGACCTGGGGAAGCAGCTCCGGCTGAAAAAAGTCCAGGTCAAGGCCCTCGACGACCCGATGATCCGGCTGGCGCAATGCTGCTCGCCGATCAAGGGGGAGCCCGTCGTCGGCTACGCCACGGCGGGGAAACGGATCACGGTCCATTCCCTGCGATGCCCGCTCGTGACCAAGGAGATCCTCGACGGCCGGCGCCTGGTCGACGTTTCCTGGAGCTCCTCGCTCGCGGGGACCTTCAAGGCCAGCCTTCTCATCAAGTCCAAGGACTCGCCCGGTGTTCTGGGCAAAGTGGCGACGGCCATCGCCCAGCTTGAGGGGAATATCGCTAAAGCGGAGGTCGCCACGTTCGCCAGCGGAAAGGCCCAGATCAACCTGTCGGTCCTCATCGCGGATATCCGGCACCTCGAGGAGATCAAGCGGCGGATCGCCGCCCTGGAGGAAGTGGTGTCGGTCGAGCGGGTCTGATCCGAAAGGAGATTTTTTCGCTGATATCCGCGGGGGGTCAACGGGCCTTGGCGACCTTCCCTGTCCGGAGGCATCTCGTGCACACCCAGATCTGGCGAACGCCCTTGGGAGTCTGGGCTTTGACGTGCTGGAGGTTGGGCTTCCATTTCTTCGGAGACGCTTTGTGGGAATGGCTGATGCTATGCCCGAACACGGGCCCTTTTTGGCAGATCTCGCAAATTTTCGGCATGGTCGTCGCTCTCTCGTTCCAAATTGAAGTTGAGTTTATACCATAAAACGCCGGTCAAGGCAAATGGGGGTGCCGCCCGCTTGACGGCCGCCCGGCAAGGGCGTAGCTTTATCCCGTCCGGTCCATGACGAAGAACGATGTCCTGACTCTGGCGTTGGTCCTCGTCTGTGCGGCCGGTCTCGGCCGGTGCCGCCCGCGGGTCGGCCCCGCCGGGGTTCTCCCCAGGGCTCCGGCCGAACCGCCGGCCGTCTCCCTCGCGGGGCCCTTGAGCAGCTACGAAACGATCGTGGTGGATTTCAAAGAGATTGAGCCCGTCCCGGACCTTGACCTTGGCCGAAGCCTGTCCGAGTACCTCGAGACGGAGCTGCGGCGGGAGTTCAAGGGCACGGTCTCCCGGCGCGCTGTCGTCAGGGATGCGGCAGGTACCGTTGACGACAAGGACCGTTGGGCATCGGCCGGGGCCGGACTGAAGAGGGCCGTTTTCCTTGTCGGGACGGCGGGCCTCCGCGGCCAACCCCAGAAGGCCCTGCTGGAGTCAGGCGTTCCGGTGGACGGCCCCTTCAGCCTTGAGAACCGGGGCCTCGCGGAGCGAAAGCGCTTCACCCTGGCCGTCGATTGTTCCCTGATCGACGCCTCGAGCGGCCAGACCATCCTGAAAAAAAGCATCAAGGAAACGAGGACCTACAGCGATATCCAGCAGACGGCCGAATTCGCCCTTTTCGACCTCCTTCCCGCCGTCAAGGCCAGGCTTTTCCCCTCTCTTTTCGGCCGCCCCCCGGCCGAGAAGTGAGATCTCATCCCGCCCTGGCCCGTCGGCCTCCCGGGCCCCTCCGGAACGCGGTTTCCCCCAAAAAAAAGCTTGAAATGGGGGGGTCAAAATGCTATGATGGCCGAGCCTTTCCCGAACCCTCCATCGCCGGGGGAGGCTTTTCCACAGATGTGGAAAATTCTGTGGAAAAATTAATAGTGCCCATGGAACCTGAAGAAAAACAAAATCCTTGGATCCAACTCCTGCGGGCCGTCGAGGAGAAGATCGACCCGAACAGCTTCGAGACCTGGTTCGAGCCGACGAGCTTCATCGGGCAGGACCAGGAGTGCCTGTACATCAAGGTCCCCAATTCCTATTTCCGCGACTGGCTCTCTTTCCACTATTCCAACATCATCAGCGACTGTTCCAAGGAGCTGTTCAAGAAGCCCATGGAGGTCCGCTATATCTACGACGATACGCCCTCGGCGTTCATGCGGCGCTCGCCCGAAGACCGGAAATCGAAGCAGGGCCTGTCCATCAACCCGAACCTCAACCCGAATTACACCTTCGAGAATTTCGTCGTCGGAAGCTCCAACCAGTTCGCCCACGCCGCCGCCCTGGCCGTCGCCAAGAACCCGGCCAAGTCCTACAACCCCCTCTACGTCTACGGGGGGGCCGGCCTCGGCAAGACTCACCTCATGAACGCCATCGGCCACTATTCTCTCGAGCACAACCACCGCCTCAAGATCCTTTACGTGACGACCGAAAAATTCATGAACGACCTCGTCAACCACCTCCAGTATGGAAAAATCCTCGAATTCCGTGAGAAATACCGCAGCGTCGACGTCTTGCTGATGGACGACATCCACTACCTCTCCGGCCGGGAGCGGACGAAGGAAGAGTTTTTCCACACCTTCAACCACCTTTATGACAGCCAGAAGCAGATCGTCATCTCGAGCGACTGTCCGCCCAAGGAGATCCCTCACCTCGAGGACCGTTTCCGCTCCCGCTTCGAGTGGGGGCTGATCGCCGACCTCAAACCCCCCGACATCGAGACGCGGATCGCCATCCTCCAGAAAAAGGCCGAGGCCGAAGCCGTCTCCCTGCCCGAATCCGTGGCCCTGTACATCGCCGACAAGGTCCAGTCCAATATCCGCGAGCTCGAGGGCTACCTCCGCAGGGTCATCGCCTTCGCCTCCCTCAAGGGCGAAAAGATCGACCTCGATCTGACGAAAGAGGCCCTGAAAGGTCTTCTGGACGCCTCGACGACGGTCATCACTGTGGAAAAGATCCAGAAACTCATCTGTCACAAGTTCAAGATCAAGCCCTCCCAGCTCAAGAGCAAGAACAACTCCCCCAAGATCGCCTTCCCCCGTCAGATCGCGATGTACCTGGCCAAGGAGATGACGAAATCCTCACTCCCGGAAATCGGCAAGAAATTCGGTGGAAAACACCACACCACCGTCATCCATTCCGTCCGCAAGATCGAGAAGCTCCGGGCCGACGATCCCGAATTCAACAAGGAAATCAACAGTCTCATCGTCTTCATCCAATGAGCATGATCAGCCAGATGGGCCGGTTATTCACATTTCCACAGGACTTTATTCTTTTCCTTATTGATTTGATATGTCTTTATAGGAAGAATATAAATAAATCCATGAACGCGATGCGAAAGGTGCCGACATGAAATTCTCAGTCCCGAAAGAAATCTTTCTCGATGAGCTTCAACTCCTCCAGGGCATCGTCGAAAAGCGGAATACGATGCCGATCCTGGCCAACATCCTGATGAACGTGTCCGAAAAAGAGGTCGACCTGACCGGCACGGACCTCGAAGTCGGTTTGAAGACGCACTTCGCCGCGGAGATCCAGAAGCCGGGCGCAATCACGGTCAACGGGAAGAAGATCTTCGAGATCGTCAAGTCGCTCCCGGAAGGCCAGGGCGTGACGGTCGAGCTGAAGGGCGAAACGATCGAGATCACGGCAGGGGAGAGCGAGTTCAAGGTCCTGTGCATGCAGAAGGAGGATTACCCCCAGGTCCCGGAGGCGAAGTTCGAGAAAAAAATCAAGCTGCCCTTGAAGGACGTGAAGGACATGATCGACCGGGTCCTTTATGCGATCACCCAGGAGCAGCGGTACTACCTCAATGGGGCGCTCCTGTCGCTCAAGAACAAGCACATGGAGCTCGTGAGCACGGACGGCCACCGGCTTGCGTACACGGCCAAGGCGGAGGACGGGCTCAAGGTCGAGAAAGAGCTCAGCGTCATCGTGGCCAAGAAAACCCTGGTCGAGCTCAGGAAATTCGAGGACGAGGAGGTCGAATTCGACCTTGACGAAAACAACCTTTTCTTCAAGGTCGGGGCGCGGACCCTGATCTCGAGGATCATCGAAAGCAAGTTCCCGAATTACCAGGCCGTCATCCCGAAGGACAACCCGAACCTCCTGTCTTTATCGAGGGAAGACCTGGCCGGAGCCATCCGCCGGGTCTCCCTGCTCTCGGCCGAGCGGTCGAAGGGGATCAAGTTCTACCTCGAGAAAAACCGGATGAAGCTTTTCTCCTCGAACCCGGAGATCGGCGAAGCCAGGGACAGGCTGGACGTCGAGTACAAGGGACAGGACCTCGAGATCGGCTTCAACTCGCAGTACCTGCTGGACTTCCTGACGGCGGTCACGTCGGAGCGCGTGACGTTCGAGATCAAGGACGAGAACAGCGCCGTCCTCCTCAAGCCCGAGGCCGAGGAAGAGCTCAAGAATATCTATGTCCTGATGCCGATGAAGATCTGAGCCGCCGGTCGACGAAAGCGGCCAGCCAGGCGGACAGCTTCTCGACCGCCGCCTGAACCCCGGGGGTAAGGGCCTCGCGGGTTTCGAAGGCCCCCGGTTCTATCCCGAGAACGACGACCCGGCAACAAAGCGTCTTTTCTAAGTATGCGGCGAGCGTTGAAATCGGCGTCCTGTGAGTCGAAACGTCCTCATCCGGGATCGCGGCAGGCTCCACCGCGAAAACCGTCCCCGGGGCGTAGCCCCCGGCGGCCGCGTCGATGACGAGGACGTGGGACGGCCCGAAATCCCTGACCGCTCCGGTGAAATTCTCCGGCGCCTCGTAGGCGATGAAGACTTTCAGGCGGGGATTGGCCGAGGGCCCGGCGAGCCGGTCCAAAGCCGCGGCGCATAAAACACCGGCGGCGTCGTCCCCCCGGGAAACGTTCCCCACGCCGAGGACAGCCAGCCTCTCCGGCCGGCCCAGCTCCTTCGCCAGGCGGGCCTTCCAGGGAATTGGTTTGTGCATCCGCCTTTATTATACAAGATCCGTGGATAAGGATTAAGCGGACGCAAGGGGGATGTCCCGGAGAAAACATAGAGCGCGGCGCGGGCAGGGATGGTAAAGAGGAACAGTCTCAAGGGCAATACTCAGAGACTCGTTTCAGATATTTACCAGAAGTGCGGCTCCGAGCCGCTCCGCCACACTTCTGATGGTCGCTCCTCGGAATGCGCTCCCTGCCGGAGGGGCTCCCCACGAGTCCGCAACCAACAATGGGTTTAATGAGGTCTCAGGCCTCAGGGGCGGCGTCCGGCTTCGGCACGGCCGCCTTGGGCTTGATGACGGCCCGGACGTAGACCCATTCCTTCTTCAGGTTGTGCCGGTCGAAATCGGCGATCTCGAAGAGGTTGTCAATGCCCATGGCCTTCGGGGCCGTCGGGCAGGAATCCACGCACTGGGCGCAGTGGATGCAGCGGTCGTTGTGGATGACCATCCTGAACTTCTTCTCGGCCTCGTTGACCGCCGTGATCTCGATGGCCTCGGCCGGGCAGTCACGCTCGCAGGCCCGGCAGACGATGCACATCTCCGGGTGGAGGAACGGGGTGCCCCGGAAGCCCTTCGGCACCTCGAGCTTCTTGAAGGGGTAATCGACGGTGGCTGTTTTCTTGAAGAGACTGCGGATGAGTTCGGGGAGGAAGGCCGCGATTTTCATTTCAGGAATCCCTTCAGGAGGATGACGATCAGGAGCTGAAGCACAGCCAGCGGGGCCAGGTATTTCCAAGCCAGGGTGACGACCTGGTCGACCCGGATCCGTGAGGTCAAGGCCCGGATGAGGGCCAGGAGAAAGATGACGAAGAGGGTCTTGATCACGAAATGCAGGAGTCCGATGATCGCGCCGCCTGGGAACCCGCCCAGGAAAACGGTGGCCAGGAGGCCGCTCGCGACGACGAGCTCGATGTCCATCATCAGCCGGAAGAGGGCCAGCTTCTTCCCCGAGTATTCGGTGAACGTCCCGCCGACGATCTCGGTCTCGGCGTGGGGGATGTCGAAGGGCGTCCGCTCCAGCTTGGCCTGGACGGCGATGACGGCGATCGCGAATCCGAGGAGGTTCGGCAGGATGAGGAGGGGCTTCTTCTGGTAGAAGGCCGCGATCTCGGCCAGGCGCCAGGAGTTGGCCAGGATGGCCGGGCTGAGGACGGACAGGAAGAGCGGCACCTCATAGCCGAAGAGCATAGTCAGGACACGGGAGCCGCCGATCGTGGAGAAGAGGTTGGTCGACGACCAGGCGGCCAGGAAAAGGATGAGGGTCGGGAGGCTCAGGAGGTAGAGGATGACGATGACGTCCCCCGAGAACGACGTCATCCCGGGCGAGGCCAGGTCGAAATTCCAGACCGGGAGCAATAACGCCGCGGTGGATACGACGGCCAGGCCGAAAACTGGCAGGAGAGAGAACAAGCGCCTGTCGGCGGCCTCGGGCACGATGTCCTCCTTGGCCAGGAGCTTGACGAAGTCGGCGATGGGCTGGAGAAGGCCGAAGCGGCCGGTGTGGGTCGGTCCCATCCGGTTCTGGAGCCGGGCGTAGACCTTCCGGTCGAACCACTCGCAGAACGTGGAGTAGATAAAAATGAACAGGAGTCCCGGGTAGACGATGAGATACAGGAGTGTTCTCAGAACGGCCATACCGCATTCCTTTTCGGGGGGGCGTTTTTATGTTGCTCGATCGCCCGCCGGCGAAGGTCGCTCAAGCGGACGGTCGTCTCTTCGCCGTTCCGCGCGTTGACCAGGCTCACGGTCCGCTCCGCGCAGCAGATGCAGGGGTCGATGGCGGCGAAGATCAGGGGGATGTCCGCGATGAACCCGCTTTTCAGCATGGCGACTGTGGCTGGATAATTGGCGAGGGTCGGGGCGCGGACCTTGAGCCGCTCGGGCTTGTCGGTCCCGTTGCTCTTGATGTAATGCATGTTCTCCCCCCGGGGGGCCTCGTAACGGCTGACGACCTCGTTGGGCTTGGCCTTGCGCGGGGCCTTGACCACGATGTCGCCGGGGGAGAGCTTGTGGAGGATCTGCTCGATAATCTTGTAGGATTCCAGGAGCTCCTTGACGCGGACGACAACGCGTCCGAGGACGTCACAGCTGTCGGCCGTTCCGACCTCGAAATCCATCTCGTCGTAGACGGCGCAAGGGTCATCCTTGCGGACATCACGGGTGATGCCCGAGGCCCGGGCCGTGGGGCCGACGGCGCAGAGGCTGACGGCCTGCTCTTTCGTCAGAAGGCCGACCCCGGCGATCCGGGCGACGAAGCTCGGCTCATTGGCCCCGATGTGGAAATAGTATTCGCTCCGCTTCCTGAGGGCCGCGACGCCTTCAAGGATCTTGGCCTTCTGGCCCTCGTCGATGTCGCGGCGGACGCCGCCGAGGGTGTTCATGGCATAGTGGACGCGATTGCCCGAGATGAGCTCGAGGAGGTCCATGACGATCTCGCGGTCCCTCCAGGTGTACATGAAAAAGGAGTCGAAGCCGGCCTCGTGGCCGGCGACGCCGAGCCAGAGGAGGTGGCTGTGGACGCGCTCGAGCTCCGAAACGAGGTAGCGGATGTACAGGCCCCGCTTGGGCGGAACGATCTCCATGAGTTTCTCCGCCCCCTGGACAAAACAGGTGGCGTGGGAGTGGGAGCAGATGCCGCAGATCCGCTCGGTCAGGTAGATATTCTGGATCCAGGTCTTTTCCTCGGCCAGCTTCTCCAGGCCGCGGTGGTTGTAGCCCAGGCGGATGTCGGCGTCCTGGATGACTTCGCCCTCGACGGTCATCCGCAGGCTGATGGGCTCCTTGAGGGCCGGGTGCTGGGGTCCGATGGGGATTTGGAACTTCATGACTTGCCTCCGGGGATGATCTCCGGCGGCCGCTCGAACTTCCAGTCCTTGCGCAGGGGGAAGTTCCCGGCCGGCCAGTCATCCGGCACGACGAGGGGACGAGGGTCGGGGATGCGGTCGACGACCAGGCCGAACATGTCCTGGAGCTCCCGTTCGTAGAGAATGGCCCCGGGGATGACGGCAGTGATGCTGTCGATATGGGGCGAGGCCTTGGGGACCTCGGTCCGGACGTTGATGTTGGCCGCCGGGCTGGCGAAGTGGTAGAGGATCTCGAACGTTTCGCCCTTGTCCAGGCCGGAGATCGTGGCCAGGTAGGCGCAGTCGTACTTGTCGCGGAGGAGGGTCACGGCGGCGACGAGGTCGCCGGGGTCGACCTTGAGGAAGATGCGGCGGCGGTCGGGGTTCGTGACCTCCAGGGCTTCGGGGCCCAGGTCCCGCTTGAGCCTTTCGATGATCTCAATATCGGTCATGGCGTGTCCTCGAAACCTAGAGTTTTCCCAGGAGCTTGACGACGGCGTCCAGGATCGCGTCCGGCCGGGCCGGGCAGCCCGGAACGTAGACGTTCACCGGGATCACCTGATCGATCCCTCCCATGATATTGTACGCCCCGCGGTAAACGCAGCCGGACATGGCGCAGGCCCCGACGGCGATGACGAACTTGGGGTCCGGGACCTGGTCGTAGATCCGGATGATCCGGTCCTTGATCTGCCGGGTGACCGGGCCGCTGGCGATGATAACGTCGGCGTGGCGCGGCGTCGCCTTGAGGAGGACGCCGAAGCGCTCGACGTCGAAGCGGGGCGTCAGAGCGGCGACGATCTCGATATCGCAGGCGTTGCAGGCGCCCGAGTTGAGGTGGAGGATCCAGGGCGACTTGATCCTCGACCAGCGGACCAGCTTGTTCAGCATGTTAGCTCCTCGTGACGAGGGCCATGATGGACAGGAATATCATCAGGAGGTAGAAGATCGCGAAGAAGATGATCTTGCCCGAAGGAACCGTGGCGATGACGAGGGTGGCGACGTGCATGATCGTGAAGAACAGGGCGACAAAGAAAAAAAGCCGGTAGCCGAACTGGATCTTGACGCCCGGGATGTCCTCGCCGCAGGCGTAGGTCTCGAGCTTCCCGCCGACCTTGGTCAGCTTGGGGCCCATTTTCGAGCCCAGGCCGTAGAGGAGGAAGGCCGCTCCGAGGAAGAGGAGAAAAGCGATCGGCGGGGAGAGGAGAAGTTCGATTCCCTTCATGGCTTACCCTTTCAATCTGGCCAGCTTCCGGACGTCCAGGCTTTTCGTGTGCCGGTAAATATTGATGATGATGGCCAGGGCCGTGGCGACGAGACTGACCTCGACGACGATGAAGGTGACGACCAGGGCCTGGGCGACGAGGACGTTCCCCTTGGCGAAGCCGGTCGCGAGAAGGAGGAGGCTCACGCCCTTGCTGATGACCTCGATCGCGATGAAGAGCCGGATCAGGTTCCGCTTGGAGAGGAGGGCGTAGAGCCCGGCGAAGACCAGGCCGGCCGAGAAGAACAGGTAGAGATACCAGGTGTTAGTCATGTTTGTCTCTCTTGCGGAACAGGGCCAGGACCGAGAAGACACCCGCCAGGATGACAGCGATCTGGCCGACGAGGTCCAAGGTCCTCCCTTTCCAGAGGACCTCCCCGAACGTGCCCGTTTCGGGTCCCGAGGGCAGGGCCGGGATCTTCTGGAGGAGCCCCTTCATGACCAGGGCGTCGATGACGACGAAGACAGCGAAGAAGAGGGGGAAGACGACGTTCGCGAGGCGCGACTCCCGGACCTCCTCGCCCGTGTTCGTCAGGGCGATGGTCAGGATGAACAGGACCGTGATCAGGCCCGCGACGACGGAGATCTCGAAGACGCCCGCGTAGGAGGCCCCCATGCGGAAGAAAATGATCCCCAGGAGAAGGCTGGCCACGGCCAGGGAGATCGCCGCCCTGATCAGGTCCTTGAGAAAGATCGCCAGGACCGAGAAGAGAACCATGCCGATGAGGAGCGCTGTTTGGACAATCATCTTCTATAATCCCCACGAACGGATCACGGCCTGGACCCCCTCCGCGAGCACGCCCGCGGCGGGCTGGATCCAGGATTTTATGGTCACCGAGAAGAAGAGGCCGACCCCGACGCAAAGGGAGGCGAGGAGGACGGTCGAGGCGGTCATCCAGAAGGGCGCCTCCTTCACGGCGGCCCATCTCTCGTTGAGCTTTCCGAAGAAGGCCTTGCGCTGGATGAGGAGGTAATACCAGAGGGTCAGGACGGAGGCCAGGACGGCGATCAGAGCGAAGACGGGGTGCCCCGCCTGGATGAGGGCCATGATGATCAGGAGCTTGGACCAGAAGCCGTTGAGGGGCGGGACCCCGGCAATCGACAGGGAGCCGATGAGGTTCGTGGCCGCGGTGAAAGGCATCCGCTTGGCCAGGCCGCCCATCTCGTCGAGGTTGCGGGTGCCGGTGGCCTGCTGGATGGAGCCGGAGGTCAAGAACAGGAGCCCCTTGGCCAGGGCGTGATTGAACAGGTGGAAGAGCCCCCCGGCGATGCCGAGCGGCGTCCCGAGGCCGATCCCCAGGACGATATAGCCGACCTGGCTGATGGAGGAATAGGCCAGCATCCGCTTGATGTCCTTCTGGCCCAGGGCCAGGAAGGCGGCGACGACCAGGGACACGGTGCCGAGGGACATCAAGACATTGGACAGGGCCGGCGTCAGGCCGAAGACGTTGAGGAAGACCCGGGTCAGGGCGTAGACGCCCGAGACCTTGATGAGCAGGCCCGACAGGACCGCCGAGATCGGGGCCGGGGCCGAGGGGTGGGCGTCCGGCAGCCAGGCGTGGAAGGGGACGAGGGCCGCTTTCAGCCCGAAGCCCATGATGAAGAGGGCCGCGCAGATGCCGACGACCGGGCCGGCTTTGAGGTCCTGGAGGGCCCTGGCCACGGCCGGCAGGCTCAGGCTCCCGGTCATGCCGAAGATGACGGCGATGCTGACCAGGATGAAGGCCGAGGCCACCACGGACAGGAGGAGGTACTTGAAGGCCGCCTCGAGCTCGTCCTGCCCAAGGCCGAAGGCCACCAGGGAGTAGGAGGCGACGGCGGCCACCTCGAGAAAGATGTAGAGGTTGAAAAGGTCCGTCGCCAGGACGAGGCCGTTCATCCCGGCGATCATGATCAGGAGCAAGGCGTAATAATTCGCTTTGGCCCCGTAGTGCTCCATGTAGTCGATCGAGAACAGGGTGACGCAAAGCCCGACCAGGGAAATGGCCAGGAGCATGAGCAGGCTGAACCCGTCGAGGGCCAGACGGAGGTTGACGGTCTCCCCGAGCCAGGTCAGCTTCTGGAGGGCGGGGCCGTTCCCGATGAGCGGCCGGCCGACGGCCACGGCGTAGACGAGCAAAAAGAGAAGGACCGCATTGGCCAGCAGGTCAGGCACGACCCTCCGGGAGACCTTGCCGATGAGCGGCAGAACTCCCGCCACGATGAGCGGCAGCGCAACGAAGAGAATGATCAACGCTCCTCCTCGATCTTCACAAACTCTTCCGAACGATCTATGGAATCAAACGGCTATTTCGCGAGCATGGAGATGACGCCGGCCACGATGATGAGGCCGGCCAGGCACCAGGCCAGGTAATTCGCGTAGTGCCCGTTGTGGGCCTTCTTCAGGATCCCGGTGAACTTCCCGCCCACGGCCGTGACGACCTTCTCGAAGACGAAGTCGATGGGCCGGTCCACCGCCTTGAACAGGACCATGGACAGCCCCTTGAGGACCTTCACGCCCTGCTCGTAGAGGTCGAACATCCGCGCCTCCGACATCTCGTAGAGCTTGTGGAGGACGGGCAGGTTGTGGACCGGCTCGGAGGCCAGGTAGGGCTTGCGCCCCGACTTCCGGAAGCCGTAAGCGTGGAGGAGGAAGGCCAGGACCAGGCAGGCCAGGGAGATGAGGGCGATGGGGTTCGCGAGGGACAGGGCATGGGCCGTGAAGTCCAAGGGCTCCCCCGCCTCGACGTGGCCCGCGAGGATCGGCTGGATGAGCAGGGTCAGGGGCAGTTTGTTGTAGACGCCGAAGGTGATGCAGAGCAGGGCCAGGACGAGGATCGGGATGACGATCGGGGCCTGGCTTTCCCTGACGGGCGGGACCTCCTTGGTCCGTTCGCCGAAGAAGACCGAGTGCCCCGCCTTGAGGAACGAGGCGAAGGTGAAGATCGCCCCGACCCAGGCGGCGACGGCGAACACGATGTATCCCGTTTCGACCGCGCCGTGGAAGACCATCTCCTTGGAGACGAACCCGTTCAAGGGCCAGACCCCGGAAATGGCCAGGGCACAGACGGTGAAGCCGAAGGCCGTCAGGGGCATCTCCTTCCGGAGCCCGCCGAGCCTTTTGAGTTCGGTCGTCCCGGTCCGGTGCTCGACCGAGCCGGCGCTCAGGAAAAGCCCGCATTTGTACATGGCGTGGTTGATCATGTGGAAGATGCCGCCGGCGATGCCGATGGGGATCCCGGTCCCGATGCCGAGGACCATGTAGCCGACCTGGCTGATGGCGTGGAAGGACAGCAGCTTCTTGAAGTCCTTCTGGATGAGGGCCATGAGGACGGCCAGGACAATGGTCGCCGCGCCGATGGCCATCATCAGGATCGACAAGCCGCCGCCCGGCTTGATCTTGAAGAAATCGAGGGAGATCCGGGCCAGGAGATAGATGCCCAGGAGTTTTTCGAAGGCGGCCGGCAGGAAGGCCATGAAGGTCACGGGCGCGTCCAAGGCGGCGTCGGGGATCCAGGTATGGAACGGCATGGCTCCGGCCTTGCCGATGGCGCCAATCATCATGAGGACGAAGGCCACAGCGGCGAGGCCCGTGGGCTCGACCGAGACCTTGGACATGGTCAGCGTGCCGGTCAGCGACCAGAGAAGGCCGATGCCCATGATCATCGAGAAATCGCAGAACCCGCTGATCAGCAGGGCCTTGACCGCGGTCCGGTTCGACGTCGCCTTGCCGCCGATGGTGATAAGGCCGTACAGGGTCACGAGCAGCCCCTCCCAGAAGAAGAGGAGGGGCACGAAATTGTTGGCCAGGACCGCGCCGTTGGCGAAGGCGGCCGTCAGAAAGACGTAGGCGTAATATTCCCGGACCCGCGGGGTGTCCTTCATCTTGACCGTCGAGTAGATGGTGATCAAAAAGAGGAACCCGGCCAGGGCGAGGAGGATGAAACTCGAGAAGTGGAACAGGCGAAGCTCGAAGTCGATCCCCATGCCCAGCCAGGGGACGCTCAGCTCGAGGTTCTTCACCGAAAAGAGGACAAAAGCGTAATAGAGAAGGACCGCGGACCCGGCGACAGCCAGGAGCTCCCGGAGGAGCCTGACCCCCTTGGGGATGAGGAGAAGGACGACGGCGAGGACCGCGGGCAGAAGGACCGGCAGAAGGAGCATCTTGGGTGTCATCGAAGCCACCAACTCATCTGGGCCGTCGCGATGCTGACGAGCTTCATGGGGTACGAGACGAGAAGGCCGGCCGCCAGGCTGAGGACGGCCAGGGTCGCGACGACAAAGACCATGGATTTCGTCTTTTCCGGCGCCGGGTGCTTGGCCTCACCCAGGAAAACCATGCTGAAGACCTTCAATAGGTAGAACATCGTCAGGACGGCGGTGAACAGGGCCGTCCCGGCCAGCCAGACCTGGCCCGCTTGAAGGGTGCCCATGATCACCAGGAACTTGGAGAAGAACCCGCCGAAGGGCGGGATGCCAATGACGGAGAAGGCGCAGAAGAGAAAAGCGATAGCGGTCACGGGCATGGTCCGGATGAGGCCGCCCATCTCCCGGATGTCCTTGGTGTGGGTCGCGTGGATGACGATCCCGGCGCAGAGGAAGAGGCCGGCCTTGGCCAGGCCGTGCATCAGGATGAAGAGCAGGGACCCGGAGATCCCGGCCGCGTTGGCCATGCTGAAGCCGAGGAAGATGTAGCCGATCTGGCTGACTGTCGAGTAGGCCAGGATCCGTTTGAAATCGTTCTCGACGGCGGCCGCGCCCGCGGCCACCAGGCTGGAGACGACCACCACGATGGGGATGACCTGCTGCCATTCGGCGGGGATCCTGAACCCGTAGAGGAAGAGCCGGGCGTAGGCGTAGACGCCGATCTTGACGAGAACGGCGGCGTGGAGGAGGGCCGTGACGGTCGTCGGCGCGACGCCGGCGTCGGGCAGCCACGTGTGGAGGGGCACGGTGGCGGATTTCGAGAACAGGCCGAAGAGGATCAGCAGGACCGCGCTTCCGGGGATGAGGGTCCCCCGCATGGCGGTGATGTCGAAGGTGCTCGTGACGCCGTAGATCTGGATGAACCCCAGGAGCATGACCACGGCGCCGAAGAAGGTCACGAGGAAGGCCTTGTCCGCCTTGATGACGAAGTCCGGCTGGCGGTAGAACCCGATCAGGCGCCAGCAGCTGATGGCGATGATCTCCCAGAACAGGTACAGGAAGATGAGGTTGCCGGAGAACACGAGGCCCATCATGGCGCCGATGAACAGGAGGACCATCAGGTAATATTCGTTCTGATGCTCCTCGTCGTGGATGTAGCCGATGGAGTAGACGACGATCAGACAGCCGACAAACGACGAGACGCAGGCCATGAAGATCGACAGGGGGTCGAGGATGAGGATGAAGTCGAGCCCGAGGACGAAGGGTTTGCGGATGACCAGATCGCCCCCGCCGAGGGCGAACGGGATCAGGGTCAGAGGCAAGACCGCCGTCACGGCGCTCACCAGAATGGCCCACAACGACCGGGCGGGCTTGGAGAGGAGGGCCGCCAGCGGGATCGCGAATGAGCCGACGATAGGGACAAAGATCGTTAGGAGGGCGATGGTTTCGACGTTCATATTGACGATCTGATTCCTTATTTTGAGGGGGTAGTATATGGGGGGCCTCCGGAATTGTCAAGAATTTCCACACGCCGCCCTCATTTTTTGAACAGGATTTCCAGAACAAAATAATATTTGATTTTTCCCCTGGAATCCTGGAATATAAAGAGAGGACGCTGTTGCGAGAGAAAGGGAGAAAGCATGGCCATCGAAGTCAAGGAAGCCCAATCCCGGAAGGACCTCAAGACCTTCATTTTTCTTCCCGAAAAGATCCATGCCGGCCACGCGAACTGGGTCCACCCCATCTACATGGACGACTGGAAATTCTTCGACCCGAAAAAGAACAAGGCCTTCGGCTACTGCCACACGACCATGCTCCTGGCGTTCAAAGAGGGCGCCTGCGTCGGCCGGGCCATGGGGATCATCAACGACCGCTATAACGAACACCGGAACGAAAAGACGGCCCGCTTCGGATACCTGGAAACATACGAGGACCAGGAAGTCGTTCACGCCCTCCTTGCCAGGATCGAGGATTGGGCCGGGGCCAAAGGGATGACCCGGATCGTCGGCCCGTACGGCTTCTCCGACCAGGACCCCGAGGGGTTCCTCATCGAGGGCTTCGACCACCGGGCGACCATCGCCACCTACTACAATTTCCCCTGGATGCCCAAGCTCGTCGAGAACGAGGGCTACGTCAAGGACATCGATTATTTCGTTTACAAGATCGACATCCCCAAGGAGATGCCCGAGTTCTACAAGAAGATCTACGAGCGGGCCGAAAAGAAGGGGGTCTTCGAGGTCCTGGAGTTCAAGACCAAGAAGCAGATCAAGCCCTGGATCCGGCCGGTCCTGTCGTTGATGAACGAGACCTATATGCAGAACAATATCTACGGCTACGCGCCGCTCGATGAGAAAGAGATGGACGAGCTGGCCAAGCGCTATCTGCCCGTCCTCAACCCCAACTTCGTCAAGGTCATCACGAAGGACGGCGAGATCGTGGCCTTCATCATCGGCATGCCCGACATGAGCGGGGGGATCCTGAAGGCCCGCGGCCGGCTCTTCCCCTTCGGATTGATCTACATCCTGCGGGCGGCCAAGAAAACGAAACAGCTCGACCTCCTCCTCGGCGCGGTCAAGGACAAGTACCGAGGCCAGGGCCTGGACGTCGTGATGGGGGTCAAGATGATCCAGTCCGCCCTGGATGCGGGCTACGAGGTCATGGACACCCACCACGAGATGGAGACCAACATCAAGGTCCGGGGGGAGATGGAGCGCATGGGCGGAAAGATCTACAAGAAATTCCGCGTCCTCCAGAAGACCCTGTAAGGGTTCCGTCGAGAAATAAAAAGGTTGGATGAGTCCTGCCCTGGTGCATCTGTAAGATGGGCCTCGGGGATGGCCTCCGGCAGGGAGCGGATTCCGAGGAGCGGCCAGCAGAAATGCAGCGGAGCAACTCGGAGCTGCACTTCTGGTAAATATCTGAGATGATTCTGGATCTTTCTTCTGGGCAGTTCAAAGAACACCCCCTGCGCATTCTTTTTTAAGCGCAACAGCCATTCCCCTCGGCCCCTCTTTATGCGCCGGGACAGGACCCGTCCGACCCTATTTTGCGTCGGCCCAGTTGGGGCCCCAGCCGAGGCGGACCTTGAGGGGGACCCTGAGGTCGCAGACGTTCTCCATGCGGTCCCGGACGATTTTTTCGACCTCGGCCTTTTCGGCGCTCGGGACCTCGAAGACGAGCTCGTCGTGGACCTGGAGGATCATCCGCGTCCGGAGCCTGCGGGCCCGCAGATCGTCCCAGATCCGGAGCATGGCGACCTTGATGAGGTCGGCCGCCGAGCCTTGGATGGGCATGTTGAGGGCGATGCGGCGGCCCGCCTGCTGGGTCATTTTATCGGACTGACGGAGCTCGGGGACCTGGCGCTGCCGGCCGAAGATCGTCTCCGAGTATCCCCGGTCCTTCGCTTCCGCGACGATCCGGTCGAGGTAGTTCCGGACGAGCGGGTGCTGTTCGAAATAACGGTCGATGAAGCTCTGGGCCTCCGCCGTCGAGGTCTGGAGCTCCTTGGCGAGCGAGAAGGCCGAGGTCCCGTAGATGATGCTGAAATTGATGACCTTGGCCCTCCGTCTCGTCTCCTCCGCCGGGAGCCCCGCCTCGCCGGCGAAGACGACCCGGGCCGTCTCGTCATGGACGTCCCGGTCCGTGGAGAATGTTTCGACCAGGGCCGGGTCCTCGGAGAGATGGGCCAGGATCCTGAGCTCGATCTGTGAATAGTCGGCCGCGAGGAGGCGGTGCCCCTTATCGGCGATGAACGCCCGGCGGAACCGCGGCCCCCACTCGCCGCGGGCTGGGATGTTCTGGAGGTTGGGGTCGCTCGACGACAGCCGGCCTGTGGAAGCCACCGTCTGGTTGTAGGAGGTATGGATCCTCCCCGTCTCCGGGTCGATGAGCTCCGGGAGGGCATCGGCATAGGTGCTCTTGAGCTTCGTTTTCTGACGGTAATCCAGGACGAGCCTAGCCAGGGGATGGAGGGCGGCCAGCTCTTCGAGGATGTCCAGGGACGTCGAGAATCCCTTCGTGACCCGGGTCTTTTTCGTCGCGGGGAGTCCGAGCTTATGGAAGAGGACGGAGCCGAGTTGCCGTGGGGAGTTGATATTGAAAGCGCCGCCCGCCAGCTCATGGATCTCCCTCTCGAGCGACTGGAGCTCGGCCTGGAGTTCCTGGGACATGGCCCGGAGGACAGCGGGATCCACCCGGACCCCCCAGATCTCCATTTGCGCCAGGAGCTCGATCAGGGGCCGCTCGATCTCATCGTACAGGCGGTCGAGCTTCCTCTCCCGGACCTTCTCGAAAAGGAGCGTGCCGAGCTCGAGGGCCAGATCGGCGTCCCGGCAGGCATAGGGGGCCACCCGGTCGATGTCGACCTTGTCCATCGTGAGCTGGTTTTTCCCTTTCCCGACGACGCTCTCGTAGGGCGTCTTGCCGGTCTGGAGATAGGTCAGGGCCAGCCGGTCCAGGCCGTGCTTCCCCCAGTTCGGCTCAAGCAGGTAGGAGAGGACCATGGTGTCCCGCTCGATCCCGCCGAGATGGATGTGCTCCCGGCGGAGGACGATGGCGTCGTATTTGATATTCTGGCCCGTTTTCCTGATCGCGGCATCCTCGAGGACCGGGCGGAGATAAGAGAAGGCCTTGTCTTTGGGGATCTGGGCGGGCGCGCCGAGATAGTCGTGGCCGAGGGGAAGGTAAAAAGCCTCGCCGGGGACGAGGGCGAACGACATCCCGACGAGGCGGGCCCGGGTCGGGAAGGGGCTGTCCGTTTCGGTGTCCAGGGCGACGGCGCCGACCCCGGTGATCCGGTCGCAGAGGGCCTCAAGCTCGCTTTCCTCGAAGACGACCCGGTAATCTTTTTTCTCGGGCCTCGGCTTCTTCAGGAAGTCGCCGAGGAGGGACGTGAACTCGAGGCTCTGGAAGAGGCGGAGGGCCTCCTTCTCGTCGGGCTCCTGGAGGGCGTAGGCGTCGAGGTCCAGGCCGACGTCGAGGTCGCACGTGACCGTGACCAGCCGGCGGCTGAGCTCGAGGAGGTCACGGTTCTGCTCGATCTTTTCCCTGATCCGGGGATTTTTGACCCGGCCCAGGTTCCGGAGAAGGTTATCCACGGAGCCGAACTCCTGGATGAGGGCCTTGGCCGTCTTCTCGCCGACGCCCGGGACACCGGGGACGTTGTCCGTCGGGTCGCCCCACAGGGACAGGACGTCGATGACCTGGTCCGCGCCGACCCCGAAAACGTCCTTGACGCCGGCCGCGTCGACGGTCGTTTCCTTGGCCGGGTTGTAGATGGTCGTCGACCGGTCGACGACCTGAAGGAGGTCCTTGTCCGTGGTGACGATCACGGATCGGATCTTTTTCTTCGCCGCCTGCCGGGCCAGGGTCGCCAGGACGTCATCGGCCTCGTACTTCTCGAACTCGGCCGTGGGGATCCTCAGAGCGTGGAGGACCTCCTTCAGCACCGGGATCTGGACCGCGAGGTCGTCGGGCATGGGCTTGCGGTGGGCCTTGTAGTCCTTATAGGCCTCGTGCCGGACGGTCGGCCCCTTGACGTCGAAGACGACGCCCAGGTAGTCGGGCTTCTCCTGGTCGATGATCTTCCGCAAGGCGCTGATGAACCCGTAGATGGCGTTGGTCGGGAACCCCTGGGACGTCGAGAGCTGGCGGATCGCATAATAAGAACGGTAGAGGAGGGAGTGCCCGTCGACGAGAAAAAGTCTCTTTTCCTCCATGGCCCCTTCGGTCCGGATCCTCGAGGACTCAGTCGAACTTGCCTTCGACGATCTCTTCCAGGATCTTCTTGTGCTGGGACTCCATCATCTGCTCGATGATGGCCTTGACGCCGGGGCTCGAGAGGGAGGACGTGTAGAACGTCTTCTTGGAGGTCAGGAGCTTGCCGGACTTGTAGATCAGGGATTCGACGTACTGAGCGGCCAGGCCCTTGTCCTGGGTCTGGACGATGTACGCCGATCCCCTGTATTCCACCCGCGTGTTGTAGCCGCTCATGCCGAGAAACCTCCTCTCATTATACCCGTTTGCTTTCGCTGCGCAAGGCCGAATTCGAGGCCGCCGGAGGAGGGCGGACCCCTTTTCCTGCCCGGCCGCCCCCGCCCCGGGCCCTTCATTTGACAAAGGGGGTTGCGCTGGTATAATAAGTTAACGATTTTTGAGGACCAGCACCTTGGATACGACGATGTTGATCGATATTGACCGGCTGCCCAAGGACGGCCTCCGCCTGTCCGGGGATTTCGACTTCATGAGCCTGGACCTGGTCGAGGAGAACGCCGTTTTCCTCGAGCCCGCCCACGCCGAGGTCCACGTTCGGATGCTCGGCGACGAGGCCCTCGTCCAGGGCGAAATCACGGCCAAGCTGAGCTTCGTTTGCAGCCGATGCCTGACCCCGTACGAGTTCCCCGTGCGGAGCAAGTTCGACCTCGTCTATCTCCCCGAGGAGCTCGATGCCAATCCCGACGAGCTGATGGACGACGAGATCGACAGAATGTATTACCGCGATCGCCGTCTCGACCTCCGGGCCGTCATCCTCGAGCAGCTGAACCTGACCTTCCCGGCGAAGCCCCTCTGCGCACCGGAGTGCGAGGGGATCTGCGCCGTCTGCGGCGAAGTCGTCCGCGACGGGGGCTGCTCCTGCATGGTCAAGGAATCCGACCCGCGCTGGAACAAGCTCAAATTTGTCGTGAAAGATAAAAGCTAAGATGCCAAACCCAAAGAGAAGACATTCTCCGACGAGAAAAGGAAAGCGCCGGGCCCACGACGGGCTCGTCCTCCCCGCCTTCTCTGTCTGCCCCAACTGCGGCAACCCCAAGCTGCCGCACCGGGCGTGCCCCGAGTGCGGTTACTACAAGGGCCGGCAGGTGACGGAAGGAAAAGAAGACTGACTGGGGGTTCTCTTCCATGAAAATCGCCGTTGACGCGATGGGGGGGGATTTCGGCCCTAGGGTCACGGTCGAAGGGGCTCTCCGCGCGTCTGGGGATTTCGGCGTCGACGTCTTTCTCGTCGGCGTCGAGCACCTGATCAAGAAGGAATACGACCGTCTGGCCCCGAAGGCCTCCCGGGCGACCATCGTCGACGCGCCCGAGGCGATCGGCATGGGCGAGGGGCTGCTCGCCTTCCGGAGAAAGAAGGCGTCGTCGATCCGCGTCGCGGCCCAGCTCGTCAAGGACGGGCAGGCCGAGGCCTTCGTTTCCATGGGGAACACCGGGGCCGTCGTCTATATCTCCCGGGAGGTCCTGGGGACCTTGCGAGGCGTCGACAGGCCGGCCCTGGCCCTCCTCGTTCCCGGCGTCGCCGGCCCGACCCTCCTCATCGACGTCGGGGCCAACGCCAACTGCCAGCCGAACAACCTCGTCCAGTTCGCGATCATGGGCAAGATCTTCATGGAAACGATCATGGCTTTGCCGAACCCGCGGGTCGGCCTGATGAGCATCGGCGAGGAGAGATCCAAGGGGAACGACCTCGTCCGCGAGGCCTTCGACAGGCTCCAGGCCTCCCCCCTCCGCTTCATTGGCAACGTCGAGGGGAAGGACCTGTTCTCCGGGGCCGCGGACGTCGTCGTCAGCGACGGCTTCACGGGGAACGTGGCCCTCAAAGTGTCCGAGGGCGTCGTCGAGAGCGTCCTCTCGATGGCCCGGCACGAGATCACCAAGAACATCTTCGCCAGGCTGGGTTACGTCCTCATGAAAAGACACCTCAAGAAGATCTATAAGAAAGTGGATTATTCCGAATACGGGGGCGCCCAGCTCCTGGGGATCAACGGCGTTTGCGTCATCGGCCACGGCCGGTCCAACGCCCATGCCGTCCGGAACGCCGTCGGCCGGGCCCGGGAGTTCGTCCTGAACCGCGTCCAGGACCGGATCCAGACCGAGATCCTCCGCTACGAGCAGGCCCTCAAAGGAGCCGGCGCATGAAACGGTTCGAAGGCCGCGTTTCGATCGTGACCGGCGCCTCCCAGGGCATCGGCGAAGCCATCGCCCTCGACCTCGCCGCCGAGGGAGCGACGGTTGTCCTCGTGGACGTCCAGAAGGACAAGCTCGAGGCCGTCGCCCGGGGCATCGTCGGGGCGAGCGGCCGGGCCGACGTCCACCAGGCCGATGTTTCGGACGCCGTCCGGGCCCAGGAAGTCGCGGACGCGGTGGCCGCCTCCCACGGCCGGATCGACCACCTTGTCAACAATGCCGGCATCACCCGGGACGGCCTCCTCCTGCGGATGAAGGAGGAGGACTGGGACGCCGTCCTCAAGGTCAACCTGAAGGGCGTCTTCAACTTTTCGAGGGCCGTCCTGAGGGCCATGGTCGCCGCCCGCTACGGCCGGATCGTCAACATCGCCTCCGTCGCGGGCCTCATGGGGAACGCGGGCCAGGTCAACTACGCGGCCTCCAAGGCCGGGGCCATCGCCTTCGCCAAGTCGCTGGCGCGGGAAGTGGCGGCCCGGGGCATCACCGTCAACGCCGTCGCGCCCGGCTACATCTCCACGGCCATGACCGAGAAGCTTCCCGAGGACATCCAAAAGACGTTCCTGGAGTACATCCCGATGAAAAGATTCGGGCTTCCCAAAGACGTGGCGTCTGCGGTAAAATTCCTTCTTTCCGATGACGCCTCTTACATCACGGGCCAGGTGATCAGTGTCAACGGCGGCCTCTACATGTGAGCCGGCCGTGGTCATCTCCGCAATCCTATCTTAAAGAGGAGGACATTATGGACCGAAACGAACTGCTCAAGAAGGTCAGGGCCATTGTCTCGGACAAGCTGAGCATCAGTGAAGAACAGGTCACCGAAGACGCTTCGTTCATCGATGACCTCGGGGCGGACTCCCTCGATACGGTGGAGCTGGTCATGGCCCTCGAGGATGAATTCGGCCTGGACATCCCCGACGATCAGGCCGAAAAGCTGACGACCGTCGGCAAGGCAATCGACTACATCACGAGCCATAAGAAGTAGCCCCCGCCTTTTCCGGCTGGGCTGACAGGGATCATGAGCAGGGAGTCTTTCCCCGCGCGGCGGGTTGTCCTCACCGGCATCGGGCTGGTCTCGCCGCTCGGGACGGGGACGGAGAAGAACTGGCAGGCCCTCCTCCGCGGGGAAAACGGGATCAGACCCCTCACCCGCTGGGACACCTCACGCCACGCCACCCGGTTCGGGGGGGAAGCCAGGGACTTCGACCCCCTCGCCTTCATCGACCGCAAGGAATCCCGCAAGATGGACCCGTTCATCCGGTTCGCTCTGGGGGCAGCCCACTTGGCTGTCGAGGACTCGGGGCTCCCGTTGGCCGACCTTCAGAGCGATCGGGCCGGGACGTATGTCGGCTCGGGGATCGGCGGCCTCGGGGCGATCGAGGAATGGCACAAGGTCCTGCTCGAGAAAGGGCCGGAGAGAGTTTCGCCGTTCTTCCTCATCCAGACCATCGTCAACGAGGCCTCGGGGCAGATCTCCATCCGCTACGGGGCCAAAGGCCCCAATTCGGCCACGGCCACGGCCTGCAGCACCGGCACGCATGCCATCGGGGACTCCTTCCGGATGATCGCCCGCGGCGATGCCGACATCATGATTGCGGGCGGGGCGGAAGCGCCCCTGACCCCGTTGAGCATCGCCGGCTTCAATGCCATGAAAGCGCTCTCGGAAAGGAACGACGCCCCCGAGAAAGCCTCGCGCCCGTTCGACGCCACGCGCGACGGCTTCGTCATGGGGGAGGGGGCCGGTGTCGTCATCCTGGAGGACCTCGGGCGCGCCCTGAAGAGGAACGCCCGGATCTATGCCGAGGTCGTCGGCTACGGGATGACGGGCGACGCTTACCATGCGGCCGCCCCGGCGCCGGACGGCGACGGGGCCATCCGGGTCATGAGGAAGACGATCGAAGATGCGGGCGTCCGGCCCGAGGATGTCCAGTACATCAACGCCCACGGAACGTCGACGGTCTATAACGACAAGATCGAGACGCTGGCCATCAAGACGGTGTTCGGAGGGCACGCCCGCCGGATCGGCATCAGCTCGACCAAGTCCATGACCGGTCACCTCCTCGGCGCGGCCGGCGGCCTCGAGGCCGGGATCTCGGCCCTCTGCGTGTTCCACCAGATCATGACCCCGACCATCAACTACGAGTTCCCCGATCCGGAATGCGACCTCGATTACGTCGCGAACAAGGCCCGGCCGGCCGAGATCATCCATGCCCTCAGCAACTCCTTCGGGTTCGGCGGGACGAACGGCTCGCTCCTGTTCAGGAGATTCGAGAAACCCTGAGAAGGCGGAAAGTAAGGGCCGTGGCCGAGGGCCGGAGGCCCGGAGCGCGGGGGCGGGCGCATCACAACGAATGAGGAGACACGCATGAACATCCTTGTTTTCGTCAAGAGGGTCCCGGACACGGAATCGCGGATCCGGATCCAGCACCAGACGATGTCCATCATCGAGGACGGCCTGAATTTCGTGGCCAGCCCGTATGACGAGTTCGCGGTCGAAGAGGCCCTGCGTCTGAAAGAAGCCAGGGGCGGGACGGTCCGCGTCGTCTGCGTGGGCCGCGAGGACGCTCTCCCCGTCCTGCGGAAATGCCTGGCCATGGGGGCCGACGAGGCGGTGCTCGTCAAGGACGATGCGCCCGAGACATACGATGGGTTGCGCACCGCGAGGATCATCGCCCGCACGGTCGAACAGAAGTTCGCCGGGACCGACCTCCTCCTTTTCGGGAAGCAGTCGGTCGGCGCGGATCTGAGCCAGGTGCCCGCGATGACGGCCGAGCTCCTCGGCCTTCCCCAGGCCAACGTCGTGACGAAGCTCGAGATCGGAGAGGGCGCCGGGACGGCCCTCCGCGAGGTCGAAGGCGGGATCGAGAAGGTCGTCTTCTCCCTTCCCGCCGTCGTCAGCGCCCAGAAAGGTTTGAACGAGCCCCGCTACGAGACGCTCAAGGGGATCATGGCCGCCAAGAAGAAGGAGATCCCGGTCGTCAAGCTCGAAGACCTCGGGCTCGGGCCTGAAGAGCTCGCGCCCAAGGTCGTCATCACGGGCCTGGACGTCCCGCCGGAGCGCCAGGCGGGCAAGATCCTCCGGGGAGACCCCGCCGGGACGGCCCGTGAGCTCGTGGCCCTGCTCCACGGCGAGGCCAAGGTGATCTGAAGGAGGCCATGATGATCGCCGTATTCATCGAAACGCGGGACCGGAAACCGAAAAAGAGCTCGCTCGAAGCGCTTTCCGAAGCGAAGCGGATCGCCCGGCTTATGGGCCTGGAAACCGCCGCCGTGCTGGCCGGGGCGGGCCTCGAAAGCCTGGCCCCAGAACTCGGCCCCTACGGCCTGGGCAGGATCTTCTGCCTCGAAAGCCCAGCCCTTGCCGATTATTCGGCGCAGGGTTACGGCCGGGCCATCTGCGATCTCGCCCGGGAGACGAAACCCGCGGCCATGTTCTTCGCCGCGACCGCCATGGGCAAGGACCTGGCCCCGAGGGTCGCGGCCGGGCTCGGCGCGGGGCTGGCCTCGGATTGTACGAAGCTCGCCGTCAAGGACGGGACGCTCGAGTTCACCAGGCCCATCTACGCCGGCAAGGCCATTCTTTCCTTCACCCTGAGTTCGACCCCCAAGATCGCGACGCTCCGGCCCAATGTCTTCCCGCTCGCGGCGCCCGCGGCCGGGGCCGCGGCCGAGGTCGTCAAGAAGGCCGTGGACATCCCGGAAGGGTTCATCAAAGGCCGTGTCGGCGAGATTTTGAAGGAGGAGAGCGCCGAGATCGACGTGACCGAGGCCGATGTCGTCATCTCCGGCGGGCGCGGCATGAAGGGGCCGGAGAATTTCGTCCTCCTCCGCGAGCTCGCGGCCCTCATCCCCCGCTCGGCGGTGGGCGCGTCGCGCTCGGCCGTGGACTCGGGCTGGATCGGCCACCAGCACCAGGTCGGCCAGACCGGGAAGACCGTGTCGCCCAACCTCTACCTGGCGTTCGGGATCTCGGGGGCGATCCAGCACCTGGCCGGGATGTCGTCGTCCAAGTACATTGTGGCCGTGAACAAGGACCCCGATGCGCCGATCTTCAAGGCGGTCGACTACGGGATCGTGGGAGACCTCTTTGAAGTCATCCCGCATTTGAAAGACGAACTGAAAAAAATCGCCGCCGAATAGCCGGCGATGCCACTATTTCCCAGGCTCTCCGGATTCGCCGATCACCTGGAGGAGCAGGCGGTTCTTCTCCGACCGTGTTTCCCCGACGCTCGTGACGTAGATCGCCGGGTCGTCCACGACCGGGCACTTGTTCTCGCAGATCCCGCATCCCGTGCAGAGCTCGAGGTCGATGACCGGGGCCTTCTGGACCACGACTTTTCCGTCCGGGAGCTTCGCTTCGACCTCGACGAATTTGATGGCCTTCGGCGAGACGGGGCAGTGCTCCTCGCAGACGATGCAGGGCTTGCCGAGGGTGTAGGGAAGGCAACGGTTCTTGTTGACCCAGGCCGAGCCGATCTTGATTTTGTTCTTGGCCTCGATCGTCTGCTTCTGGATCGCGCCCGTCGGGCAGACCTGGGTGCAGAGCGAGCAGTAGTATTCGCAGTAGCCGATCTTCGGGACGAGCATCGGCGTATAGATGCCCTCCGGGCCCGCCTCGGACAGGGCGGGCTGGAGGCCGTTGGTCGGGCAGGCCCTCATGCACTGGCCGCACTTGACGCATTTGGCCAGGAACTTGTCCTCGGGCAGCGAACCCGGCGGTCGGATGAGCTTGAGCGAGGCCCGCTTGCGGGACGGCGTCAGGCGGAAGAACGGGACCGCGGCCAGTCCGAGGAGGGCCGTCAGGATGACTTTCCGGCGCGCGAGGTCGACGTTCGAAACGTTGGCCAGCTTTTCGGGCGCCGCCTTGAGCGGGAACCCGATGGCCGCGGTCGGGCAGATGGCGGCGCAGGTCTCGCAGTAGACGCACTCGCCGCTCCTCCATTTTTCCACGGGGTAGGGGTTGGCCTGGGTCTCGCAGTGCTGCGTGCAGAGACCGCACTTGATGCACTTCCCGTCGTCGATCCTGAGCTTGAGGACGTTCCAGCGCGAGAGGAGCCCAAGGAAGGCCCCCGTCGGGCAGAGATACCGGCACCAGAACCGCTCCTTCCAGGCGTTCAGGGCGACGGCGGCAAGGAAGAGGAACCCGACGGCGAATCCCTGGATGAACGTCGCGTTGAGCGTCCAGTTCTCGAGGAGCTGGGAGATGGACCGTCCGGCGGAGATAAGGCCGAGAGCATAAAAGCCGGCTTTCAAGCCGGCGAGGGCGTAGGCCAGGCCCGGGAAAATGGACAGGGCGAAGGAGCGGGTCAGGAATGAGAAGGGGTCGAGGTACCCGGCCAGATCGAGCCCGAGCAAGGCCCCGACCAGGACAATAATAAGGATATAGTATTTCCAGGCCAGGCTCACCCTCTCCTCTTTTGGCGGCCGGAGGAACCGCGTCTTCTTGAAGGCGAACGAGGAAAATTGGTGGACCGCGCCGAGCGGGCAGACCCAGCCGCAGAAAACGCGGCCGAGGACGACAGTCGCGATGACCGTGACCAGGGCGAAGACGAACGAGGCGTACACGAGGCGGGCCGCGATGAGAGTGACCAAGGCGAGAAGCGGGTCGAAGTGGAAGAAACGCTGGACCGTCGAGCTGATGTAATCCTGGCCCGTGTAGTGGGCGCCGATGAAGAGGGCGAGGAAGAGCCCGAAGAACCCCGCCTGGCTCAGGATCCTCAGGACCTGCAGGGCCCGGAATTTCCTAGATCTTTCTTTTTTCAACGCGGACTTTCTCCAACTCGAATTTCCCTAGGCCGCGCTCCTGGGCCAGCTTCAGGTAGAGGAGCTCCTGGGGCCTGATTTCGAAGAAGGTTGCGCCCATGGCGTCCACGGCCACGGGGTCCGTGCCCGCCACGACCGTCTTGACGAGCTTCGTGTCCGAGACCCGCCCCCCCTGAGGGCCGTTCCGGACGAGGATCCGGTAAGCGTCGAGGACGGTCAGGGCCGGCTTGAAGAACGCCGTGAGGTCGACCATGGCCTGGTCGAGCTTCTGGTGAAGCTGGTTGCGGGCGCCGCCGATGGCCCCGAGCCAGTTCTTCATGCCCATGGTCAGGCGGCAGAGAGAGTGGTGCTTGGCGATGGGGACGTTGATGATCTTGTCGGCCTCGAGGACGTCCATCAGGATGTCCCACTCCTTGAGCCACTCTCCCTTGAGGGCCACCCTTTTCACACGGCTCTCGTCGGCGAAGGGCACGGACGCGCCCGCCGCCCTGGCGGCATCGAGGATGCCGGAGCGGACGTAGCAGCGCTTGGCCTCGTTCGTCGTGTTGTCGATGACGGTGACGCTCCTGGCGCCCGCGTCACGGACGAGCTCGACCAGGGCCTTGACGACCTCGGGATTGGTGCAGGCGGCCATCTCCGGGACCCGGTCCCAGCCGATGTTGGGCTTGATGATGACCTTGTCGCCCCTGGCGATGAAGCGCTTCATGCCGCCCAGGGCGGCGACGGCTTCCTTCGTGATCAGGTAGGGCGATTCGCCTTCGACCACGGCGAGCTGGGGCGTCTGGGCGGGGGCGACGGCCGGGCCGCCGAAAACCCGGGCTCCCCACGGGAGGACGGTGCCTCCGACGGCCAGGTCCCTGAGGAAATTCCTTCTCTTCATTCCTATCATCCTTTCCCGAGCGAACGGATATACTCCATGATCCCGTTGTAGATGCCCAGGACAGCGAGCTCCCGGTACCTTGCGGTCTTGAGCCTGGCCTCCTCCGCAGCGTTGCTGAGATGCGAGATCTCGACGAGCACGGAGGGCATTTCGCTGCCGATGAGGACCCAGAACGGGGCGCCCCGGACACCCAGGTCCTTGATCTTGGGGTTGGCCACGGACAGGGCCTGCAGCAGATTTTTCTGGATCCTTTCGGCCAGGTCCCGCGACTCGTCGACCTTGCTATTCTTGGCGATCTTCAGGATGATGTCCTTCATCTGGCCGAGGTTCTTGGTGGAGGTGGCGTTCTCCTGGGCCGCCAGCTCGACGACGGCCGGGTCCGGGCTGAAATTCAGGAAGAAGGTCTCGACCCCCTCCCGCCTCCGGTCGCGATGGGCGTTGACGTGGATGGAGACGAAGAGGTCGGCCCGCTTCTGGTTGGCGATGACCGTCCGGCTCTCGAGGGGAACCATGATATCGGACTCCCGGGCCAGGATGACGTTCAGGCCGGCCCTCTCGACGAGCATCTTTTTCAGGGCCAGGGAAACGTCCAGGGTGATGGCCTTCTCCTGGAGGCCGCTCTGGCCGATGCAGCCGGGGTCGCTACCGCCGTGGCCGGGGTCGAGAACGATCGTCCTGACCCCGAGCCCGAGCTGGCGGGCCATGGAATAGCCCGACGGCAGGGGTTCGGGCGGCTTGACGGGCTGGCCGGCCGGCGGATGGCCTTCGGTGCCCGGCCCGGGCTGGGTTCTTGCTCCGGGCGCTTCGGGGGCCTGCCTGGGGTAGATGTCGATCACGATGCGGAACGGGTCGAAAAGATGGTAGGCCCGGTAGGACCTGACCCTGGGGAAATCGACGTCGACAACGACACGGGCCGTCGTCGGCGTCTTCTGGAAAACAACGATCTGGCTCAGGTAATCTGTCTTGACCGGGAAGGACTGCCCATCCAGGATGGGGTTGAGCTTGGCCTGAAGGACGTCGAGATAGATCCGGCCCGGCTGCTGGAGCTCGCCCGATGTGTATTCGCGAAGCCTCCCGATGTCGAGGACGATCCGGGTGAAGGCCGGGTGGGTGTAGTAGCGGAGGTTGACGATCTCGGTGCGGTTATCCGGCTGGGGTTTCGCTCCAAGAGAGAGAATGGAGGCCGCGAGCAGGAGAAGGACAAACGGACGATTATTTGGGCAATTCAATCCGTTTCAATTTTAGCCGACTTGCCGGACGTTGTCCACATCGGGCCGCCAAGCGTAGGCCCTGTCACGGCCCATAACACAATAATCGGGATGCACCAATCATGGGGACACAATACTAATTTCCGAATTAAACGGCCGCGCATTCTGGGAATAAGCACAATCTGAAATTCGGAAATTAGTATTGTGTCCCCAATTTAGATGCCGATCGGCCTACGCCCCGTATTTCTTGAGCTTGAGGGCGTGGGCCAGCATGAGCGGCATGGCGTAAAGCGCCCGGAAGCGGCCGAGGAGGCCACGGCCGCAGGCCCGTTCCGTGAATTCCGCGACATCATCGACGCCTGCCGTTTTGGAGACGAGGACGAACGGGTTCGGATGCCAGGAATGGCCGCTGAGAAGCGCCGGCGTCGAGTGGTCCGAGGTCACGACGAGGACATCCGGGTTGAGGGCGACGAGGCGCGGGATGAACGCGTCCAGGGCCTCGATGGCCGCGACCTTGGCGTCGAACTTGCCGTCCTCGCCGGCCGAATCCGTCTTTTTGTAATGGACATAAAAGAAATCGTAGTCGGTGTACCTTTTTTCCAACGCGTCGAAGAGATCGGCCGTTTCCCCTCCGACGTCCAGGACCGCCATGCCGAGGAGCTTGGCCAGGCCTTTGTACATCGGATAATTGGCGATCGCCGCGGGCCGGATGCTGAACAGCTCCTGCATCGTCGGGATGGACGGGAACTTGGAGAAGCCCCGGAGGAGGGCCGTGTTCGCCTTGGCCTGTCCCTTGAGAGTATCGGTCAGGTCGTCGAGGAAGCGGTTGACGAAGGCCGCCGCCTTGGCCGCCTCGGGCACGACCGGGGTTGCCGGCAGGCGCGGTTTCCCCTCCTTCTGGGGGTCGGCGTCGGTCAGGGCGTCGGAGAGGGCCTCGGCCGTGAAACGGGCCACGAACCTGTGCTCTTTTCCCGGGAAGACCTCGGCCTTGACTCCGTCCCGCTTGGGGAGATGAGCGTTGAGGTAGGCGCAGATCCGGACGTTCTCTTCTGTCGGGATGCGGCCCGCCCGCCGGTCGGCGATGAGCCCGGCCTTGAGCGTCGCGAAATTCCCCCTGGCCACGAGGTCGTTCCGGCCGACCTCGACCCCCGACCCCAGGGCTTCAAGAATGCCCCGGCCGAGCTGATACTTGAGGGGGTCATAACCGAAAAGGGCCAGGTGGGCCGGGCCGCTCCCCGGCGTGATCCCCATGAACACGGGGTCTGAGAGGCCGCAAACGCCCTGTTTCGCCAGCCCGTCAAGGTTCGGCTTGCGGGCCGCCTCGAGCTCCGTCCGGCCGTTGACCGGCAGGCCCCCCACGCCGTCCATGACGAGCAACACGATCTTCGAGTCGGTCGTCTGGCTCAGTTCTTTGGCCAGTTCTTCCCATTCCATGATGATGACTCCTGCGGAAATCCCTCCCTAGTTTACCACAAATTTGAATTGCCCCCGCCGCTCTGTTAAAATCTCTCCATGCACAAGGTCCTCATCCTCGATTTCGGGTCCCAATACACTCAGCTCATCGCCCGCAAGGTCCGCGAGCTCGGCGTCTACTCCGAGATCCTGCCGTTCTCGACACCGCTCGCGAAGATCCGCTCCTTCGGACCCTCCGCCCTCGTCCTCTCCGGCGGGCCTCAGAGCGTTTACGAAAAGGGGGCTCCGCATCCGCCGAAAGGGATTTTCGACCTGGGCGTCCCCGTCCTGGGGATCTGCTACGGCGTCCAGCTGATGGCCTATTTCCTCGGCGGCGAGGTCATCCCGTCGAAAATGCGCGAGTACGGGTTTGCCTCCCTCCGTGTCATCGACCGCTCCGGCCTCCTGGCCAAGGTCAAGGACAAGGAGCAGGTCTGGATGAGCCACGGCGACCGCCTGGAGAGAGTCCCCCCCGGGTTCGTCATCACCGGCAGCACGGCCAACACTCAGGCGGCCGCGATCGAGAATCCGGGCCGGAAATTCTACGGTGTCCAGTTCCACCCGGAGGTCATTCACACGAAAGAAGGCCAGAAGATCCTGGCCAACTTCCTCTTCAACCTGGCCGGGCTCGAGGCCGACTGGAACATCTCCTCCTTCATCGAGCGGAAAGTCGCCGAGATCCGGGAAAGGGTGGGGACGAAAAAAGTCATCTGCGGCCTGAGCGGCGGCGTCGATTCCCTCGTCACGTCGCTCATCATCCACAAGGCCATCAAGAGCCAGCTCGTCTGCATCTTCATCGATAACGGCCTGCTCCGCAAGGGCCAGTACGAAGCGCTCATGGAGGCCTTCCGAAGGAAATTCGCCCTCAAAGTCATCGGCATCGACGCCTCGGACCTGTTCCTCGGAAAGCTCCGCGGGATCGCGTCCCCGGAAAAAAAGCGGAAGACGATCGGCGGGCTCTTCATCCATCTCTTCGAGCGGGAGGCGACGCGGATCGGCGGGGCCCAGTTCCTGGCCCAGGGAACGATCTACCCGGACGTCATCGAGTCGAACCCGGTCAAGGGGCCGTCTTCGGTGATCAAGTCCCACCACAACGTGGGTGGCCTGCCGAAGGGCCTCAGGTTCAAGCTCATCGAGCCCCTCCGCGAGCTCTTCAAGGACGAGGTCCGGGCCCTGGCCCTGGAGCTCGGGGTGGACAGGGAATTCATCCACCAGCACCCCTTCCCCGGGCCGGGACTAGCGGTTCGGGTCATCGGTGAGATTAACCGCGAAAGCCTCGATATTCTGCGCGCGGCCGATGACGTCGTCGTCGAGGAGGTCCGGCGGGCCGGACTCTACAATAAGCTGTGGCAGGCCTTCGCCGTCCTGCTCCCGGTCCGGTCCGTGGGCGTCATGGGCGATCAGCGGACCTACCAGCGCGTCGTCGCCGTCCGGCTCGTCCAGAGCACGGACGGGATGACGGCCAACTGGTACCCCGCCGCGCCCCGGCTCCTCGCCAGGATCTCGACGCGCATCGTCAACGAGGTCAAGGGCGTCAACCGGGTCGTCTACGACATCACGACCAAGCCGCCCGGGACGATCGAATGGGAATAGCCCGCCGTTCGCTCTGAGCCCCGAGAAACACTTTTATCGGGATAGGGAAAGGGAAGAATGGAACCAACGTTCGTCCACCTTCACAATCACTCCGAGTACAGCATCCTCGACGGCTGCCTGAAGGTGGCGCACCTCGTCGAGGCCGCCTACGCGAACAACATGCCGGCCGTCGCCATCACCGACCACGGGAATCTCTTCGGCGCCGTCCAGTTCTTCAAGGAGGCCAAGGCCCGCGGAATCAAGCCCATCCTCGGCTGCGAAGTCTATGTCGCCCCTGGGAGCCGGTTCGAGAAGAAGCCGGGCACCGCGAACGATATCCACCATTTCCACCTCATCCTGCTCATCAAGAACGAGAAAGGCTACAGAAACCTCTGCCGGCTCCTGACCCAGAGCTACCTTGAGGGCTTTTACTACCGGCCCCGGATCGACCGAGAGCTCCTGGCCGCCCATGCCGAGGGGCTCATCGGCCTCTCGAGCTGCCTCAAGGGCGAGATCAGCACCTGGCTCAGCCGCGGCTTCGCCGAAAAGGCCGAAGACGCCGCCCGGGAATACGCCTCGATTTTCGCCAAGGGCGATTTCTTTATCGAGCTCCAAGACCACGGCCTCGCCGAGCAAAAAGCCGTCAACCCGCTGCTCGTCGGCCTCGCCCGCAAGCTCGACCTGCCGCTCGTCGCCACGAACGACGTCCATTTCGCCCGCCGTGAGGACGCCCAGAGCCAGGACGTCCTCGTCTGCATCCAGACGAACAGGAAGGTCTCCGACCCCGACCGCCTCAAGTTCTCGTCCGATCAGTTCTACTTCAAGTCCGCGGCCGAGATGGCCGCCCTCTTCGGGGACTGTCCCGAGGCCATCCAGAACACGGGGCGGATCGCCGCCCGCTGCGAGTTCGAGTTCCCCTCCAGGCAGTATTTCCTGCCGAACTTCACCCCGCCCGAAGGCAAGACCCTGAGCGAGTATTTCGAGGAGGTCGCCTGGGAAGGCTTCCGGAAAAGGACGGAGAAGCGGGCCGCCCGGACGACGAACGGCGAGCACGCCCACAGCGACGAAGAATACGAAGACCGGCTGAAGCGGGAGATCAAGCTCATCAAGCAGATGCGATTCGAGGGCTATTTCATGATCGTCTGGGACCTGCTCAAGGCGGCCCGGGAAAAGGGGATCCCGGTCGGGCCCGGCCGCGGCTCGGCCGCGGGCAGCCTCCTCGCCTACGCCCTGGAGATCACCGAGATCGACCCCCTCGAGTACGACCTGCTCTTCGAGCGCTTCCTTAACCCCGAGAGGATCAGCCTGCCGGACATCGACATGGACTTCTGCGGCCGCCGCCGCGGCGAGATGATCGAGTACGTGACCCGGAAATACGGCCAGGAGAACGTCTGCCAGATCATCACCTTCGGGACCATGGCCGCCCGGGGGGCCATCCGCGACGTCGGCCGCGTCCTCGAGGTGCCCCTGCCCGAAGTCGACCGGATCGCGAAAATGATCCCCTTCGGCCCGGACTCGACGATCGCCGAGGCCCTGAAGAACGTCCCCGAGCTCCGCGAGCTCCGCGACAAGAACTCCAAGATCGCCCAGCTCCTGACCATCGCCCAGGGGATCGAGGGACAGGTCCGTCACCCCTCGATCCATGCCGCGGGCATCGTCATCACGCCCAAGCCCCTGGTCGAGTTCCTGCCCCTCTATCAGTCGGTCAAGGGGGAGATCACGACCCAGTTCGCGATGGGCGACGTCGAGGCCATCGGACTCCTCAAGATGGACCTCCTCGGCCTCCGGAACCTGACCGTCATCAACGACGCCCGGGCCCTCATCCGGAAGGACACGGGCGTCGAGATCGACGTCAACAGCCTGCCCCTCGACGACGCCCGGACGTTCGAGGTCTTCCAGGCCGGTAACACGGACGGAGTCTTCCAGTTCGAGAGCCCGGGGATGAAGGACCTCCTCCGCAACTTCAAGCCCGAGCAGTTCCGCGACCTCATCGCCCTCAATGCTCTCTACCGGCCTGGGCCCCTGAAGAGCGGCATGACCGACGAGTTCATCCACCGCAAGAACCATCCTGAACGGATCGCCTACGAGTTCCCCGAGCTCGAGCCCGTCCTCAAGGAGACGCGCGGGATCATCGTCTATCAGGAGCAGGTCATGCGGATCGCGACCGACCTGGCCGGGTTCTCGCTGGCCGGGGCCGACATCCTGCGCAAGGCCATGGGCAAAAAAGACAAGGAGACGATGAAGGCCCAGAAGCAGAAGTTCGTCCAGGGGGCCAAGAAAAAGGGGATCAGCCAGGCCAAGGCGGACAAGCTCTTCGAGCAGATCAAGGAGTTCGCCGAATACGGCTTCAACAAGTCCCACAGCGCCGCTTACGCCCTCCTGGCCTACCAGACGGCCTACCTCAAGGCCCATTACCCGTATCATTTTCTGGCGGCCCTCCTGACCTCGGAAGCGGAGCGGGGGGCGACGCCCCAGGTCGTCAAGTACATCGGCGAGTGCCACGACATGGGGATCAAGGTCCTGCCGCCCGACATCAACAAGAGCGACTTCCCCTTCACCGTCGAGGGAGAGGGCATCCGCTTCGGCCTGGCGGCGGTCAAGAACGTCGGCCAGGCGGCGGTCGAGGAGCTGCTCGCCGTCCGGAAGAAGGCCGGCGGCTTCACCTCCCCGTTCAGCCTATTTGAGGACCACGATTCGAAGGCCCTCAACCGGAAGGCGGTCGAGAGCCTGATCAAGGCGGGCGCCTTCGATTCCCTAGGCTGGAAGCGGTCCCAGTGCTTCCACATGCTCGACCGGATGATCGAGTTCGGCCACGAAATCCAGAAGGCCAAGGTGGCCCGCCAGAACCTCCTCTTCGGCGGCAGCGAGCTCGAGCATCCGCCCGTCCCCCCGGAGGTCCAGGAGATGAGCGAGTGGGACGAATCCCATTTCCTTTCCTACGAGATGGACTCTCTCGGTTTTTACATCACGGGCCACCCCCTGGCCCAGTACAAGGACCGGCTTCCGAAGCTCGTCTCCCACAGCCTGGGCGAGCTCGATGACGAGCGGGACTTCGACAAGGAGATCCGGGCGGCCGGGATCATCGCTACGGTCAAGCAGCTGCGGACCAAGAAGGACGAGCGCATGGCCACCTTCGTTCTCGAAGACATGACCGGCCGGATCGAGGTCGTGGCCTTCCCGGAAGCCTTCAGCAAGCATGGGGCCTATCTGCGGGAAGGCCAGCTCGTCCTGGTCAAGGGCAAGTACCTGGGCGAGGGCGAGAGCCGGCGGATCAGCATGAGCCAGGCCATGCCGCTGGCGGACGCCTTCGAGACCCAGGCGAAAAGGGTCGTCGTCCGGATCTTCCTCCCGGGCCTCGAGGAAGCCACCCTGGCCGAGCTCAAGGCGATCCTCGACGCACACGAGGGAAAGTGCCCCGTCTATTTTGAGCTCGAGACGCCCCACTCCTATAAGGTCGTCGCCCGGAGCGCCGAGGTCCAAAGGGTCGCGCCGACCGAGGACCTGCTCAAGAAGATCGAAGACCTGCTCGGCGAGAATTCGGTTTCCGTCGATTATTGACCGGCGGGCTCAGGGGCCCGTGGGAGATGGCGGGATCGGCCGGGCTATCTCGTTGAGGGCGCGTTCCTGAGGTTCGGCGTCGGCTCCGCCACCCAGGCCCGGCCGTCCCAGTAGCGGACCCCCTTGATGATCGTTTGGCGGTAGGCCTCGTCAAGGGCGCTCCGGATCTTCCCCGCCGCGGCGAGCTCGTTGTGTCTCGTCATGTAGCCGTGCCCCCAGTCCGCGTTCAGGCAGCGGAGGCCGAAATCGAACTCATAGATCAGACAATAATTCGTATCGGCCACAAGACGTTTGTTCTTGGTGACCCCGAGGTTCGTGATGCTCTCGACGATGTCGCCGAGGGCCAGGCTGACATCGGTCCGGGGGGTCAGGACATAGTACTTTTCCAACCCCGGGGGGAGGGTATCGGACTTGAATTCTCCGCTCTGGGGTGAGCATCCGCCGACGCGCCGCGGGTCGAAAACGATCAGGCATCCCCCGTACTGATTGTTGACGCCCGAGACGACCACCTCCTCCCGGCCGTCGCCGTCGAGGTCCCGGTAACAGAGGTCGGTCAGGTAGCCGCAGTTCCAGAACTCGCCGGTGAGCCGACCGTTCGAATCCAGGATCGCCAGCTGGCAGGGCCATTGGGGATAGTGGTAGGAGATGACCGCGATCTCCTGGCGGCCGTCCCCGTTGAAGTCGTGAAGGCGGAAACCGTAGATCCGGTAGTCGGCGGAATAGGTCCGGCCGCCGAACGACATTTCCCGGCCCGCAGTGAACTGCCAGAGCTCCCGTCCCCTGCTGTTGTAGCAATAAAGGTCGCCCTCGCCGTACGCATCGTCGCGCTTTTTGACCGCAAACAGGACCTCGTTCCTCCCGTCGCCGTCGATGTCCTTGATCATGATCGAGGGCAACCTGGCTCCGTTATGCGCCGTCTGGAAGTGGGCCCTATAGAACGACTCGTCCTCCAAACCCTCGACCTTAAAGTCGTGCCGCCAGAGCTCCTTCCCGTCTTCGCTCAGGACGATCAGGACCGAGCCCCTGATGGCAAAATCCGCCGGCTGGGGCGGCGGGGATGTGACCGTCCTGATCATCAGGAAAGCGGCGACGACAACGACGGGGGCCAGCCCGAAAAACGCCCACCGGAGGGCCGGGCGGCCCGCCTTCTTCGGAGGGCCGGGATGGCTGGAGTTCTTGAACGCTTCCTGGAACCAGAGGTCAAGCTCCTCCTTGTAGGCGACGACGTGGGATTTGGACGCGCCCGCCTCCGCCCGGTGGACCGGCATGCCGAACTTCTGCTCCCACCTGTAACAGGTCCGCTCGTCATAGCCCAGGTAGGAGGCGATCTCTTTCCAGGAACGCAAGAGGTTGTTCTTGGCTTCGTTCCCCATGGGCGACCTTCTAAGTATCTCCTCATCATATCGATATGGCCCCGGGAGTCAAGCCCCCGGCCGGATTGACAGCCCGGGTCGAAAAGGGTAGATTAAATTGATTATTCTCTTGGAGTTCTGAAGATTTTCTGAGGATAGACGTGGCGTACAGGATCATCGTGGCCGACCCGAGCCCTTCGGTCCAGAAGACCGTCCAGCTCGCCTTTCCGGAGCCCGAATTCCGGCTATTCCCGTTCGAGGACGGCGCGGACCTCCTCGATTCGATCCCCGGGATCCGGCCCGACGCCGTCCTCCTCAGCCTGTCCCTTCCCGGCCGCGACCCCTTCGAGGTCGGCCGGCTTCTCAGGAGCCGGGAGGACCTCCGGCGGGTCCCCCTCGTTTTCCTCCGGGGGACTTTCGAGGCCCTGGACGTTTCGAGGTTGGCCGCCGCGGACTACGACGGGATCTTCCAGAAGCCTTTCGATTCGGAACGGCTGGCCGCCGGCGTCCGGGAGCTCATCGAGAAAAAGGCCTGGCCGTCGACCCTCCCCGAGGAGCCCGTCGTCCCCGAGGAGCGGCCGGCCGGGAACGGCGGGGAGACGAAAAGCGCGGCGTAGCGTCCCCCCCCCCCCGCACGATCTCACGGATGCCTGGTGACCCCATGAACGAGAAAAGACAGCTCGAAAAAACCTACGACCCCAAGCCGGTCGAGGGAAAATGGTCGAAGCTCTGGGAGGACGAGGGCCTGTTCGTCGCAGACCCAAAGTCCACGAAGCCCAAGTTCTCCATGGTCCTCCCGCCGCCGAACGTCACGGGGATCCTCCACATGGGCCACGCCCTCTGCTTCACCCTGCCCGATATCATCACCCGCTGGAAGCGGATGCAGGGCTACAACTGCCTCTGGCTCCCGGGCACGGACCATGCCTCGATCGCGGTCCATAACGTCATCGACCAGAGCCTGGCCGCGAAGGGCCTGACCCGGGAAAAGATCGGCCGCGACGAGTTCCTCCGGATCGCCTGGGACTGGAAGGAAAAGTACGGCGGCGCCATCACCGGCCAGCTCAGAAGGCTCGGGGCTTCCCTCGACTGGTCGCGCGAGCGCTTCACCATGGACCCCGGGTTCACCCGGGCCGTCAAGCAGGTCTTTGTGTCCTTGTACGACGAGGGCCTGATCTACCGCGATTATTATCTCGTCAACCGCTGCCCGAGATGCCAGACCGTGCTCTCGGACATCGAGATCGAGCACCGGGACCTCCACGGCAAGCTCTGGTACATCAAGTACCCGGTCGAAGGCTCGGGCGAAGCGGTCGTCGTGGCCACGACCCGGCCCGAGACCATGCTCGGCGACACCGCGGTGGCCGTCCATCCGGATGACGAGCGCTTTCGCCACCTCCACGGGAGGCGGGTCCTCCTGCCGCTCCAGAACCGTCTCATCCCGGTCATCACCGACGAGCGAGTGGAGCGGGAATTCGGGACGGGCGCGGTCAAGGTGACGCCCGCCCACGACCCCGTGGACTTCGAGCTCGGGAAGCTCCACGGTCTCGACCAGGTCATCGTCATCGACGGCTCGGGGAGGATGACCGAGGCGGCCGGCCCGGACTTCCAGGGCCTCGACCGGTTCGAATGCCGGGCCAAGGTCGTCGAAAAGCTCCGCGGCCTGGGACTTCTCGTCAAGATCGAAGATCACGACCACGCCGTCGGCCATTGCTACCGCTGCAAGAGCGTCATCGAGCCTTACCTTTCATGGCAGTGGTTCGTCCGGATCAAGCCGCTGGCCGACGAGGCCATCCGGGTCGTCGAGGACGGCGAGATCCAGTTCATTCCGTCGAACTGGACGAAGACCTACTTCGAATGGATGTACAATATCCACGACTGGTGCATTTCGCGCCAGCTCTGGTGGGGCCATCGGATCCCGGCCTGGTACTGCCGGGACTGCCGGCACATGATGGTCGCCATGGAGGCGCCGGCGAAGTGTGCCAGGTGCGGCGGGCCGGTCGACCAGGACGACGACGTCCTCGACACCTGGTTCTCGTCCGCGCTCTGGCCGTTCGGGACGCTCGGCTGGCCGGATGAGACCGAGGACCTCCGGACGTTCTACCCCACGGACCTCATGTCCACCGGGTTCGATATCATCTTTTTCTGGGTGGCCCGGATGATCATGATGGGCCTCAAGTTCCGGGGCCAGATCCCGTTCCGGCACGTCTTCATCAACGGCCTCGTCCGGGACCTGAAGCGCCGGAAGATGAGCAAGTCCGAGGGCAACATCATCGACCCGCTCGAGATGATCGAAAAATACGGGACCGACGCCCTTCGCTTCACCCTGGCGGCCCTGGCCGTCCCTGGCATGGACCTGTCCCTGTCCGAGGAGCGGATGGCCGGATACCAGACCTTCGCCAACAAGATCTGGAACGCCTCGCGCTTCGTCCTCATGAACCTCGGGGACCGGACGGCCGGAGTCCGCGAGGAAGAGCTCACGCTCGCCGACCGCTGGGTCCGGAGCCGGCTTGCGGCCGTCACGGGATCCGTCACGCGGAGCCTGGAGCAATACAAGTTTTACGAGGCGGCGAACGCCCTCTATCACTTCATCTGGCACGAGTTCTGCGACTGGTACCTCGAGCTGGCCAAGGTCGGGCTGAGAGAAGGCAACAAGACGACGGAAGCCGTCCTGGCCGACACCCTCGACCGGATCCTGCGGCTTCTCCACCCGTTCATGCCGTTCATCACCGAAGAGATCTGGCAGCACCTGCCCGGCGCCGGCCGCTCGATCGCCGTGGCCCCGTTCCCCGAGGCCCGCGAAGAATGGCGGGATGAGGCGGTCGAACGGGCCATGGCCCTCCTTCAGGAGGTCGTGGTCGAGGTCCGCAAGATCAGGACCGAGAACAAGATCCCGCCCAAGGCGAGGCTGGAGCTCTGGGTCAAGTCGTCCGGCCCGGCCGAGGCCCGAGCGCTCGCCGCTGAATCCTCCTCCGTCAAAACGCTGGCCGGGATCTCGACGCTCGAGTTCGCGGCCGCCTTTCCGGCCGGAAAGAGGATCCTGAAAGGCGTCGCCGGCCCCTTCGAGCTGGCCATCCCTCTTGACGAGACGGCCGACCTGGCCCAGGAAAAAGAACGGCTGGAGAGGGAGCTCCAGAAGATCCAGGCGGACATCGCCAAGCTCGAGGCGAAGCTCGGGAACGGGGACTTCGTCTCCAAAGCGCCGCAGGCCGTCGTCGAGGAGAACAGGACCCGGCTCGAAGGGCTCAGGGACCGCCGGGACAAGGTCGAAAAAAATCTGGCCCATCTCCCGCCGACGGCTTGAGCCCGGCGGACGATACCATCCGGCGGACGAAACGATGACTCTGGGAATGATCATCCACAGGCTCGAGAGCGTGCCTTCGACGAACGACGCGGCCCGGGACCTTGTCCGCGACGGCGCGGCCCACGGGACGGTCGTGGTCGCCGCGGAGCAAACCCGCGGCCGGGGCACCAAGGGGCGAAGCTGGCATTCGCCCCGGGGCCTCGGGCTCTATGTTTCGTTCATCCTCCGCTGGGAAGGTCCCGGGGGGCCAGGAGAGTCGTTTCCGCTTCTGCCGCTCGCGGCCGGGCTGGCCGCCGCGGACGCCGTCCTCGCAGCCGCCGGCGTCGAGGCCCTTCTCAAGTGGCCGAACGACCTCGTCTATGAGCGGAGGAAGCTCGGCGGGATCCTGACCGAGGGCGTTTTTCGGGCCGGAGCTCCGGGCCACGCCATCGTCGGGGTCGGCCTCAACGTCAACCACGAGGAGTCCGATTTTCCCGAGGACTTGAGGGCCCTCGCGACTTCCCTCCGCCTGATCACGGGCCGGCCTGCGGACGGCGAGGAGATGCTCGGGCGCCTTTGCCAAACCCTCGACTCCTGGTATAATTCGCTCATCCGGGGAGGGAGGGACATGATCATCCGGGGAGCCGAGGACCGCATGGCTTTTTCCCCGGGGACCCGGGTCCGGATGGCGACGGCCGGGGACGAGATCCGCGGCGTTTACCGGGGCCTGACCCCGGAGGGGCGCCTCCGGCTGGAGCGGGCCGGGCGGCCGGAGTCTTTTTCCTTCGAGGAGATCCAGGCCCTCGACTGGGAATGACAAGGAGGCGACCGATGCTTCTGGCGTTCGATATCGGGAACACGACGATGGCTATCGGGATGTTCCGGGACGCGAAGCTCGTCAAGAGCTGGAAGATCAAGACGGACCGGGACAAGACGGCCGACGAGTACGGGACCGTCCTTCTCAACCTCTTCCAAGTGGCGGGAATCCCTCCGAAGAAGGCGGAGGCCGCGATCATCTCGAGCGTCGTCCCGCCGCTGACGCCGGTCGTCCAGGACGTCTGCCGGGGCTTCTTCGGCCTCGAGGCGCTCGTCGTCGGGCCTGGACTGCGGACCGGCATGCCGATCCTCTATGAGAACCCGCTCGAGGTCGGCGCGGACCGGATCGCGGCCGCCGTCGCGGCCTTCGAAAAGCATGGCGGCCCGGTGATCGTCGTGGACTTCGGGACGGCGACGACGTTCGACGCCGTCTCGGCCAAGGGCGAGTACCTGGGCGGGGCGATCGCGCCCGGGATCCAGATCTCGGCCGAGGCCCTCTACCTCAAGACGGCCCGGCTGCCGCGGATCGAGATCCGCAAGCCGAAACGGGCCGTCGGCCGGACGACCGTCACGAGCATGCAGTCCGGGCTCTATTTCGGCTACGTCGGGCTCGTGACGAACATCCTCGAGGAGGTCCGGAAGGAGCTCGGGAAGGGCGGCAAGGTCATCGCGACGGGGGGCTTCGGCGGGCCGATCACGCCCGAGGTCCCGGCCATCGACGTGTTCGAGCCGGACCTGGTCCTCGAAGGGTTGAGGATCATCTTCGAAAGGAACCGGGAAGAGGAGATCCGGCTCCCGGAAAAATGACGGACCAGGCCCAGAGCGGATATTACCAGGCCATCGCCCGGGAATTCCTCCGCCGCCGCGGTGCCCCGTTTTTCCTTTCCCCCCGCGACCTGGCCGTGATCGACGGCTGGGAGAAGAACAGCGTCCCCCTCCATGTCGTCCTCGAGGGCGTGGGCCGGGCGTTCGACGGGATCCGCGACCGCGCCCGGGGCACGAAGGGGATCTCCCTCTCCTTTTGTGAGCCCCACGTCCGGAGAGCGCTGGCCCAGCACACGGACCGTGCCGCCGGCCGCAGGAGAGCGACCGTGCCGCGGGCCGTCAAAGTCGCCGCGGCCCGGGGCGAGGTCGAGACGTGCCTCCGGAGCCCGGCCGCGGATGATCGACGCCTCCGCTCTCTGTTCGAGGAGGCCGCGGCCCTCCTCGCCCGGGAGGCCCCGGACGAAGAGGCCCTGGAGAGGATCGACGACGGTGTCGACGGCATCCTGTGGGGACGGACCTCGCGGGCCGAGCGGGACGGGCTCGCCCGGCAGACGGCCAAGGAATTTCCCGGAAAGGGACCGGCCGAGATCGCCGCCGCGGCCCGGACCCGCTTGGTCAAGGCGGCCCGGGAAAATCTGAAGGTCCCCTACGTCTCCCTCTTCTATTACTAAATGAGCAAATCCAGTCTTCGCGCCAAAGTCCTCTCCCTGCTAGGGAAGCGCCGGGACGGCCTGAGCTTCGGCCAGATCCAGTCCGCGCTCGAGGTCAAGAGGGAGGACCGCGGCAAGCTCCTCGAAGAGATCAGGGCCTTGGAGAAGGAGAGGCTCGTCCGCTCTTTGAAGAGCCGCTTCCTCCTTGCGGCGAAATCCGGGCTCGTCCGCGGGCGTTTTGTGACTTCGCGGCGGGGATTCGGCTTCGTCACTCCGGCCGGAGGCGGCCCGGACATTTTCGTCCCGGCCCGGTTCGCCGAAGGGGTCCTCCAGGGCGACGAGGTCGAAGTCCTGGTGAAGGACTCGGGCCGGTTCGGTAAGCCCGAGGGGAAGATCGTCCGGGTCCTCGAAAGGGAACGGACGTCCATCCTCGGGATCTACAAGGAGCGGGCCGGGGCGCCCTTCGTCCAGGCCTTCGATTCGCCCTCGCCGGAGGACATCGCCCTGCGGTCAAAAGGGCGTCTCGGGCCTGAGCCGGGGATGATCATCGAGGCCGACCGCAAGACCCTGGCCGTGTCGAGGATCTACGGCCGGCCCGAAGACCCGGGCGTGGACACCCAGGTGATCATCCGCAGGTACGGCCTCGCCTCCCGGTTCGCGGACGAAACCCTCCAAGAGGTCGCCGGGATCCCGGGCCCCCTCTCGCCGCGGGACATCCTCGGCCGGCGGGACTTCCGGGACTGGCCCACGGTGACCATCGACGGCGAGAAAGCCCAGGACTTCGACGACGCCGTCTCCATCAGGCGCCTGGACGGCGGCCGGCTCCTCCTCGGCGTCCACATCGCCGACGTTTCGCAGTACGTCAGGCCCGGCACGGCCCTCGACCGGGAGGCATTGGAGCGGGCGACGAGCGTCTATTTCCCGGACCTCACCCTGCCGATGCTCCCCGAGAAACTCTCGAACGACCTCTGCAGCCTGCGGCCCGCGGTGCCGCGGCTGACGGTCTCGGTCCTGATGGAGACGGACGCCCGGGGCCGGGTCCTGAGGGCCGAGTTCGCCCCCTCCATCATCCGGACGGTCGAGCGCATGACCTACACCGCGGTCTTCAAGATCCTCGAAGGGGACGCCGCCGAGCGCCGGCGCTGCGCCAGGCTGGTCGACGATCTCCTGCTCATGCGGGACCTGGCCCGGGCTATGCGCGCCCGGCGGGTGGAGGAAGGGAGCCTGGATTTCGACCTCGTCGAGCCCGAGCTCATCTACGAGGAAGGGAAGCTCAAGGCCGTCGCCGCCGCCGAGCGCAACGAGGCCCACCGCCTGATCGAGGAGTTCATGGTGGCCGCCAACGTCGCCGTCGCCTCGTTCCTGACGGAGGAGGGGATCCCGGGGATCTATCGGGTCCACCCCGTCCCGGCCGTCGCCGACCTGGAGAAGCTCCGCGAGACGATCCTGCCGTTCGGATACGCGCTCCCCGAACCGGAGAAGGTCCGGTCGAAAGATCTGGCCGCGGTCATCGAGAAGGCCCGGGGCCGGCCCGAGGAAAAGTTCGTCGGGATCCAGGTCCTGCGGGCCATGAAGCTGGCCGTCTACTCGCCCGAGAATGTCGGCCACTACGGCCTGGCCAAGACGGACTACACCCATTTCACGTCGCCGATCAGGCGCTACCCCGACCTCATCGTCCACCGCATCCTGAAGGCCGCCCTCGGCGGCGAGAAGAGCGAGCCTATCGACCTCGAGGACGCTGCGCGCCGTTCGAGCGAGCGGGAGCGCAACGCCGACGAGGCCGAACAGGCCCTCCTCGAATGGCGGATCTTCCGGCTCCTGAAGGAGCGGCTGGGCGACGAGTTTCCCGGCGTCGTCGTCGACATCACGAAGGCCGGCCTGATCGTCGAGCTCGATGACTATTTTGTCGAGGGGCTCCTCGCATTCCGTGACCTCGACGGCGACCCGGGGCGCCGGGCGGGCGGGCGGCCCGCCCGCGGCCGGTCCGGGCGCGGCCGGCGGCGCCGGAAGATATTTAACTTGGGGGACCGGGTTCGTGTCATCCTTGTCTCCTGCGACCCTGTCCTCCAGCGGATGGGCCTGGCCCCGGCCCCGGACGCCGAAGCGGAAGAGACCCCGAGATGAAAACGACGTCCTTTGATGCCGCCCTCGACTTTCCAGCCGGGGACCTCGGGCCGGCCGGCCGGGCGTCGGTCGTTTTCCAGGACCATTCCGTTCCCGCCGCTTTCTCTGTTTACAAGATCTGGAAAAAGGACGCGGCCTATGCCCTGATCACTCCTGATAGTCCCATCGGGGCCAGCTGGAGGGATGCTTTCGAGGTCCGGTCCGGGGAAGGCCGCCCGCTCGGGCGCGGGGTCGTCCTCGACCCTTCGCCGCCCGCCGCCGGGGAGGTCAAGGCGGTCCGGAAAAAGGACCTTCTCGAGCGCCTGTCCCTGGGCGAACGGGAGATGGTCCTCGTCCTGGCCGAGCTCAAGGGCATCCGCGGTCTTCGGGAAGAGGACGTCGTGGGCTTTTCGCGGCTCTGCCGGGCCCGTGTCGAAGCCCTGGCCCGCGGCCTCGAGGAAGAGGGGAAGGTCCGCATCCTTTCGTTCTCGCCCCTCCTCCTGATCCTCCAGGACAGCCTGGATTTTCTCCGCCGGAGGGTTGCCGCCTACCTCGCCCAGTACCACAAGAAACACCCGGGCCAGCGCGGCGCGCCCTTCGAGAGCCTCGAAAAAAGGTTCGAGGTCGCCCCGAACATCCTGCACCTGGCGGTCCGGTCCCTGGAGAAGGACGGGAAAGTCACGCTGAAGGACGGCCTCGCCGGGCTCGTCGATTACCGCCCTCCCCTGTCTCCCGCGGACGAAAAAGTCCTGGGCGAGATGGAGGGCATGTTCCTCAAGGGGGAATTCGGACAGGTGTCCCTCGACGACATCAGGAGACATTTCCGGCTGACCCCGGGAAAGCTCCAGGCGCTCCTCTCGGTGCTCATGGAGAGGAAGACCATCGTCGAGGGCCGCGATGGGTTCATCCTCCATTCCCTCTGGCTCGACGAGGTCGTCAAGAAGGTCCGTGACTCCGGGAAAAGGGAATTGACGGTGGCCGACTTCAAGTCCCTGACAGGGCTCAGCCGGAAATACGCGATCCCCCTTCTCGAGCTCCTGGACGAAATGGGAGTGACGCGGCGGAAGGGATCCGTCCGCGACATCCTGAAGTAGCCAGGCCTATTTCTTCTCGCCCTCGTCCTCGGGCTTCTTGTCCTCTTTTTTCTTGAGGGCCGTCTTGAGAAGGTCGGCGAAGATGCCGAACTTGGGCTCTTCCTTCGGAGCGGGCTTGAATTCCTCTTTCTTCTCCCGGGCCCTGGTCTCCGTGCCCTCCTCCTCCTTCTCCTTGATGGCGGACAGGGCCTCGGCGACGGACTCTTCCTCCTCGATCTTCTCTTCGATGACGCGCCGCTCGCTCTTCTTCGGCCGCGGGACCTTTTCGCCCTCGGCTTTCGGCTTCTTCTTCTTGAAGGGCTTCTCTTTCTTGGCGGCCGCGGCCGGAACGGTCGGCGTCTTGGGCTTTTCTCCGCCGGCGGCCTTGGCGGCCGCGGCCTGGAGCGCTGCGGCGGCTTCCTCCGGGCCGGGCTCGAGGCCGATCTCCCCGGGAAGGCCTTCCTCCCCCGGGATCTCCCCGGTCAGGGGTTCGACCAGGGGCTCTTCGGCGGGGAAGCCGATCGGCGCCTCTTCCTTCGGGACATAGGGCTCCTGGTAATAGAACAACCCTTTCTTCTTGTCGGACTTGGAGAAATCGGATGAGTTGAGAAGGACGGTCTCGACGTCCTCCTGGGTCGTCTGCCGGATGAGGTCGACAAGGTGGTAGGCTCTCAGGAAATGGAGCGAATGGGACGTCCCGCCCAGGGCGGGGTTCTTGAAAATGAAAGTGAGGAGGTCCCTGAGGTCGAGGTCCGCCCTCTGCTCGTAAAGCGGCAGGAGCTTGGCCAGGGTCTCGCGCTCAATGAAAATGATCTTGTTCGGCTCGGCGAACGAATAGCTCTCCTCGCCGGTATCCTTGAACTCGTCCTTGTCGAAGTCGTAGGCCATGCGGGACACGGAGATCTTCTTCTTCGATTTCTTGATCCAGAAGTTGAACGTGTTGGGCCCGGTCTTCTCGAGGGTCAGGCTCGTCCCCTGGGGGATGTTGGCTTGGCCGTAGAAGCCCCCGAGGCCCAGGAAAAAATTGGCGCTCGGATAGTAATAGAGCGTGTAGGACTTGTTGTCCTCGGAATCGGTGAAGGCGTACTCCCGGAAATGGGAGAGTTCCTTCCCCAGGCTGCGGGGGACCTTGAGGCCTCCCGATACGATCTCCCTCCAGGTCAGGTAGACCTTGATCGGGAAGGCCGTGACGATGCTCATCTCGGGCTTCTCGACCTCCCCGAGCTCGGGCAGGCGGACCATCGGAGCCGAGAGGGCGAGCCTTTCCGGGAGGGCGTTGAGGATCCTCTTGATGTGCCACTTGCCCCAACCGGCGTCGGCCAGGAGGAGGAACTCCTTCTTGTATTTTTTTTCGAGGAGGACATTGAGGCTCAGGCAGGTGAGCTCGAACAGATCGCTCGAGGCCTCGAGCCCGAAATACTTCCTGACCAGGTCTTCCGTGGCGGCCGAGTGCTTGGTCTCCACGAACTCGCTCTCGATCTCCTTGACCCGGTCCTCGGGGATGTCGACGCGCTTTGACGCGAGCTGCCAGAAGTCTCCCCAGCCGAAGAAGGCCGGGTTCTTGGCGAGCTCGGTCCGGAGGTGCTTTTCGAGCGTCTTGAGGTCCCGCTCCGTCATCGGGAGCTCGGTCAGCCGGGGGTCGTCGCTCTTGGCGATCAGCTCGGGCGCCTGGTTCCGGCCTTCCGGATTGGAGGGGAGGAGGACCTGGGTCCGGGTCTTCTTCATGTAGTCGATGTACTTCCGGAAGACCCCGCCGCCCGGGTAATCGAGCTCGAGCATGTCGCAGTTGAAATGCTTGTAAAAGGTCTTGGAGACGACCTTCAGGATGACGGCCCCCTGGAAGTGCTCGACCGTTTTGCTGCCGACGGTCAGGGGCTCGTTGTACTCCTTGTAGATGAAGTCCCCCACCTCGTAGCGGCAGCTCGAGTCGTACTTCTTGACGTCCTGCAGCCGTTGGCTGGCGGTTTTTTCGAAGGCCAGCCGCTCGGTCAGGACCTTGAGGGCCACGGGGTGAGACGTCGCCCCGAGTTCCCGTTCGACGAGGACGACGTCGTCCGCGGTCACCGTGGTGAGGTTGGTCGTTTCGCTGCTCATTTCTTGTCTTTTTTCCCCATGAGGAGAGTCAGGATGACTTTCTGGACGTGGAGCCGGTTCTCGGCCTGGTCGTAGACGACGGAGCTCGGCGAGTCGATGACCTCGTCCGTGACCTCCTCGCCCCGGTGGGCCGGCAGGCAGTGCATGAAGATAGCGTCCTTCTTGGCCTGGGACATGAGCCGGCCGTTGACCTGGAAGGGGGCGAAGATCCTGGCCCTCTTCTCTTTCTCCGTTTCCTGGCCCATCGAGGCCCAGACGTCGGTATAGACGGCATCGGCGCCGGCCGCGGCCTGCTCGGGGCGGTCGGTGATCTTCACCTCGAACCCGGTATCCTTTCCGTCTTCCCGGGCCATCTGGACCATCCGGGGGTTCGGTTCGTATCCGGCCGGCGTGCCCACGGCCATCTTCATCCCGGCCCGGGCGGCGGCGAGGAGGAGGCTGTGACAGACGTTGTTCCCATCCCCGACGTAGGCCAGCTTGAGGCCGGCCAGGGCGCCCTTGTGCTCCCGCAAGGTGAAGAAATCGGCCATGGCCTGGCAGGGATGGGAGAGGTCGGTCAGGGCGTTGATGACGGGGATCCGGGTGCTCGCCGCGAGGTCCACCGCGATCTGATGGGCGAAGGTCCGGATCATGATCCCATCGACCCAGCGCTCGAGGTTCTTCCCGATGTCGTAGGCGCCTTCGCGGCTCCCCATCTGGATGTCCGACGGGGCGAGGTAGATGGCTTCCCCGCCGAGCTGGAGCATTCCCGCCTCGAAAGTCATCCGGGTCCTCAGGGAAGGCTTCTGAAAGATCATGGCCAGGATCTGGTGTTTGAGGGCCTTGCGGAACTTGTCCGGCCGTCTCTTGATCTCGGACGCGAGGTCGAGGATCTGGCTGAACTCATAGAGGCTCAGATCGTGGACCGATAAGAAGTCTTTCTCCATAGCCGATTCTCCTATGCCGAAGCGACGATACGCGTCCCCGAGCGGTTGAGCAGGGCCGCTTTGAGGTGCGTTTCCCGGGTGATGAGGACCTCCCGGCCGCCGGCCTCGATGTACTCGATGGCCGCCCGGATCTTGGGCCCCATGGATCCCGGCGGGAACTGTCCGTCCGCCAGGTGCTTGCGAGCTTCCTCGACCGTCAGGACCGGGGCCTCCCGCTGGTCGGGCTTGCCGAAGTTGATGTAGACGCGGTCGATGGCCGTCAGGATGATGAACAGGTCGGCGCCGACCTCGCGGGCCAGGAGGCTCGCGGCATAGTCCTTGTCGATGACCGCCTCGACGCCCTCGAAGAGCCCGCGGCCGTTGATGATGACCGGGATGCCCCCTCCGCCGGCGGCGATGACGACCCGGCCGGCATGGACGAGGTCGCGGATGATCCCCTTGGGGACGACGTCGATCGGCTTGGGCGAGGGAACGACCTTGCGATAACCGCGGCCCGCGTCCTCGACCATGGTCCACTTCTTCTCCCGGGCCAGTATCAGGCCCCGGTATTTCGAATAGAAAGGCCCGACGGGCTTGGTCGGACAGCCGAAGGCCGGGTCATCCTTGTCGACGACCACCTGAGTGATGATCGAGGCCACTTCCTTGTCGAGGGAGTGGCGCCGGAGCTCGTTCGCGATCGCCCGCTCGAGCATGAAGCCCATGCTGCCCTCGGTCATGGCGTCGCAGACGTCGAGCGTGTAAGGCGGGATCTTGGTCACGCCCTCCTCCATCTGGATGAGGAGGTTGCCGACCTGGGGCCCGTTCCCGTGGACGACGATGAGCTCATAGCCCTTGCGGACGATATGGACCATGAGCGCGGCCGCCTTCTGGGCGTTGCGCATTTGCTCGTCCTGCAAACCCCTCTGGTCGTCGGGGAGCAGCGCGTTGCCGCCGAAGGCGATGAGGGCGACTTTCGGTTTCATCACCGGCTCAGAACTTCTTGAGCACGTCCTTGAGCGTGGGCGTGCCGATCTCCTCGAGCTCGTAGCCGACGCGGAGGATAGGCTTAGAGACCTTGATGACGCGGGTGATGTCGATGGGCGTCGCGCTGACGACGAGGTCGCAATCGACGGCCTCGATCGTCTGGGCCAGCTCGCGGGTCTGCTTATCGCCGTACCCCATGGCCGGCAGGACGTCGGCGAGGTGGTTGTACTTCTCGAAGGTCTTCTTGATCGAGCCGACGGCGAAGGGCCGGGGGTCGATGATCGCGGCCGCGCCGTACTTCCTGGCGGCGACGATGCCGGCGCCGTACTTCATGCCGCCGTGGGTCAAGGTCGGGCCGTCCTCGATGACGAGGACGCGCTTGCCGGTGATGCGGCCGCCGTCCTTGACGATCGTCGGGGAGTTGGCCCGGATGATCGTCGCCTTGGGATTGACCTTCTTGGCGTTGGCCAGGACGAGGTCGATGCCTTCCTGTGTGGCCGTGTCCATCTTGTTGATGACGATGACCTTGGCCCGGCGGAAATTGACCGCCCCGGGGTAGTAGGAGAGCTCGTGCCCGGCCCGGTGAGGGTCGGCGACGACGATCTCGAGGTCCGATTTGTAGAAAGAGAAGTCGTTGTTGCCGCCGTCCCAGAGGATGACATCGGCCTCTTTCTCGGCCTGGCGGAGGATGGCGCCGTAATCGACGCCGGCATAGACGATGATCCCCTTGTCAATGTGGGGTTCGTACTCTTCGCGCTCCTCGATCGTGCACTCGTGCTTGTCGAGGTCGGCGTAGGTGGCGAAGCGCTGGACTTTCTGCTTGACCAGGTCGCCGTAGGGCATGGGATGGCGGATGGCGACCACGCGGCGGCCCTTCTCCTTGAGGATCGTGGCCACCTTGCGGCTCGTCTGGCTCTTGCCCGAGCCGGTCCGGACGGCGCAGACGGAGACGACGGGCTTGCGGCTCTTGATCATCGTGTCGTCGGGCCCGAGGAGGACGAAATTGGCCCCGGCGGCCAGGACCTGGGAGGCCTTGTCCATGACGTACGCGTGGGAGAGGTCGCTGTAGGCCAGGTGGACGTCGTCGACCTTGTGCGCGGTGATGAGCTCGTCGAGCTCCGCCTCGGCCTCGATCGGGATGCCCTTCGGATAGAGCTTGCCCGCCAGCGCCGCGGGATACTTTCGGCCCTCGATATCCGGGATCTGGGTGGCGGTGAACGCCACGACCCGGTAGTCGGGGTTGTTCCGGAAATAGGTGTTGAAGTTGTGGAAGTCGCGGCCCGCGGCTCCCATGATGATGACTTTTTTCACGTCCTCTCTCCTTTCGAAAATGGAAACACTCCTCCTCCAGACATTTTCCAATATTCAATTGTCAGGAAGAAGGGAGCAAGTATATTACAATAAGGACGTTAATGCAAATATGGGGAAAACCCGGCCCGGCACTCCTCAAGCCTTCCTTGGGGAACACTCCCTTCGTCACCTTGGCTTTTTTCGGATTTTATGGCGTGCGCTTGGGGGGTTTACCCTTGCCTCCGGGGCCGCGCCCGTCTTTTCCGACGGGCGACTGGCGGGGCGGCGGGGGAAGGGGCCGGCGGGTCTGCTTCCAGCCGGGCATCTGCCGACGGTTGACGGGGTGGGGCATGGGCGTCCTCCTAATTATTTACAGCGGGACAATGTCCACGGACATGCTGTTCGGGTCGAAGAGGGCCACGGTGCTCTTTCCTCGGAGCCAGCCCCCTGCCTCCCCGGGGTTGATGAGGAGGATGCCGCCCGATCTTTCCGTGAACGGTTTGTGCGTGTGCCCGAAGACGATGACGTCACAAGGGGTCGCAGCCAGGAGCCTTTTCACGGGGCCGTCCATGTGGCTGACGAGAAACCTGAGACCGCCGTGGGAGAATGTGGCGGGCGCCTCGCGGATCTCCCCCAGGCCCTGGAAGGCCCTGACCAGACCGGCCTTTTCCCCGTCGCAGTTGCCGAAGACCGCCCGGACCGGGCAGATCAGGTTCCCGAGCTCGGCGGCCGCGAACGGGGCGACGAAATCCCCGGCGTGGATGACCAGGTCGCAGCCCATTTCGTTGAACAGGCTGACGGCCCGGCGGACCATGTCCAGGTTGTCATGAGTATCGGCCAGGATCCCGATCATCCGCAAGCTCCTCCCCGGGATTATATCCGAACGGGCCGGGCGGGCCAATCCCTCCCCTGAGGCCGTGCCCGGGGTCGTTCCGAAGTACTGGAGCTCTGCGGCCTGACAGGCGGGCCTGCTGGCTTAAACCCCCGCAGTCATCAAGAGGCTCCCGAGGGCGGCCTCTTGATGGCGTCTGTGGGATCCAACTTTCATAGGCTCTGGAGCGCCTGCCCCGTTCATTGGATTCCACGGACGTGAGTCCCTGGAATCCAATGAACGGGGTTGACAGCCCCGGCCGAATTCCTTAAGATATAAAGGCTTTAAAAAGCGAAGTTTAGGCGCGTAGCTCAGTGGGAGAGCGCTTCCCTGACACGGAAGAGGCCGTGGGTTCAATCCCCTCCGCGCCTACCAGTTGATTCACGCGGTCAGTCATCAAGAGGCCCCGAAGGGGCCGGCTCTGAAGCGCCTGCCCTTGTGAACCATAGCGGACATTGAGAATGAGCGCGAAAATTAGGATCAAGATCGAGGATTCTTCCTATCCGGCGAAGACAGGGGCCTGCGTCTTGGACCTCCTCCCCGCGCTGGGGAAGCCCGGCAGTCCCGTCGTGGCCCGGGTCAACGGCGTCCTCTGCGACCTGAAGACGCCGATCGAGGGGAACGCCGAGATCTCCCTGGTCGGCCCCGAGGCTCCTGAAGCCCTGGAGGTCCTCCGCCACAGCGCCTCCCATCTCCTGGCCCATGCCGTCCTGGACCTCTATCCGGAGACCAAGACCGGGATCGGCCCGGCCGTCGAGAACGGGTTCTACTACGATTTCCTGCGGGAGACGCCGTTCACCCCGGAGGACCTGGCGGCCATCGAAAAGAGGATGAAGGAGCTGGCCCGGGAGAACATCCCCGTCGAGCGGCTCGTCCTGCCCAAGGAAGAGGCCATCAAGCTCTTCGAGGGCCTGGGCCAGACCTTCAAGGTCGAGCTCATCCGGGAAAAGGGGGACGCGACCGTCACCTGCTACCGGCAGGGGAGGTTCGTCGATTTCTGTCTCGGCCCCCACGTGGCCTCGACCGGCCTCCTCGAGAACGTCAGGCTTCTGTCCGTTTCGGGCGCCTACTGGAAGGGGGACGAAAAAGGACAGCAGCTCCAGAGGATCTATGGGGCCGTCTTCTTCACCAAGAAGGATCTGGACGACTACCTGGCCTTTGTCGAGGAGGCCAAGAAACGCGACCACCGCAAGCTCGGCCCGGAGCTCGACCTCTTCAGCTTCGCCGACGACCTCGGCGGCGGCCTGACCCTGTGGCACCCCAAGGGGGCGCGGATCCGGGCCGTGATCGAGCAGTACTGGCGCGAGCGGCACTGGGCCGGCGGCTACGATGTCCTCTACACTCCGCACATCGGGCGCGAGAGCCTCTGGCAGATCTCGGGCCACCTGGGGTTCTACAAGGACAGCATGTACTCGCCGATGGAGATCGACGAGCAGAACTATTACCTGAAGCCGATGAACTGCCCGTTCCACATCATGATCTACAAGTCCCGGATGCGGTCCTACCGGGACCTGCCCCTGCGCTGGGCCGAGCTCGGCACCGTCTACCGCTACGAGCGGAGCGGCGTCCTCCACGGCCTGCTCCGCGTCCGCGGCTTCACCCAGGATGACGCCCACATCTTCTGCACGCCGCAGCAGATCGAGGAAGAGATCCTGCGGGTCCTGGATTTCTCCATCAGCATCCTCGCCGACTTCGGCTTCCGCGACAACAAGATCGAGCTCTCGGTCCGCGACCCCCGGAACCCGGCCAAGTACGCCGGGAGCGAAGCGATGTGGCTGCAGGCGGAGGCCTCGCTCGTCAAGGCCCTGGAGGCCCGCGGCCTCGCCTACGAGCGCATGGAGGGCGAGGCGGTCTTCTACGGCCCCAAGATCGACATCAAGGTCAGGGACGCCATCGGCCGGTTCTGGCAGTGCACGACCATCCAGTTCGACTTCAACATGTCCGAACGGTTCGATATGACCTATATCGGCGAGGACGGACAGGCCCACCGGCCCTATATGGTCCACCGAGCCCTGCTCGGGTCGCTCGAGCGCTTCTTCGGGATCCTCATTGAGCACTACAAAGGGGCTTTCCCGGTCTGGCTGGCCCCGGTCCAGGTGGCGATCCTGCCCATCGCCGACCGGCACGAGACCTACGCCCGGGAGCTCGACACGAAGCTCAAGGCCAACGGCCTGCGGTCCGTCGTGGACACGGGCCGGGAGAAGATCGGCAAGAAGATCCGGGAAGCGGAGGTCCAAAAGATCCCTCTCGTCCTCGTGGTCGGCGACAAGGAGGTCGAGCGCCGGACGGCCTCCCTCCGCGTCCACAGCCAGGGGGACAAGGGCGAGATCGAAGTCGCCCGCTTCATCGAAAAGGTCATGGAATTCGATTCGCAGATGAGTCTCAGCGTGAATTTCTAGAGGAGGACAAACATTTTCAAGAGACACGCTTTCCATCCTGTCGTCAGCAAAGCCAAAGCCCATCGGATCAACGAAATGATCCAGGCGAAGGAGATCCGGGTCCTCGACGATGAGAAGAGCCCGCTGGGGGTCCTGCCGACCCTCCAGGCCCTCACCATCGCCCGGGAGCGGGGCCTCGACCTCGTGGAGATCGCCCCCACGGCCCAGCCGCCCGTCTGCCGGATCATGGACTACGGCAAGTTCCTGTACGAAGAGCACAAGAAAGAGCACCAGGCCAAGAAGCACCAGAAGCAGATCCAGATCAAGGAGATCAAGTTCCGGCCCAAGATCAGCGTCCACGACTACGACTTCAAGATGAAGCACATCAAGCGGTTCATCGAAGAGGGCAACAAGGTCAAGGTGACGGTCATGCTCCGCGGCCGCGAAAAGCAGAAACCGGAGCTCGGCCAGCAGGTCCTCGACAGGGTCAAGATCGACATGAAAGACCTGGCGGCCCAGGATGGAGAAGCGCGGAAACAGGACTGGGCCGTTTCCGCATTGTTGGTCCCCGTCAAGCTAGGAGGAAAGGATGCCAAAGCTAAAAACCCACAAGGGAGCCCAAAAGAGGTTCAAGGTCACGGCCAAGAAAAAAATCCTGCACAGCAAGGCGAATAAGAGCCATATCCTGACCAAGAAGGCCTCCAAGCGGAAGAGGCACCTGGGCAAGAAGGCCATCGCCAGCGCGGCGGACCGCAAGGCCGTCAAGAGCATGCTCCCGTACGATTTTTAAGGTCCGCCCGATCCGCACAAGGAGTGAACGATGCCACGCGTGAAAAGAGGAACGAAGAGGAAAGACAGACGGGTGAAAACCCTCAAGCTCGCCAAGGGATACTGGGGGGCCAAGAGCCGGAACTACCGGACCGCCAAAGAAGCCGTCGAGAAGTCCCTGCTCTACGCCTATCGGGACCGGCGGGCCAAGAAAAGGACCTTCCGGGGGCTCTGGATCGTCCGGGTCAAGGCCGGCGCCGAGGCCAACGGTACGACCTACAGCCGCTTCATCAAGGGGCTGAAGAAGCTCGGGATCGTCCTGGACCGCAAGATCCTGGCCGACCTGGCCGTGAACGCGCCCCGGACATTCGCCTATCTGGCTGAGAGGGCGAAAGAAGCCGCGGCCTAGGCCCGGGACATGGCGACCTTCAAGGACAGGATCGAAGGCGTCCGGAACGATTTCGAGAAAGCGGCCGCTCAGGCGAAGGACGGGCGGGCCCTCGAAGAGCTCCGGAACCTCTATCTAGGCCGGAAAAAAGGCCACGTCACCGGCCTGTTCGAGGAGCTCAAATCGGTTCCGGCCCCTGAAAGGCGCGAAGCAGGCAAGTTCGTCAACGACCTGAAGACGCTCGTCCAAGAGAGGATCCTGGCCCTCGAGGGGAAGATCGGGAAGCCGGAAACGAAGGCTGCACGCCCGGACCTGACCCTCCCGGGGCGGTCCGTCTACGCCGGGAGGCCTCATCCGCTCGTCCTGTTCCAGGAAGAGATCGAGAGGATCTTCCTGGGCATGGGGTATTCCATCGAGGAAGGGCCCGAGATCGAGACCGATCACTACAATTTCGAGGCCCTCAACTTCCCCCCGCACCATCCGGCCCGCGACAGTTGGGACACCCTCTACATCACGGACGACCTGCTCCTGAGGACCCACACCTCACCCGTCCAGATCCGGATCATGGAGAAAACGAAACCCCCCATCCGGATCATCATCCCCGGGCGCGTCTTCCGCCGGGAGACCCCGGACCCGACCCACCTGCCGATGTTCTGCCAGGTCGAGGGGCTGGTCGTCGACGAAGGCATCACCTTCGCCCATCTCAAGGGGACCCTGGAATATTTCATCCGGGCCCTCTTCGGCGAGAGGATCAAGATCCGGTTCCGGCCAAGCTTTTTCCCGTTCACGGAGCCTTCGGCCGAGGTGGACATCGAGTGCATCGTCTGCGAGGGACAGGACAAGTCCTGCCGCGTCTGCGGCGGAACGGGTTGGAAGGAGATCCTGGGGTCCGGGATGGTCGACCCCCAGGTTTTCAAGAACGTCAACATCGACCCGGAGAGGTACTCCGGCTGGGCTTTCGGGCTGGGGATCGACCGGACGGCCATGTTCGCCTACGGGATTCCCGAGATGCGGTATTTTTATGAGAACGACCTGAGGTTCATCAGGCAATTCGACGCCAAATGAAGATCAGTCTGGATTGGATCAGGGATTACGTCGAGCTGGACCTCTCTCTTCCCGAGCTTCTCGACCGGCTGACCATGATCGGCCTGGTCCCGGAGTCCGCCGAGGAGAGGGACGGCGACACGATCCTCGACCTCGAAACCTACGCCAACCGGCCCGACACTCTCGGTCACCTCGGGGTCGCCCGGGAGATCGCGGCCATGCTCGGCCGGCCGCTCCTCGAGCCTCCCTGGCCCGTGACCGAGATCGACCGGCCGGTCGCCGAGCTCGCGGACGTCCAGATCTGGGACGACGCCCTTTGCCCCCGGTACTGCGGGATGGTCGTCCGGGATATCGCGGTCGGGCCGTCTCCCGACTGGCTCCGGAAGCGGCTCGAGAGGATCGGGCTCCGGCCGATCAACAACGTTGTCGACGTCTCGAACTACGTCCTCTATGCCACGGCCCAGCCCATCCACGCCTTCGATTTCGGGAAGCTCGCCGGCTCGAAGATCATCGTCCGCCGAGCGACACGGGGAGAGACCATGAGGGACCTTGAAGGCCGGACGCTCGAGCTCTCCCCGGAGATGCTCGTGATCGCCGACGAGGCCAAGCCGGTGGCCCTGGCGGGCATCATCGGCGGCCAGGAGTCCGCCGTGAGCGGGACGACCCGGGACGTGTTCATCGAAAGCGCCAACTTCGACCCGGTCTCGATCCGCCTCACGTCGAAGAAGCTCGGCCTCTCGACGGACGCCTCCTATCGCTACGAGCGCGGCGCCGACATCTCGATCCTTCCCAAGGCCGCCCTGATGATGGCCTCCCTTCTCGCCCGGATGGGCGGGAAGGCCGCTCGCGGCATCCTGGACGTCTACCCCAAGCCCCGCAAGGCCAAATCCCTGATCCTCCGGGGGCGCAGGGTGGCGGAGCTCCTGGGCGTGGAGATGCCGGAGGGGTTCATCGAGCAGGTCCTCACGAGCCTCGGATTCAAGGTGGAGAGCTCGCAGAAAGGCGTCTGGCTGGTGGAGGTCCCCGCGTTCCGCGTGGACATCGACCGCGAGGCGGACCTCATCGAGGAGATCGCCCGTTTCTACGGGTACGACCGGATCCCGTCCGAGGTCCCTCAGGTCAAGCCCTCCGATTCCGTCGCGAACCGGAAGCGGGACCGGATCCTGAAGCTCCGCCGGGCCATCTTCCCGCATGGCTTCGACGAGGTCATCAATCCAAGCTTCGCCGACCCGGAGAAAGAAAAGGTTCTCGGAAGCGGTCGCGACCCGGTCGCCATCCGCAACCCGATCTCGACCAGGGCCTCCGTCCTTCGGACCAACCTCCTCATGGGCCTCCTCGAGAACGCGGCCTGGAACATGAACCGGGGGATGGAAGGGGTCCATATCTTCGAGATCGGGAACATCTACTACAGCCAGGGGGACAGGCCCGAAGAGCGGCTCACCCTCGGCCTCCTCGCCACGGGGCTTCTCCCCGGCCGGGACTGGCGGCAGACCCCGGCCGCGACCGATCTCTATGTCGTCAAGGGCGCCCTCGAGGCCGCCGCGGCGGCCACCCGGTACGAGCCTTGCGCCTTCGAGGAGGCCGATCATCCCTGTTTCGAAGATGGAGAGAGCCTGACGCTCCTCTACAAAGGCCAGACCGTCGGCCGGCTGGGTGTCCTCAAGAAGGCCATTGCGGCCGCCTATTCCCTCGGCCAGGCCGTGTTCGCCGCCGAGGTGGACCTGGCCGGCCTGTTCGAGAAGCAGCCGCGGCCCTTCGCCTACGCGCCGGTCGCCAAGTTCCCGGGCGTCAGCCGCGACCTCTCGTTCCTCGTGGACCGGAGCGTGCCGTACCGGGAGATCCAAAAGACCCTGGACAGGCTGGCCCCGCCCCTTCTCGAGGGCTATGAGCTCCGCGACCGGTTCAGCGGGCCTTCCATCCCTGCCAGCCAGGTCAGCCTGTCGATCCGGTTCCGCTACCGGCACCCCCAGCGAACGCTTCTCGCCGAGGAGGTGGACCGGGTCGAACAGGAAATCGTCGGGCAGCTGAAATCCGCATGGAACATCCAACTCAGGGAGGGATAAATTGACAACCGAACTCGAGCGAATTAAAATACTCGAAGGGAAGATCGGTCAGGTCGTCGACTACGTCCACAAGCTCACGACTGAGAACGACAAGCTCAAACAGCAGCTCAAAGAGCTCCGGACCGAAAAGAAGGAATTCGACGAGCAGAACCGCAAGATCACCAGGCTGGACGAGGAAGTGAAGAAGTTCGAAGGGGAGCGGGACGTCATCAAGGGGAAGATCGAGGCGATCATCAATCAGATCGACCAGCTGGGGCTATGATCGAAAAAATTCTCGAGATCGAGATCTTCGGGCAGCGTTATAAGATCCGAGTCAAAGGAGAAGAGGATGAAAAATACATCGGCCACTTGACTTCTTATGTTGATCAGAAGATGCACGAAGTGGCGGTGAAATCCAAGTCCGCGGACCAGTCGAAAATCGCCGTGCTGGCGGCCCTGAACATCGCGGACGAGCTATTTCTGAGCCAGAAGAAGCTGGATCAACTCAACGAAGCCATTGGCCACATGGAGACCGAGATCGAACACTTGGAGGTTCATCTTTTCGAAGATGAAAAAACATACAAGGACCTGGACAAAGCGTCCTCCTGACCCGGCCGCCGGGCGGGAGCGACCGACCGGCCGGCCGGCCCCCTGCGCCTCCCGAGCGCGGGAGGGGAGCCGCTCTCTCTTCCTGAGGGGCCACCCCCTCCGGATGGACCTCTGACGACCTCCTGTCTTTGACCTCGTCTCCTTCTGTCCATTTGAGAAGGAGGTAACTCACGTGACCATGAATCTATTAAATTACGCATCGATCGCCGCCATCGTCGTTCTCGTGGTGGTGATGATCATCATTTTGGGCAAGCGGCAGAAGAGTGCCCGCCATATCCAGAACGCGCAGGAGGAGGCCCAGGCCATCCTGGCCCGGGCCAAGGAGGACGGAGAGAAGTTCAAGCGCGAGGCCGCCATCGAGGCCCGGGAAAAAGACCTGAGCCGGCAGGCGGAGTTCGACGCCCACAACCGGGAGAAGCAGAGGAAGATCAACGAGACCGAGCGCCGGCTCGTCAACAAAGAAGAGAACCTGGAGCGGCGGTTCCAGGCCCTCGAGCGGAAGGAACGGGACTTCTCCCAGAAAGAGAACCGGCTCTTCCAGAAAGAGAAGGACATCGAGACGCTCGAGCAGAAGACCACGGAGATCCAGGGCAAGGCCCTGGAGGAACTCGAGCGCATCTCGGGCCTGACCCAGGAAGAGGCCAAGGCTCAGCTCATCAAGCGGATCGAGGACGAAGCCAAGCTCGAGGCCATCGGCACCGTCCGGAAGATCGAAGAGGAGACCCGCGAGAAGGCCGCCGCGCTGGCCCGGGAGATCATCTCCAACGCCATCCAGCGGTCCGCCGCCGAACACGTCGTAGAGTCGACGGTGTCGGTCGTCGACCTGCCGTCCGACGATATGAAGGGCCGGATCATCGGCCGCGAGGGCCGCAACATCCGGGCCCTGGAGATGGCCACGGGCGTCGACATCATTGTCGACGACACGCCCGAGGCGGTCATCCTGTCGAGCTTCGACCCCGTCCGCCGGGAGCTGGCCCGCCTCTCCATCCAGAAGCTCGTGACCGACGGCCGGATCCACCCGGCCCGGATCGAGGACATCGTCGAGTCCGTGAAGAGCGACCTCGAGCTGAAGATCAAGCAGGAGGGCGAGTCGGCGGTCCTCGAGCTCAAGGTCCGCGACGTCCACCCGGAGCTCATCAAGCTCCTCGGCAAGCTGAAATACCGGACGAGCTACGGGCAGAACGTGCTGCAGCACTCCAAGGAAGTGGCCATGCTGGCGGCCATGATGGCCCGCGAGATCGGCGCCGACGTCAACGTCGCCCTCCGGGCGGGGCTCCTCCACGACATCGGGAAGGCCGTGGACAAGGACGTCGAGGGGACCCACACCGAGCTCAGCGTCGAGTTGACGAAGAAATACGGGGAGACCGAGAAGGTCGTCCAGGCCATCGCCTCCCACCACAGGGACGTGGACTTCCCCTCGATCGAGGCCGTCCTCGTCCAGTCCGCCGACACGCTCTCGGCCGCGAGGCCGGGTGCCCGGCGGGAGCTCCTCGAGACCTACATCCAGCGGCTCGAGAAGCTGGAAGAGATCGCCACGTCCTTCGATGGCGTTTCCAAGGCCTTCGCCCTCCAGGCCGGCCGGGAGATCCGGATCATCGTCGAGAGCCAGAAGGTCTCCGACGACCGGGCCGCCCTGGCCGCCAAGGAGATCGCCGCCCGGATCAAGAACGAGCTCGACTACCCCGGGCAGATCAAGGTCACCGTCATCCGGGAAATGAGGGCCGTGGAATATGCCAGATAAATTCGGGGTCCTCTTCCTCGGTGACGTCATCGGCCGGACGGGCCGGCGGGCCATGGACAAGTTCCTGCCTAGCCTGATCAAGAAATACGCCCCGTCCATGATCGTCGCGAACGGCGAGAACGCCGCCGGCGGCAGCGGCATCACCGAGGAAATCGGGAAGGAGCTCTTCCTCCAGGTCGACGTCCTGACCTCCGGCAACCACATCTGGGACAAGAAGGAGGCCCTGCCCTATCTCGGCCGGGAGCCCCGGCTCATCCGGCCGGCCAACTATCCGGCCGTCAACCCCGGCCATTCCTCCTATGTCTTTCAGCACGGCGACGGGGTCAAGGCGGCGGTCCTCAACCTCCAGGGGCGGGTGTTCATGGAGCCGCTGGACTGTCCCTTCCGGCGGGCCGACGAGGAGGTCGCGGCCCTGGCCGCGGAAACGCCCATCATCATCGTCGACATCCACGCCGAGGCCACCTCGGAGAAGCAGGCCCTGGGCTGGTATCTCGACGGCCGCGTCTCGGCGGTCATCGGGACCCACACCCACGTCCCGACGGCCGACGAGCGGATCCTGCCGAAGGGAACGGCCTACATCAGCGACGTGGGCATGGTCGGGGGCCGGAACGCCGTGATCGGGATCTCCAAGGAGCAGGCCCTCCAGAGGTTCCTGACCTCGAGGCCGCAGCGCTTCGAGCCGTCCCGCGACGGCCTGTTCCTCTCCTGCGTCTTCGTCGAGATCGAACCCGGGACGGGAAAGGCCCTCTCGATCAAAAGGGAGGTTTTGGCGGAGGACGGGCACGATGAATGAAGGTCTGGTGAAACCGGACCTGGTCTACACGGTCTCGCAGCTCACCGAGATCGTCAAGGCGGCCCTCGAGGTCGCCTTCCCCCAGGTCTGGGTCGAGGGGGAGATCTCCGGCTACACGAAGGCGGCCTCCGGGCACGTCTATTTTTCCCTCAAGGACGAAAAGAGCATTCTCAAGGCCGTCCTGTGGAAGGGCGAAGTTCAAAAAGTCCCGTTCGAGATGAAGACCGGGCTGAAAGTCGTCTGCCGGGGCAGGATCACGGTCTACGCGGCCCGGGGAGATTACCAGCTTTCCGTCGACCTGGTCGAACCCAAGGGAAAAGGCGCCCTGCAGCTTCGCTTCGAGCAGCTCAAGGAGCAGCTCAAAGCCGAGGGCCTGTTCGACCTTGAGCGAAAGAAAAAACTCCCCCTGAGGCCTCGGACGATCGGCGTCGTCACCTCGCCCACGGGCGCCGCGATCCGCGACATCCTCCGCGTCCTGGAGCGCCGCTATGCCCGGCTCCGGATCCTCATCTACCCGGTCAAGGTCCAGGGCGAGGGGGCGGCCCGCGAGATCGCCGAAGGGCTCGATCATCTGGGGATGCTCCCGGCGGTCGACGTCATCATCGTCGGCCGGGGCGGCGGCTCTATCGAGGACCTGTGGGCCTTCAACGAGGAGGCCGTGGCCCGGGCCATCTTCCGCTCGCCGAAGCCCGTCATCTCCGCCGTCGGGCACGAGGTCGATTACACGATCGCCGATTTCGTGGCCGATGTCCGGGCCCCCACGCCCTCCGCCGCGGCCGAGATCGTGATCGAGAAAGAGGAAGCGTTCGAGGAACGGATCAGGACGATGTCCCGGAGACTGGGCGAGCTCGTTAAGAGCTCCCTCCGGGAGCGGAAGTATGAAGTGGATGACCTCGCCCGTCACCGGATCTTCGAGAATTTCCGGCTCGGGCTGAAGGAGCTCATCCATCGCGTGGATGACCTGGACACGAAGGCCCGCAACGTCATCCAGACCAGGCGCCGGGGGCTCGCGGAGAAAAGGACCTCGGTCGCGCTCTCGTCCGAGCGGTTGAAATACCTCTTTGTCCGGAACCTGCGTGACCGTCGGGCCGCCTGGGAGAGGCTCTCGACCAATCTCGATAATTTGAGCCCCCTCGCCATCCTCAAAAAAGGCTACGCCCTCTGCTGGAAGGACGGCGGGCTGCGGCTCGTCCATAAGATCGACGAGATCACGGAAGAGGACGCGGTCATCGTGTCCTTTTACAGGGGGGAGTTCGAGGCCCGGGTCCGGAGCGTGGACAGGAAGAAGCTCCTGGAATCGCGTTTCCTGAAGGAGAGCTCATGACGAACATGACCTTTGAAAAAGCGCTGGCGGAGCTCGAACAGATCGTCGCCAAGCTCGAAAAGGAAGGGATCTCGCTCAACGACTCCCTGGCCCTCTTCGAAAAGGGCGTCAAGCTCGCCCGGTTCCTCCGGGGGGAGCTGGACAAGGCCGAGCGGAAGGTCGAGATCCTGCTCAAGGACGAGAAGGGCGGGCTGAAAACGGAGGATTTCGAGCCCGACCGGGCCGGGGAGGACGGGACGGACGAGAAGGCGTGAGGAGAGCAGGAGACGACGTGGACGTCCTGAACGATCTCGACGGCCTGCGACAGGCCGTGGACGGTGAGCTCGAGCGGCTCCTCGCGGCCGACGGGTCCCGGCTCCTGGCGGCTATGCGCTACGCCGTCCTGGGTGGAGGCAAGCGGTTCCGGCCGCTCGTCCTCCTGGCCGCCGGCGAAGCCTTCGGCGCTTCGCGGCCGTCCCTCCTGCCTTATGCCTGCGCCGTCGAGCTCATCCACAACTACTCCCTTGTCCATGACGACCTGCCCGCCATGGATAACGATGATCTCCGCCGCGGCCGTCCCTCCTGCCACAAGGCCTTCGGCGAGGGGCTGGCCCTGCTGGCGGGCGATGGACTCCTGTCTCTCGCGTTCGAGGTGATCGCCGGGACCCCCCCGGATAGCGGGCACCCCGAGAGAAAAGACCGGGCCTTCCGGGAGATCGCCTCCGCGGCCGGTGTCGGGGGGATGGTCATGGGTCAGTGGCTGGACCTCAGCTTAAGGCGTGAGGAGGCGGACGCGGACTCGTTCATCGACATGATCGGGAAAAAAACGGGCGCGCTCATCCAGGCCGCGGCGAAGGCCGGGGCTATCCTCGCCGGCGCCCCGGCGCCGGGACTGGCCGCTATCGGAGACTACGGGGCCGCGCTGGGGCTGGCCTTCCAGCTCCGCGATGACCTGGCCGACGCCGGAGGGGACAGATCGCCGGCAGGGCTCGACGCCGTGGCCCTCTTCGGCCGCGAGGGAGCCCGGGCCCGGCTGGAGGAGTGCCTGACAGCCGCCCTAGCCGCCCTGGACAAGGGGAAGATCGGCTCCGCGGAGCTCAGATATCTGGCCGGGACGCTGAGCCCCGGGCGCGGGGTGTGACCATGGCCAAGAAAATGGATTCGGTCAACAGCCCCGCCGATCTCAGGAAGCTCTCCATCCAGGAGCTTTCCGGCATGGCCGAGGAGATCCGCGCCCTCATCCTGGAAACGGTCTCCAGGAACGGCGGCCACCTCGGGTCGAACCTCGGCGTCGTCGAGCTGACCCTGGCCCTCCATTATGTCTTCGATTCTCCCCGGGACAAGATCATCTGGGATGTCGGCCACCAGTGCTACACCCACAAGATCCTGACCGGGCGGAGGGAGAGGTTCGCCGGGCTCCGCCAGAGCGGCGGGATCCTCGGCTTCCCCTGTCGCGAGGAGAGCGAGCACGACGCCTACAACACGGGGCACGCCTCCACGGCCCTGTCCGCGGCGCTCGGCATGGCCGTCGGCCGGGACAAGAAAAAAGAGGACTTCCACGTCATCGCCGTCATCGGGGACGGAAGCCTCACGGGCGGGGTGGCCCTGGAGGCCCTGAACCAGATCGGCCACCTTCGGGAGCGGCTGATCATCGTCCTCAACTACAATGAGATGTCGATATCGCCCAACGTGGGGGCCTGGTCCAAATACCTGTCCTACCTTGTCTCCGGCCAGCATTTCATCCGGCTCAAGGACCAGGCGAAATCCTTCCTCAAGGCCATCCCCGTCGTCGGCTGGCCCATGATCCAGGCCGGCCATGCTCTGGAAGAGCTCATCAAGAAGACCATTTTTCCCGGGCTCGTTTTCGAGGAGCTCGGCATCAAGTATGTCGGCCCGATCGAGGGACACAGCATCCGGTCCCTCATCGAGGCTTTCGAGCTGGCCAAAAAGTACGATGGCCCCATCCTCATCCAGTGCGTGACGCAGAAGGGCCGTGGATACCAGCCGGCCCGGACGGACCCGGAAAAATTCCATGGGGCCGGGCCCTTCGAGATCGCGACGGGCACGCCGAAGAACAACGGTCCCGGGCACGCGCCCTCGTTCTCTTCGGTCTTCGGCGAAACCATGGTCAAGATCGCCCGGAAGGACGGGAAGGTCCTGTCCATCACGGCGGCGATGGGCGAGGGGACGGGCCTCGGCCGGTTCGCCGAGAGGTTCCCGGACCGGTTCTTCGACGTGGGGATCGCCGAGCAGCATGCCGTCACCTTCGCCGCGGGGCTGGCCATCTCCGGGTTCAAGCCGGTCGTGGCCATCTATTCGACCTTCCTCCAGCGGGCCTACGACCAGGTCTATCATGATATCTGCCTGATGGACCTGCCCGTCGTTTTCGCTCTGGACAGGGCGGGGATCGTCCCGGACGACGGGCCGACCCACCAGGGGGTCAACGACATCGTCTACCTCAGGCACATGCCCAACATCATCGTTATGGCGCCTAAGGACGAGAACGAGCTCCAGCACATGCTCTGGTCCGCCCTGTCCTACGGCCACCCGGCCGCCGTCCGCTTTCCGAAAGGGGCCGGCCCGGGGGTGGCGCGGGACCCGGACTTCAAGCTGATCCCGCTGGGCCGCGCGGAGACCCTCAAGGAAGGCCGGGACCTCCTTTTTGCTTTCGGGAACATGATCCCGCCGGCCCTCGAAGCCGCCCGCGAGCTGGAGAAGGCCGGGATCTCGCTGGCCGTCGTGAACGCCCGTTTCGCCAAGCCGCTGGATGAGGAGCTCATCCTCCGCTACGCCCAGCCCGGCCGGACCATCATCACGGCCGAAGAAGGCGTCGTCGCCGGTGGCCTGGGGAGCGCCGTCCGCGAGCTCGTCGACCGGGAAAGACGCTTCGGCCTGAGGTTCCTGGCCATCGGGCTTCCCATCGAAGCTTATCCTTTGGGCAAGGCCGAGGAGATCCGCCGGATCTGCGGTCTGGACGCGGCCGGACTCGTGGAGAAGATCAGGTCCTTTTACGCCTCGCCGTCATGAAAGAGCGCGCCGACAAGCTGCTGGTCACGCGGGGGCTCGCGCCGAGCCGGGAAAAAGCGCAGGCCATGATCATGGCCGGGCTCGTTTTTTCCGGGGAGGCGAGGATCCTCAAGGCGGGAAGCCTTATCGACGGAACGGCGGACCTCCTGATCAAGGAAACGCTCCCCTTTGTCGGCCGCGGCGGCCTGAAGCTGGCCGAGGCCCTCGACCGGTTTGCCGTGGACGTCGGAGGCAAGATCGCCGTGGACGTCGGCTCCTCGACCGGGGGCTTCACGGACTGTCTCCTCCAGCGCGGGGCGAGAAGGGTGTACGCGGTGGACGTGGACACGGCGCAGCTCGACTGGAAGCTGCGGGGAGATCCGCGGGTCGTCCAGGTCGAGAAGAACGCCCGCTACCTCGGGCCCGGCGACTTGGCCGATCTTCCGGATATTGTCACTGTGGATGTCTCCTTCATCTCCCTGCTCAAGGTCCTGCCCGCCCTGAAGGAGCTCCCCGGGGCCTGGCTCCTCCTGGCCCTGGTCAAGCCGCAGTTCGAGGCGGGGCGGGACGAGGTTGGGAAAAAGGGGATCGTCCGGGACCCGGCCATCCACGAGAAGGTCCTAGGCCGCGTTGTCCTCGGGGCCCGGGAGCTCGGCTTCGGCCTCCGGGGGCTCATCCGCTCGTCGACCCGCGGCCAGAAGGGCAACGTGGAGTTTTTCGGCTCTTGGGTCCGGGGAGGGGCGGACCCCGGCCGGGATGCGGCGGAGATCTGGATCAAGGAGGCCATCAGCCATGAGGACCATTAAGAAAGCCGGCATCGTCATCAAACCGCACGCGCCCCAGGTCGAGGAGCTTCTGAAGAGCGTCCTCGGCTATTTCGGCGGACGGGGCATCGACTGCGTCCTCGAGGACGTGGCCGCCCGGAAGCTCGGGCGGCCCGACGGCCTGCCTCGGTCCGAAGTCCCCGGCGCCTCGGATCTCGTCGTCGTCCTCGGCGGGGACGGAACGCTGCTCAGCGTCGCCTACCGCGCCGCCCAGGCCGGCGTCCCGGTCATGGGGATCAACCTGGGCCGCCTCGGTTTCCTCACCGAGATTCCCGTCAGCGAGGCCTTCCTGACCCTGGACGCCTTCCTGGGCGGCGCCCAGGACATCGTCAGCCCGCGGTCGCTCCTCGAGGTCACGACCGAGGCCGGCCCCGCTTATTGCCTGAACGATGTTGTCATCACCAAAGGGGCGGTGGCCCGGATGATCGAGTTCACGATCCTCATCGATGGGAGGGACGTCGCGACGCTCAAGGCCGACGGATTGATCGTCTCAACGCCCACGGGGTCGACGGCCTATTCGCTTTCGGCCGGAGGGCCGATCATCCACCCGCAGGTCGCGGCGGCCGTGCTGACGCCCATCTGCCCCCACACCCTGACCTACCGGCCCCTGATCATCCCGTCCGGATCCGAGGTCCGGATCAAGCTCCTGACCGGGGGGGAGGAGGTCTACCTGACGCTCGACGGCCAGCGTGGCGGCGTCCTCGACAGGAACGACACCCTCGCCGTCCGGAAAGCGCCTGTCGAGCTCCGGCTCGTGACCTCGCCCCGGCGGAGCTACTACGACCTGGTCAAGGAAAAGCTGAGCTGGGCCGAATAAGCTCAGGGCTTCGAGGGTGGCTTCTACTCTAGAGCGCGGCTTTTCACGCAGTTCCCTCAGCGTTCTTTCTCGCGGATGCGGACTCGGAGGGAGTCCCTCTGAGATCAATATGGTTGGACGGGTCCTGTCCAATTTTCCCCGGTCACGGCGGCGCAGGGGCCACCCTTATCCCCCGGCCCCCGGGAACCTGTCCCGGTTCCCCCGTCGCAAGGCCGACGGGCCCCCTTCCAAACGGGGGCTTTCGGGTGACCCCGTCGCCGCTCTCCTCGTTGACCACAGTGTCAGTCCCTGGGCGAAAAGGGCCTCGAGGATTGGCCGGAACGTCATGTGCGGTTAAGCCTCTCCGAAGCGTTTTTCGAGGGAATCCTCATGAGAGGGGCCTTTCTAGACAGGATCCCCTCTCATGAGGGCGGCGAGGATGTCTGAGCATGATTCATCGGAGTCCGAGGGATCGGAAAAAAGCGGGAGAAAGGAAACCCGCTTTTTAAGACTCGGGGCGGGGCAGAGAGTGCTGAGCGAGTTCCGCAGACGCCGAGAAAGAACGGTTCGGGGAGGCGTCGAGAACCGCACTCTGGAGTGGAGGCCAAACCCGAGGCCCTTTCTTGTGACGCACAAAACGGGGCCCGTCCGGCAGGGTTTGACAATTTGGGAGGCCGCCGCTATGATGGACCGCGCGGCGGCCGATGGCCGCGAATCCAACCCTGGCGAAGGCTCTCGGAGGGGATTCTTCCCCCGTTGAGGAGGAAATGATGTCCGATGCGATCGTTCAAGGCGGGGATGCCGATTTCGAGCAGGAGGTCCTGAAGTCCGACCTGCCGGTCCTGGTCGATTTCTGGGCGCCGTGGTGCGGGCCCTGCCTGATGATCGCCCCGCTCCTCGAAGAGATCGCCAAGGCCAACCAGGGGAAGCTGAAGGTCGTCAAGATCAACGTCGACGAGAACGGCAAAACGCCCGTCACCTACGGCGTCATGTCCATCCCCACGCTGATGGTTTTCAAGGGCGGCGAGCTCAAGGACAGACTCGTGGGATTCCGTTCCAAGAACGATATCATCGACCTGTTCATGAAATACGTTTGAAACATGAACGGCCCTTGGGATGTCATCATCGTCGGAGCCGGGCCAGCCGGACTCTCGGCCGCGATCTACGCCGGCCGGGCCAGGCGATCGACCCTTGTCCTCGAGAAAGGGCTTCCCGGCGGGCAGATCCTGGTGACGGATTGGGTCGAGAATTTCCCCGGCTTTCCCGACGGGGTCACGCCTTTCGAGTTGATGCGGGATTTCCACAAGCACGCCGAAAAGTTCGGGGCGAAGGTCGAGACCGATGAGATCGATAAGATCTCGGGCTCCGAAGGGGCCTGGCTCCTCCGCGGCTCGAAAAATGAATACATCGCGCGGGCCGTCATCATCGCCACCGGGTCGGCCTACCGCCGCCTCGGGCTCGAGAACGAGAGCCGACTGACGGGCCGCGGCGTGTCCTACTGCGCGACCTGCGACGGCGCCTTCTTCGCCGGCCGCGACATCGCCATGGTCGGCGGAGGGGATAACGCCCTCAAGGAGGCCCTCTTCCTGACCAAGTACTGCCGGAAAGTGACCGTCATCCACCGGCGGGACAGGTTCCGCGGCGAACGGATCTATCAGGAGCGCATCTTCGCCAACGAAAAGGTCCAGGTCCTCTGGGACACCGTGGTCGAGGCCATCAACGGCGGGGACAAGATCGAATCGCTGGATCTCCGGAACCTGAAGACAAACAATAAGATACATCTTCCCGTCGACGGACTCTTCGTTTCGATAGGGACCGAGCCCCAGACGGGTTTTGTCCGGGGTTTCCTCGACCTCAATGAATGGGGCCAGGTCAAGGTCGACCTCAACATGGAAACATCGGTCCCCGGCATCTTCGCCGCCGGGGACGTTTCCGACGCCTGCCCCAAGCAGATCGCCACGGCCGTGGGCACGGGCGTCCACGCCGCCCTGTCCGCCGAGGAATATCTTTCCCGCCGCTGATCTAGATTATTTTAACGACCGAAGAAACCCTTAAGTACTCAGTTGGCAAAATAGCCTGACAGGTGGGAGATCCGATAGCTGCCCGTTTTGATCTCAACCCGGATCTGTCGAAATCTTCCGTCTTGTTTCTTGTCTTTCGGCGAGTAGTAGAGGAGATAGTAGTTTTCAGCCGCCGCGGCCGCCTGCCGCATCAGGTAATCCGCGTTCGCCGAACGGGCGGTTAAGCCTCCCGTCGCCTTGGCGATTTCGTCGAACGTGGAAAAAATATCCTGCCTCTCGCCGATCTGGGTTAACGCCATATCGGCGGGATTTTTCGTTAGATAAAGAAAATGGACATTGATGGAGGAATCGGCGAACGTCTTCTTCAGGCGGTCCATATCGAGCGAAGACTTTTGGTTCAATATATCGGATAGCTCGGTAATGAGTGATTGCACAAAGGGATTTTCGAAGTATTTACCAATGGTCTTTGCGTCTAGAAGCGGGACAAATTCTTTCTGATAAAAATAGAAGACGATTTTCTGCCCCTCCGTCTTTTTCAAGGCCCTAGCGAAATCGAGGAATTTTTCCTCGTCGATCGTCCGCAACTGCTCTAATTGATTTACGTCGGCCCGGTATCTCATCAGATATTCTTCGATTGTCCCTGTGCCAAACATTCCAAGCCGTGCCTCTTCCGACATTTCAGCGGTGTCTGTCTCCAGATTACTGCCGGCGCCAACCATCCGCTTGAGGTCGGCAAGGACAGAGAGGTAAGCCGAGTTTCCGGCCAAAATATCCTTCCTCAGCTTTTTATTCAGCTCGGCGACGATCTTTTCGGCAGGGACCTTTCCCGCGATCTCCTTTTTCAGATCGTAAACGGCCCGGGGGCTGATCACGAGAAGATGATCTTCCGGCGTGATGACGTTCTGGAAAAAGTAAGCCAGGGCTTTGGAAACTTGCGGGTTGGGCTCGTATAAAGAAAAAAATAGATAGAAGGACCTGGATGTCTCAGGCTTGAAGGTCGTTATCTCTTCCTTCCTCTCGAGGTTTGTTTTCTTGATGAGATAGACGGCCTCGATCTTCTGGGGCTCGCCATCCTCATAAACCTCGAAGTCTTGAAGCGTCAGATTATCGACGAACCGGTCGCCTTGGAACACGCGGACCGGGACCGCAATATTGAGGACTCGGACATTGTAGGAGAGGTCTTGAGGAAAGAGGGCGGCAGATATGAAAAGGAGCGCGAGGACAAATGCGCCTTTTGTGAGTCCGCAGGATATGCGTCGGAACGCAATAGAGGAACTGAGCGATCTCGATTTTAGCACTTTTTATCTCCCCCCTCGCATTATACACCTTTCTGAGGTTACGAGCCGGGCCCGTTAGGTGCGAGGCCAGGCCCCGCCGCGTCGAGCGTTTCGTTGATCACGGCGCCGAGCTCCGCCCCCCAGAGCATGATGACCAGCGAGAAGGAGATCCAGAGCAGGAAGAAAATGATCGACGTCAGGGTCCCCTGGAGAAGCTTGTTTAGGACGACCCCGATGGCCGAGAAATGAACGACGTAGAACGCGAACATCCTCTTGAAGAGCTCATAGAGCAGGGCCGCGACCGCGGCCGGAAAAACTGCGGCCCTGGTGTGGACCTTCCGCTCGGGGATGAATTTATAGATGATGAAGAAAACGAGGAAGGTCAGGAAATAAGGGATCACGTACTGGATGAAAACATTGTTGACGAGCCGGACGACGTCGGGATTGAGGTAGGAGCGCACGATGTCGCTTTCCTGGATGGACCGGCCGAGGGCCGTCCATACGGCCGTGATCGCCAGGGAGAAGAGCATAACGATGCCGACGATGAACATGACCACGTATTCTATGAGGCGGTTGTAGAAGAAGGACCGGTGGTACGTGGTCTTGAAGATGACGTTGATGGCCGCGATGAGGTTCGAAAAAAGGAAGCTTGCGGAGATGAGCGAGCCCAGGAGGCCGAAAATCCCGAGGTTGTTGACCGTCCCGGACAACCCCTGGAGCCGGGTGAAGAATCCCGGGTCGGAGCGGGCGAAGAACTCGTCCGTGAAGATGTTCAGGCTCCGGAGGGCGATCTCGGTACTGCCGAGGATCTTGGTCGAACCGTAAAAAAAGAGGGCCAGGAGAGGGACCGTGCAGAGGAGGGCGAAGTAGGAGATGACGATGGCCGACGTCCAGCACTTGTCGTCGTTGAACCGCTTGAAGGAAGCGGCGAGTATCCTGAACGGCGAGAGCTTCATCCGTCCCGGCGCGGTCCCGCGGACCCTCTCCGGAAGCCCTTAGACGTACTTACCCCACTGGACCATCAGGATGATGATCGTGATGAGCAGGGCGTAAATGACGAGGGTTTCGATCAGGACGAGCCCGAAGATCAGGAGGAAACGGATGTGCGGGGCCCCGTTGGGATTCCGGGAAATGCCCTCGCAGGCGCTGCTGATGGCCTTCGCCTGGCAGAACGCCCCGGCCGCGACGGAGATGGTGATGATGCCGGCGCCGACCATGAGCGAGATCTTGTACAGGGACGCCTTGGCCGCGCTGGGCGCCCCGGCTTCCTGGGCGAGGAGAGGAGCGGCGAAGACCGCGGCAAGGAAAAAGAGGACGCTCAAGGCTTTGAGTTTTTGGGACATGACGGAACTCCTTTCCATTTAGTGTTCTTCTTCTTGGGCGACGGCCCCGGCGATATAGATGCAGGCCAGGAGGACGAAGACGAAAGCCTGGATGACCGAGGTGAAGATGGCCACGGCCATGAACGGCAGGGGGAGGAGGAACGGGATAATGGAGGCCATGATGACGATGAGCAGCTCCTCGGCGAAGATGTTCCCGAAAAGCCGCATCGAGAGCGAGACCGGGCGCGAGAAATGGCTGATGATCTCGATGGGGATCATGAGCGGCGCCAGGGCCGGGATGGGGCCCATGAAATGCTTGAAATATTTCAGGCCCTGGGCCTTGACCCCCTGGACGTGGTAGTAGAAAAAGACGGCCAGGGCGCAGCCGACCGTCACGTTGAGCTTGCTCGTCGGCGACATGAAGCCGGGGACGAGCCCGATGAGGTTGCAGGAGAAGATGAAGAGGCCGACGGTCCCGATGACGGGAAGGTACGCTTTCCCCTCGGGGCCGATGGTGTCCATGACCAGGCCTTCGAAGAGCCCGAAGATCATCTCGAGGACGCTCTGGCGGCCTGAGGGGACGAGGCTGAGCTTGCGGGAGGCCAGGGTGAAGACGACGATCAGGATTGCCGTAACAAGGATGACCATCACGACGTAGTCGGGGAAGAGATGGAGGGGGTCGGCGACCTTCACTCCGAAGAGGCCGAGGAGCGAGGCCAGGGGTTTGCCGAAGATCTTGTTGAAGAGCTCGACGGTGAAAAGAGTGTGTTCTAGGCCTTCCATGTCTTCATGCGAAGAAGGGCCCCGACGCCTTCCGCCAGGAAAACGGGGACGATCGTGGAAAAACCGGCGCCGAAGGCCAGAATCTTCCCCGGGAAGATGAGGATTATAATCAAAAAGACCGCGCAAATCAACCCGAGGCGGAGAGCGTACAGGAGGATCGCGGACCGGAGGGCGCCCTCCTTATCCTTGGCGAGGAGCCGGGTCAGGGAGCGCTTGAGCCAGAGAAAGCCCAGCGCCGCGAGCCCTCCGCCGGCGAAAAAGAGGAGGCCGGCCAGGGCGCTGAAGAGGAGAGCGGCGGCCAGGCCCAGGACGGCCGAGAGGGCGAGGATCTCGAGGGGGATCCTGCGGAGGATCCGCTCGTCCTGGATCTCGGCCTGGCTCATCGGGGGGAGTTCCTTTCGTTTCCGGCGCGGCCGGCTCCCGCCTAGTATAGCACGTCCAAGCGGGGATTGCCGGGAGTTCGCGGGACGCAGCACCGGACCCGGAGATCCGACCCATGGCCCGGGATTCCCGGCGCTTGACAATCCCCCGTCCGTTCTTGAGAATAATCGGGGGATCGAGCCGCCTCGCCCCCAGAAGAGTCCATGACGACCCCAAAACCGCCACGGCCCAGCTTCCGGAAGCTCGCCGAGTTGAGCTCCGTCGGGCTCATGCTGCCGTCCTCGATCATCGTCGGCCTTTTCTTCGGATATTTCCTTGACCGCTGGCTGGGAACGGGTCCCTGGCTCCTCCTCATCTTCACGGTCCTCGGGGTCATCTCAGGTCTCTTGAGCCTTTTCCGGGCCATGAACAAGTATACCAAGGGCCAGCCTCCTGACGACTGACCCCGGTTTGATTCACCCGGGGGGATGTGCTAACTTCATATCAATGAAGCCCCAACTCCTCGGGGTAAGGCGCCTCCTTCCTGCCGTCGTCGCCTGGCTCGCGCTCCTCGGGCTGAGGACGCCGGCTCCTCCGGTCTCGGCCTTGGAGCTCGCCGGCTCCGGCCGCCAAGAGACCCCCTCCCCGCAGGCCGAGGTCAGGCTCGTCGCCCGGAACAAAGAAATCACCAAGAACCGGATCTACGCCTCGGGAGACGTGGAGATCCAGTACAAAGATCTCCTGCTCCTGGCCGACCGCGTGGAATTCGATCCCGCAACCAAAGACGTTTTCGCCGAAGGGAACGTCGTCATCCAGGTCCGGAACGAGGTCACAAGGGGGGAGAGGGTCATTTTCAACCTGGACACGGAGATCGGACGGGTCGAAAAGGCCTCGGGGATGATCCAGCCATCCATTTTGTACACGGCCGACTCGATCGAACGTAAGACGACGGACCTCTTCTACCTCAGCCGAGCCTGGCTCAGCTCGTGCACCCAGCCCGTCCCCCGCTGGGGCTTTTCCTTTTCCCGGGCCAACCTGAAGAAGGACGCCTACGTGGAGATGTGGAACGCCGTCCTGTCGGTCAAGAAGATCCCGGTCTTCTACCTGCCCTATCTCCGGTATCCCCTGGAAGACCGGGCGACGGGCTTCCTCATGCCCAAGGTCGGCTATACCGGGACCAAGGGCTTCGAGTACTCCCAAGGTTTCTATCTCGCGATCGGGAGGAACATGGACGCGACCTTCAGCCTCGATGCCTACCCCACCCTCGGACTGGGCTTGGGATTTGAATACCGCTACCTCTTTGCGAAAGGGACCGGCGGCCAGATCGACCTCTATCATTTCATCTTCAAGAAAGACGCCCAGGGAACGACCGAGAGCCCGGGCTCCATCATCCGCATCAGCCACAACCAGGCGCTGCCGCTGGGGTTCACCCTGGCCGCCAGCGTGGATTACCAGACATCTTATAACTTTCTGAGCGAGTTCGACGACGAATTCCGCCGGGCCTCGGTCTCAAACAGGAGCTCGCAGGTGTTCCTGTCGCGGTCTTGGTCCCATTTCAATCTGAGCGTCCGGGCGTCCCGCAACGAGACCTATTTTTCCGAGCTCAACGACTCCATCGTCAGCGCCTCTCTCCCCCAGGTGAATTTCAACGTCTTCAAGGTCAAGCTCTTCTCCCCGTTCTATTTTTCGCTGAGCGCCGGCTTCAACAACTGGCAGTACGGATGGGACTCGGCGTTCAAGGCCGGGACGGAGCGCCGGTCGACGGACCTCTCGGTTAGCCCGACCTTGAGCCTGCCGTTCACGTCCATCCCCTGGCTGACGGCCAACACCTCCGTCACGGCCAATTTCGTCTACTACGCCAAGAGCCTTGATCCGGCGACAGGCCAGGTCCAGAACGACCCTCTGTTCACGAAGAATATCGTGGTTAACCTCGATCTCACGGGACCCGTTTTCTACAGGGTCTATTACGGCCGGACCGGCGAACCCTGGCTCAAGAACGTCATCGAGCCATATGTCAACTACTCTTACGACAGCCCGATCGGCCAGGCCGACAGGATCGTGACCCCCACCGGCTTCTATCGCTACCACCAGATGAGCTACGGCCTGACCAGCCGGTTCTTCATCAAAGAAGGAGACCGGCCGACCGAAATCCTGTCCTTCGGCCTGGGCCAGACCGTCTACTTCTCCCCCGATAGCGGCCCCCTCAAGGAGTACCTCGTCAACGGGAAGCCGCCGCGGCTCTCGGAGATCACCGGGACCCTGAGGTATTACCCGAAGGAAAACTTCAGCCTCGACGCCGCCATCGGATATAACCCCTATTACCACGACTTTTCGAGCCTCAGGCTGACCTCGACGGCGGGCTCGAAGGAGGACGGCCGGTTCCTGTCCCTGAACTGGTATAAAAGCATGAACTCGTGGGTCGCGGGGGCCGACCCCACTCTCGGACCGCTCTACAACCGCCATGAGATCGGCGTCACGGGCGGCTTGCGGCTGCCGGGCTCGTCCCTGGGGCTCCAGGGGGAAGTGGATTACAATATCCAGGCGAAGAAGCTCCTCTACACGGCCGCCCAGGTCGTTTACCACTACCAGTGCCTCGATTTTCAATTCGAGGCCAGGGTCTATTATTACCGTCTCCCGCCGGAAACAGAGTTCAAGTTCTCCGTGGGGATCGGGAACATCGGGCGGACGCAGGACATCCTGGGCGCCTTCGGGCCTGAGGTAGGCGGGCGATGAAGGAGCCGGCCCCGAGCGGCGGGGCGAGGCCTAGATGTTGAGCTCGAGCTGGCCGTCCTGGGCGAGCTTCCGCTCCCTCTCGATATCTTCGAGAAGGTCCGGCGTGATGTCGCCTGTCGGGTAGATCCCATCGAAACAGGCGGCGCAGAAGTTCTTGATCTTCGGGTTCTCCATCGCAACCGCCTTCTTGAGCGAGCCGAGGCTCTGGTAGATGACCTTGTCGGCGCCGATCTTCTTGGCCACGGCCTTCTCGTCGGCGTCCTGGGCCACGAACTCCGTCTTCGTCTGCATGTCGATGCCGTAGACGCACGGGTGGCGGAGCGGCGGCGAATAGGAAGCGAAGTACACCTTCTTGGCCCCGGACTCCCGGATCATCTCGATGATCGCCCGGGACGTGTTGCCGCGGACGATGCTGTCATCGACAAGGAGAACCTTCTTGCCCTTGATCTCCGAGGCGATGGGGCTGAGCTTCTGGAGGACCGAGTCTTTCCGCTTGTCGACGCTCGGCATGATGAAGGTCCGGCCGATGTACCGGTTCTTGACCAAGGCCTCGCTGTACTTGAGGTTGAGCCTCCGGGCGATCTCGATGGCCGCGTCCCTGGCCGAGTCCGGCACGGGCACGACAACGTCGATCCCGAGCTTCCGCCTCCTGATCTCCGCGGCCAGGAAACGGCCCAGGTTGACCCGGCACTTGTAGACGTTGACCTTGTCGATGAAAGAGTCCGGCCGGGCGAAGTAGACCCATTCAAAGAGGCACGGGGAATGGGCGCAGTGGGCCAGTTTTTTCTTGTGGAGGCGCCGGCCCTTGTCGAGGAAGACGGCCTGCCCGGCCTCGACGTCCCGGATGTCGCCGAAATTCATGATGTTGAGAGTGACGGTTTCCGAGGCGAAGGCGTAGGACGGCAGGAGGCCGTCCTTCCGGACGCCGTAAGCCAGGGGCTTGATCCCGTAGGGGTCCCGGAAAGCCACCAGCCCCTGCTCGGCGATGTAGGCGACGACCGAGTAGCTGCCTTTGACCTTCTGAAAAACGCTCTCGACCGCCCGGTAGATATGCTCCGGCTCCAGGACGCGGGCCTTCTCGTGGGCCAGGGATTCGGCGAAAATGTTGAGGATGATCTCGACGTCGCAGTCGGAGTTGAGGAGCCGGTGGTGCTTCTCAAAAAGCTCCTCCTTGAGCTCCCGGTGGTTGGCCACGTTCCCGTTGTGGGCCATGATGATGCCGAACGGGGAGTTGAGCTGAAAGGGCTGGGCGTCCTCGCCGCCCCCGCCGCCGATGGTCGGGTAGCGGGTGTGGCCGATCCCGATCGGGCCTCGGAGGTGCTGGATCGCCTCGACGGTGAAGATGTCGCGGACCAGGCCGTTGCCCTTCTGCGTATGGAACCGCCCGTCATAGGTGATGACGCCCGCGGCGTCCTGGCCCCGGTGCTGCATGGCCAGAAGGCCCTGGTACAGGTCGCGGACGACGAAATCGTTGGCCCACATCCCGATGACGCCGCACATGATTGTTCATTATAAGGGATTCGGGACGCAAAATAAATAGAGGGAGCCGGGGACAGGTCAGGCCTTGACGGGGCCAAGGCCTGGAAGGCCTAGCACCGTCAAAGGGTGGAGTCCTCCCTCGCCTTCATCCCTTGACGGGGCGGCCAGGCTCGATGGCCGCTTCGTCGATGAGCATGACGGGGATATCGTCCCGGATGGGAAAGACACGATAGCAGGTCACGCATCTCAAGCCCTTCTCGTCGGCCGTGAGCTTGACCTCGGTCTTGCAGAGCGGGCAGGCCAGAATGCTCAGGAGTTTTGGGTTCAAGGCCATGATGTCCTCTCCGTTCAAGGATAGCCCTGCTGATGCTTCACGTCAAGCGAGCGCGGCGAAAAACGGAGCTTCTTTCACGGAGAAAGAGGAGCAGTCGTTAGGGCCACCCGCAGCCTCAGAAGTGGAATTTGACCCCGGCCCTGAGGATCGTCCCGCTCAGGTTGAGCCCGGCCTTGCGGGCGCCGAGGATGCCGGACCCGGATGGCTCGGCTGAACGGACGAAGAGGAGATTGTAACTCCGCCCGTCGGCGCCCAGCGCTTGGTAATACCACAGGGACCCGGCCTCGGTCGAGGACGAGCCGTCCGAACTCCGGTATGCGTCCGTGCCTTTGAAATTGTCGAGCTGAGCCAGCCGGAACCCCGCTTCGGAGAAAAAGAGGAGGCGCGGGCCGATCCTCCACTCGCCGCCGACCGCGACCTCCATCCCCAGGACATGGGCCTTTGCCCACCCTTTCCATTCCTGCCAGCTGTCTTGGGACGCCACGAACGTGTAGTCGTATCCCGCCTTGACCGAGTAGTAGGCGAAGCTCCCCCGGATGTAGAAGTCCGGACGAGGGTAGTAACGGATACCCACCTTGAGGGGGATAGCCTCAACGATCGGCTTGGTCGTCGTGCTGGGGACGAAGAGGGAAAGGTCCCCGCTCGGGTAGCTGACCTGGCTCGAGCGCCGGCCCGTCAGGTAATCCATGCCCAAGCCGACCGAGAGGCGGGGACTGATCCTGTAGAAGACTTCGAAGCCGAGAAGGTAAGCCAGGCGGAGCGCGCCGACCGAGCCGCTGGCCGGGATGCCGAGTAAAGCCGCGTTCGACCCTGCGAGCCCTGCGGCCCCCTGGTTGAAGTCGTCGGCGACGATCGTGCTGCCGCCGGCGGACAAAAAGACGTCGATGGGAACCAGGCTTTCGGGCCAACTGGGCCTGGCGCTCGGCCGGTCACCCAGGGGCAGCTTCGCTGGCCCTGAGACGGGCCGCGGTTCCCTTTCCGGTTTCCGCTCCGGGGCCTGTGACGGGTTCATGACGGTGACGAGGCTCTCGTGGATGTACCCGGCGATGACCCCGCCGTCCTCGAGGGTGTAGCGGACGAGATACCATTCCCCTTCTTTCCGGTCGGCTTCGAGGACCGTGCCCTCGGGGATCTGCTGGACGACGGCGCTCCCGATGTCGGGCTTTTCCCGGAGGTTGGCCTGTTCGGCGCTGACTTTCAGTTTTATCACTCGCGCGGCCGCGTCCTGGGCCGCGAACACGGACAGCCCGCCGAGGAAAAGCACGAGAATGAAAAGGGTGGCGATCTTTTTCGAGTTCATGCTCATCTCACTCGGATAGCATTATAGTCGAGAAGATGAGCACGCCACAAGCACGGACAGGCCTATTCGTACTCGGCCCAGTGCTTGGCCGCGAGGCTTTCGAGGGGGTGGTCGGCGATGGCGTTGACGAAAAGGTCGGCCACCTGGAGGTTGGTCAGGATCGGGATGGAGAAGTCCACGGCCATCCGCCTCAGGCGGTAATCGGAGTCGAACTCAATCCGCTTGGCCGGATTGGGAATGGAGATGACGAAGTCGATCTTCCTCCGGGCGATGTAGTCGCGGATGTTCGGGTCCCGCTTCTCGTGGACCTTGAACAGCCTGGTGTTGGGGACGCCGTTCTCGCGGAGGAAGTTCGAGGTGTGCTCGGTGGCGTAGAGGTGGAGTCCCAGGGCATGGAGCTTGCGGGCCGGCTCGAGGAAGCGGTGCTTGGAGGTCTCGCCGCCGATCGTCAGGAGGACGTTTTTCCGGGGCAAGGTGAAGCCCGCGGACAGGAGGGCTTTGAGGAAGGCTTCGTGGATGTCGTCGCCCAGGCAGGCCACCTCGCCGGTCGAAGCCATCTCGACGCCCAGGATCGGGTCGGCGCCTTTGAGCCGGGAGAAGGAGAACTGCGGCGCCTTGACCCCGACGTAGTTCAGGTCGAGGGTCGTCTTCCGGTTCCGGACCGGCTGGCCCATCATGGCGGCCACAGCCAGCTCGATGAAATTCGTCCGGGCCACTTTGGAGACGAAGGGAAAGGAGCGCGAGGCCCGGAGGTTGCACTCGATGACCTTGATCTCGTTGTCCTTGGCGATGAACTGGATATTGAAGGGCCCGCTGATCCGGAGGGCCCGGGCGATCTCCCGGCCGATCTCCCGGATCCGGCGGATGGTCTCGATGTAGAGCTTCTGCGGGGGGAGGACCATGGTCGCGTCCCCGGAATGGACGCCGGCGTTCTCAACGTGCTCGATGATCGCCGAGGCGATGACATTGCCGCGGTCGGCCACGGCGTCGAGCTCGATCTCCTTGGCGTTCATGATGAACTTGGAGATCACGACCGGGTATTCGGGCGTCACCCGGGACGCCTTCTGGAGATAGCGGTCGAGGTAGCGCTCGTTGAAGACGATGCTCATGGCCGCCCCGCTCAGGACGTAGGACGGCCGGATGAGGACCGGGTAGCCGATGGAGCGGGAGAAGGCCTTGGCCTCCCGCGGGTTCCGGAGCTCCTTCCATTCCGGCTGGTCCACGCCGAGCTCGTCGAGAAGCTTCGAGAACTTATAGCGGTTCTCGGCCCGGTCGATGCTCGCCGGGGGGGTGCCGAGGACGCGCATCCCGGCCCGGTGGCACTTGAGGGCGATGTTGTTGGGGATCTGGCCGCCCATGGAGAGGAGGATGCCGAGGGGCTTCTCCTTCTCGTAGATGTCGAGAACCCGCTCGAAGCTCAGCTCGTCGAAGTAGAGCCGGTCGCAGATGTCATAGTCCGTGGACACGGTCTCGGGGTTGTAGTTGACCATGAGGGTCATGTATCCCATTTCCTTGAGGGCCAGGGCGGCGTTGACGCAGCACCAGTCGAATTCGACCGAGGAACCGATGCTGTAGGACCCCGAGCCGAGGACCATGACCTTCTTCGACCCGCCGCGGCCGTTCCGGAAAGCGACGTCATCCTCCCGGCCGTTGTAGGTCACGTAGAGGTAATTGGTCCGGGCCGGGTATTCGGCGGCCAGGGTGTCGATCTGCTTGACGGCCGGAACGATCCCGGCCTGCTTCCGCTTCCTCCGGACGCGCATCTCGGTCGAGCCCGAGATGAGGGCGATCTGCTTGTCGGAGAACCCCTTCCGCTTGGCCTCGAGGAGGAGGTCGGGCGGGATCGCGCCGAGCTTGCGGCCCCGGATCCTGGCCTCGCAGTCGACGATGTTCTTGATCTTGTGGAGGAACCACCTGTCGATCCGGGTCAGCTCGTGGATCCGCGGGACGGTCATCCCTTTCTTGAGGGCCTCGGCGATGCCGAAGAGCCGCTCGTCGGTCGGATGGCGGAGCTCCTTCTCCAGGTTCTCGAAAGAGTAGTTCTCGTTGGCGACGAGGCCGTACATCCCGATCTGGAGCATCCGGGCCGCCTTCTGGATGGCCTCCTCGAACGACCGGCCGACGGCCATGACCTCTCCCACCGACTTCATCTCGGAACCGATCTTCTTCGAGACGCGGCCGAACTTCTTGAGGTCCCAGCGCGGGATTTTGACGACGAGGTAGTCCAGGGCCGGTTCGAAACAGGCCGACGTGACCTTGGTGATGGAATTCGGGAGGTCCGGGAGAAGGTGCCCCAGGACAAGCTTGGCGGCGACGAAGGCCAGGGGGTAGCCCGTTGCCTTGCTGGCCAGGGCCGAGCTCCGCGAAAGGCGCGCGTTGACCTCGATGATCCGGTAGTCGCCGTTGCGCGGGTTGAGGGCGAACTGGATGTTGCATTCGCCGACGATACCCAGGTGCCGGACGGCCCGGATCGAGATCTCGCGGAGGCGGTGGTACTCCTCGTTCGTCAGCGTCTGGGACGGGGCGATGATGATGCTCTCCCCGGTGTGGATCCCCATGGGGTCGAAATTCTCCATGTTGCAGACGGTGATGCAGTTATCGGCCCGGTCCCGGACGACCTCGTACTCGATTTCCTTCCAGCCGGCGAGGTATTCCTCGATGAGGACCTGGGGGGCGGAGGCGAAGGCCTTCCGGAGAGCCTCGCGGAGCTCGCGGGGGGTCGCGGACATGCCGCTTCCCTTGCCGCCCAGGGCGTAGGCCACGCGGGCCATGACGGGGTAGCCGATCGACCCGGCCGCCCGGAGCCCTTCCTCGACCGTCCGGACCGCGATCCCGCGGGGCGTTTTCAGCCGGCACTCGGCCAGGGCCCGGTTGAAGAGCTCCCGGTCCTCGGTCTTTTCGATGGCCTCCATCGGGGAGCCGAGGACGGGCACCTTGTGTTTCCGGAGAACGCCGCTCCGGGAGAGGGCAACGCCGCAGTTGAGGGCCGTCTGGCCGCCGAAGGAGAGCAGGATCCCATCGGGCCTTTCCCGGGCGATGACCTTCTCCGTGAAATACGGCGTGACCGGGAGGAAGTAGACCCGGTCGGCCAGGTGCTCGGACGTCTGGATAGTGGCGATATTGGGGTTGACGAGGACGACCTCGACGCCTTCCTCCTTGAGGGCCTTGATGGCCTGACTCCCCGAGTAATCGAACTCTCCGGCCTCGCCGATCTTGAGCGCCCCGCTACCGAGGATCAGGACCCTTCGCGGCTTCCTCATCCGGCCGCCTCCAGGAACTCGTCGAAGAGGAACTCCGTGTCCGTCGGGCCCGGGCAGGCCTCGGGGTGGAACTGGACGCTCCAGAACGGCCGGCGGCGGTGCCGGACCCCCTCGTTCGACCCGTCGTTGGCGTTCGTGAACCAGGGGGCCCAATCGCGCGGCAGGGTCTTCCGGTCGACAGCGAAGCCGTGGTTCTGGCTCGTGATGTAGCAGCGCTTGGTCCCCTCCTCGAGGCAAGGCTGGTTCTGGCTGCGGTGGCCGAACTTCAGCTTATACGTGTCGGCCCCGGCGGCTAGGGCCAGGATCTGGTTGCCCAGGCAGATCCCGAAGACGGGCAGGCCCTCGCGCATGAGTTTCCGCACGGTGGCGATGGTCGCCGGAGCCCGCTTGGGGTCGCCCGGACCGTTCGAAACGACGACCCCGCGGGGCGAGAAGGACAGGATCCGGGCCACGTCCGTGTCGGCGGGAACGCGGACGACGGAAACGCCACGGCGGGACAGGCTGCGGATGATGCCCTGCTTCGCGCCGCAGTCGATGAGGACGACGGATTTCCGGGCCCTCAGGTTGTAGATCCGGATCTCGGGCGTCGTGACCTCGGCCACGAGGTCACGGGCGTTGGGATCGGGGAGGTTGCGGGCCTCGGCCCTGAGGCTCCGGGCGCTGAGGGGGACGTCCGCGACGGCCAGGAGGCCGGGCATGACGCCGTGAACGCGGAGCTTCTTGGTCAGGGCCCGGGTATCGAGCCCGGCGATCCCCGGCACCCCGCTCTCGCGGAGCCAGTCGTTGAGCGTCTTCGTCGAGGTCGCGTGCGAGGGCTTCTCGCAGAGCTCTGAAACGATGTAGCCGGCGATCCGGGGCCGGTCCGATTCAAAGCTCGCCGGGTTGACCCCATAATTGCCGATGAGAGGATACGTCTGGCAAAGGATCTGGCCGTGGTAGGACGGGTCGGTGATGCTCTCCGGGTAACCCACGATCCCGGTATTGAAAACGACTTCCCCCCCGATCTTGGCGGACGCGCCGAAACCTACGCCCTCGTAGACGCTTCCGTCCGCAAGGGCCAGAATGGCTTTCCGGATGGGGCTTGCCTCCGTTTCATTTTCCGCGCAGTATAGCACAAGCGCCTCCGCCGCTCAAGGGGGATCGGGGAAACACCGGGAGCAGGCCGGGCCATCCTCCGGGGGGCGGGAATATCACCCCGAGAATCATCCCCCCGGAGCATGGTTCTTCCTTTGGGCCCCTGGGAGAATAGCCGCGGGAACCCCCCCCAACGTCATCTATCTATGGTACGATAGATGGGAGGAAAATTTTCGTGTCTGCGAACGAGGGCTCCGGAATGGCCGCCGGGAAACCTCTGGTCTCCCCGGCGGGCGTAGGAGAGGTGCCTTTACCGGCCGACAGGGACGGGCTCATCCAGGATTTCCTGAGAACGCTCCGGGTGGCGTTCAAGCTGGGAGCGATCTACAGTCTGGAGCACCCGGCCTTCAAAAAGACGATCGACGAGCTGATGGTCAAGACCGAGGCCCTTTTCTTGTATATCAGCCCCCTGAGCATCGGCTTCACTCCGCATTCCCTTTTTGTCGACAACCGGTTCTGGGAGGGCGACCGGACCTATTGGGACTTGGCCCAGGTCTTCCACTACCGCAAGGTCAAGCGCCTCGAGATCCGTCCGGGCATCCCCCACAGCGAATTCCTGAGGTTCGCCTCCAAGTTCATGCTGCCCGTCAAGGCCTTCATCCAGGAGGGCGGCGCCCTCAACATCCTGAAAAAAGAGAACCTCATCCACATCTCCCTGGACATATTGGATTATTCGCAGCTCCTGGTGGGGGAAGGAGAGGAGATCAAGGACATCTGGCCCTATCTCCTCATGGAGGCGGTGGAAGAGGACGACGGCCAGAAGCTCGACCAGCTGGCCGTGAGCTTTGAGAAGGTCATCGGGAAGTTCAACACCGAGGACCTCATCCAGAACGAGGAGCTCCACAAGAACTTCATCAAGTTCTTCCAGTACCTCAAGGAGACGTCCGGAGAGAAGCACCGGACCTGCGCCCGGGGCCTGCTCCGGACCGTCATGACGGGCCGGAAGACCCTGCCGGAATCGAAGTTCGAGAACCTGAAGCTCCTGCTCTCCGACCTGACGGAGAAGGACCTCGCCTCGACCCTCTGGGAGGAGATCATCGGGAACGAGAAATTCGACTCCCTGAGCTTCAGCATCTTCTGCAAGATCACCGACAAGGAGCGGCACAAGAAGGTGGCGACCTCCCTCCGGGAGCTGTTCGAGACCGACGATCCGCAGAACCGGAAGGCCGAGGTGGAGACCAAGATCAAGGTCCTCCTCTCGGGCTCTTCGGGGCAGCTCCACTCCGAGATCTACCGCCAGACCCTGTCCGCCCTCCTGACCGAGATCTCCTTCGACAAGAAGACGACCTTCGACCATCAGCTCCTCCAGAGGAACTACCGCTTCATCCTGATCAACCTGCTGGCCCGGGAGCCGGCGGGGGAGATGGCGGTCACCCAGCTCGAAAGGATCATCGAGGAGTGGGAGCGGGTCGACCAGGAACAGGATTTTGATTTCCTGGAGTGCCTGTTCGAAGTCCTCGAGGGCCGGGCCGCGGACCTGACCGCCGAGACATCCTTCCAGAAGCTCCGGAAAGCCCTCTCGGAGCTCGTCGAAAGCGGCATCCTCCGGGGGGACAGCCGGCCCAAGCTCGACCTCTTCATCGAGAAATTGGGGGAGAGCGTCCATGACCGGCAGGATTACCTCGACCGGATCTTCAAGGACAGAACAGTGACGCCCACGCTGCTCCGGGCCTATTTCCGGTTCTTCGCCTCCCGCCGGGACGAGTTCGACGCGGCCGTCAAACGGAAGGCCTCCGATAGCGACCTCCTCTGCCGGATCGCCGATAACCTGAAGCTCCTGGATACTCCGATGTCCCTGGCCACGCTCGAAATGATCTACCCCCTGGGCGACACAGAGGTCAAAGTCCACGTCCTCCAGGCCATGCAGAGCCTCACTGAATTCGACGAGACTTTTCTCTTCCCGGTCCTCGGGTCCAAAGACCCGCTCATCCAGGCCGAGGCCCTGATCCTCCTGATGAGGAACGAGCGGACCAAGCACGTCGCCTTCGCCAAGCTGTTCAAGCTGCAGTCTCCCTACGGGATCCGGAACAAGGCCCTCATCCGCCACATCCGGCTCGTCGAGGAGAAGGATCTCCGGGCCGCCGAGCTCTACATCGAGCCGCTGGCCCAGCGCAAAGATTTTTGGAACCGCAAGGTCCGGCAGGAGGCCCTGCGTGTTCTGGAGAAATGGCGTGAGGGATAAGGCCAAGCTCTGTTTCATCTATCTCATGAACGCCATCCAGGCGGGGAAGATCTACGCGGGGGAGCATCCCAAGTTCACGGAGTACCTGGAAAAGCTCTACGCCGGGATCCAGGAGATCCTGGAGGACCGGAAAGAGCTTGTCCTGGGCATCATCGGCGACGAGCCGGCCTGGGAGGACGAGATCTTTTTCAACCTCCGCGGCAAGCTCGCCCCGCTCATCGATTTCCTGGGGAAGAACGATGTCGAAAGGATCGTCTTCCAGCAGGGCCTGCGGTTCGAGGAGGTGCGCCAGTTCATCATCTTCCTGACCCGGACGAAGAAGCTCTCGAACGTGAGCGAACAGGAATACTTCAATCTCCACGGCATCCAGAACATCCGGGCCGGCCGGGTCCGGGCCCTGGTCAAGGCCGAGGGCCTCGAGGCCGCCCAGCTGGCCACGCGGTTCGAGACCTCCGTCCAGGCCGTCTCCCATTCCGTCAACCTCGTCCTCGATGAGGAGGAGATCGACTATCTCGACCTGAGGTTCAACATCCTCGGCATCATGGAGGATTTCGTCGGCCGCCACCAGGAGCTCCTCAACCTGATCTCCGTCAAGAGGAGGGACCTCGTGACGTTCGTCCATCTCCTCAACGTCTCGCTCCTGGCGATGTTCTTCGCCTCCAAGCTCGATTTCTCCAAGGACGACGTCCTGGACCTCGGCATCGCCGCCCTCTATCATGACGTCGGCAAGCTTTATATCTCGAAGAAGATCATCCAGAAAAAGAGCGCGCTGTCGGAAAAGGAATTCGGCCAGATCAGAAATCACCCGCTCCTCGGGGCCAAGATCCTCGAAGGCTACAAGGACTCGCTCGGGATCCTCCCGATGATCGTCGCCTACGAGCATCATCTCCGCTACGACCTGACCGGCTATCCGAAAGCGGCCTTCCCGCGGCGGCCCCATCCCGCCTCCATGATGATCTCCATCTGCGACGTCTACGACGCGCTGGCCCTCAAGCGGTCGTACAAGAAGGACTATCCGCCCGATAAGATCTACGAGGTCATGACGCTCGACAAGGGGAAGAATTTCGAGCCCCTGCTCCTGGACAAGTTCTTCCAGTTCACGGGCGTCTGGCCGGTCGGGACCCTGGTCTCGCTGAGCGACGAGAGGATCGGTGTCGTCCGGCAGGTCCACGCGCAGGACATCTTCAGCCCGACCGTCGAAGTGATCGCCCCGGAAAGCCGGGGGGAGATGATCGACCTCGTCAAAGAGAAGGCCGTCAGGATCAAGGCCTCCCTGAACCCCCAGGCAGAAGGGAAACCATATCTGCCGTTCATCGCCGGCCCGGCCTGACCTTGCGGAAATCCGGCGATAAGATGTATATATCGTCCTATCGTAGATAAGGAGGCCCCGATGCGGATCCGATGCTTCTGGCGACCCGCCATGATCTTTTTCCTCGCCGCGGGGTACCTGGCCGCGGCCGGATATCCGTCGACGGCCGGCAAAGCCCGGGCGGTCTTCAAGGAAACGGCCCACGATTTCGGGAAGGTCAAGCAGGCGGACGTCCTGACCCAGGAGTTCGTCTTCAAGAACGAAGGGGACGCGACGCTCGTCGTCGAGCGGGTCGAGACGACCTGTGGCTGCACGGCGGCCCTGGCCTCCGCGGACAAGATCAGCCCCGGCAAAGAGGGACGGATCAAGGTCAGCCTCGATACCCACGGCTACGCGGGACCGATGAAGCGCTTTGTCTATCTCGTCTCGAACGACGCGGACAACCCGCGTCGGGAGTTGAGCGTCACGGCCGACGTCGAGGTCCCTCCCATGCCCAAGATCGAGCTCGACAAGTACAACATCGACCTGGGCCTGAGCCTTGAGGGCGAGGCCCCGTCGGCTAAGGTCGTGATCCGGAACGTCGGCGAGCTCGAGCTATCGGTCGAGATGGCCCACGACCAGGTCAAGTTCTTCGCCCGCGGGAAGCCGCTCCAGTTCCCGCTCATGATCCCGGCCGGGAGGTCGGTCGAGGTCGAGTTCCGTTTCCCCGTCCAGACGAAGCCCGGCTCGCTCAGGGACTACGTCATCGTCAGGTCCAACGACACCTACCGCTCGACGCAGACCGTGTATTTCAGCCGCTACGTCGTCACCCGGAAGGACCTGAAAGATCTCTTCAACAAGTACAGGGCGGTCCTGGAGGACCGGAAATAAGGGCAGGCCGGCAGCGGGCGGAGATGTCGGCGCTCCTCACGGTCAAGGTTCAACCCCGGTCCAAGGCTCCGGGGGTGGAAAAGCTTGCCGGAGGGGGGTTCAAGGTCCGTGTCCAGGCCGCGCCTGACAGGGGTCGGGCCAACCTGGAAGCGATCAAGCGGCTCGCGGAATACCTGGACATCCCGCCCTCGCGCTTGAAGATCGTCCGGGGGGAGGCCTCCTCCAGCAAGTGGGTCAGGATCGAACCCTGATGAACCGCCGGGCGTAGGGCCGTGAGCATTTATAATATCATCAGTTTTCTGGGGCTCTTTGTCTTGGCCGGCGTCGCCTGGCTCTTCTCCTCGGACCGCAAGGTCGTGAACTGGCGGGTCCTCGGCTGGGGCGTCGGCCTCCAGCTCCTCGTGGCCTTTTTCATTTTCGTCGTCCCCGCCGGGACCCAGGTCTTTCTCTGGGTCAACAACGCCGTCGCCTCCGTCCTCGACACCGCCACGGCCGGGACGAAATTCGTCTTCGGCCGGCTCGCCCTTCCGCCCGGAGCCGTGAACGAGGCCGGCGAGACGTCCCTCGGCTACTTCCTGGCGTTCCAGGGGCTGCCGACGATCATTTTCTTCGCCGCCCTACTCGGCGCCCTCTATTACCTCAGGATCATGCCCTTCTTCGTCCGCCTCTTCGCCCGGATCTTCACGAGGTTCATGCGGATCAGCGGGGCCGAGGCCCTTTCGGTTTCCGCCAACATCTTCGTCGGGGTCGAGTCGGCCCTCGTCGTCCGTCCGCACCTCAAGGACATGACCCGCTCGGAGCTCGGCACGATCATCACGGCGGGCATGGGGACCATCGCCTCGACCGTCCTGGCGATGTATGTCATGATGCTCCAGAAGGAGATCCCGACAATCGCCGGGCACCTCGTTTCGGCGTCCTTCATCTCGGCCCCGGCCTGCATCGTGATGGCCAAGCTCATTATGCCGGAGACAGGGAAGCCCCTGACGCTCGGCGTGGACGTTGTGCCCCATTACGATCGTGAGGACAACCTGGTCATGGCCATCATCAACGGGGCTTGGGAGGGGCTGAAGCTCCTCGGCGGCATCCTGACCCTGCTCATCGCCTTCCTGGGGATCCTGGCTCTCATCAACCTGGGGCTCGGGGGGGCCGGCGGCCTCGTGAACGGCCTTTTCGGCTGGCACGTCAAGTGGTCGCTCGAGGCCCTCCTCGGCTACCTGTTCTACCCCCTCACGCTCGCCATGGGCGTGCCGCCGTCCGACGCCCTGACGGTCGCCAAGGTCCTCGGAGAGCGGACCATCCTGACGGAAGTCTTCTCCTACAGGCACCTGGCCGACCTGCTGGCCGCCGGCGCCCTCCACGACCCCCGCTCGGCCATCATCGCTTCCTACGCCCTGTGCGGGTTCGCCCATGTGGCCTCGCTCGCCATCTTTGTCGGTGGCACGGGCGCGCTCGTGCCGACGCGCGTCCGCGACATCTCCCGGCTGGGCTTCCGGGCCCTCCTGGCGGCGACCCTGGCCTGCCTCATGACCGGCGCGGTGGCCGGAACCTTTTACACCGGCGCGTCGGTCCTCTTCGGAAAATAGCCCCCCCTGGGACGCCCCCGGCCGCCCGAGCGTCTTTCCCTCAGGAAGGTTGAGGCGTGAAAGACCGGACGCTCCTTTGGCTGGCTTTTCATCTGACCTTTCAGGCCTCGCCGGGGGCGGGGCGGAGGGCCCTCGGGCGGTTCCACGATGTCGGGGATATCTTCCTCGCCCGGCCCCCGGACCTCGCCGGCCTCGGGCTTCCTGAAGATGCCTCCCAGGCCATCAGGAGCGGGGAGGCCCTGGTCCGCGCGGAGCGGGAACTGGAAATTGTCCGCCGAAAGGCGTATACTCTCTTGACTTTAGAGGACCCCGGTTATCCGAGGTATCTCCGAGAAATATTCGACGCGCCACCCGTGCTCTACTGCGCGGGGCGGCCGGAAGTTCTTGAAGATCCTGCGGTGGCCGTCGTGGGATCGCGGCGGCCCACCCCATACGGGCGGGCCCTGGCCGAGAAGCTGGCTGGAGAGCTGGCATCCCGCGGCTGCGCCATCGTGAGCGGCCTGGCGGTCGGGATCGACGCCTGCGCCCACTGGGGAGCCATCAGAAACGGGAGGACGATCGCTGTGTTGGGCTCGGGGCTGGACGTTCTGTATCCGAGGGTGAACGGCGGCCTGGCCGAGAAGGTCATGGAGCGGGGGGCGGTCCTGACGGAATTCCCTCTTGGGACCCAGCCTCTCCAGAGGAACTTCCCGGTCCGGAACAGGATCATCAGCGGTCTTGCCCTTGGTCTCGTGGTCGTCGAGGCCGCCGAGCGGAGCGGCTCGCTGATCTCCGCCAGCTTCGCTCTCGATCAGGGCCGGGAGGTCATGGCGGTCCCGGGAAGCGTCATGTCGGAGCTCAGCAGGGGGACGAACGGCTTGATCAAGGCGGGCGCCGGGCTCGTCGAAACCTGGGAGGACGTGGCCGGAGGGCTGCCGTCGCCCTGGCGGGAGAAACTCCTTGCGCAAAGGGAAGAGAAAGTGGACAATAATCGGGATTCTCTGAGCGAGGAAGAGGGCCGGTTGATGAAAGAGCTGCCTGCGGACGCGGCCGTCCACGTCGACGAGCTGGCGGAAAGGACGGCCCTTCCCGTCGCCGGGCTGCTGGCGCTCCTGCTCGGGCTCGAGCTCCGGGGACTCGTCGTCCAGCACCCGGGCAAACTATTTCAGAGGAGAATCTAAGTGGGAAAGTCACTCGTCATCGTTGAGTCCCCGGCCAAGGCCAAGACCGTCAACCATTACCTCGGCGAGGAATACATCGTCAAGGCGTCCATGGGGCACGTCCGCGACCTGCCGGAAAAGAAGCTGGGGGTCGACGTCCAGGCGGACTTTCAGCCGACCTACCAGATCATCCCCGAAAAGAAGAAGGTCGTGGCCGAGCTCAAAAAGGCGGCCAAAGCCAGCGACCGGGTCATCCTGGCGGCCGATCCCGACCGCGAGGGCGAGGCCATTTCCTGGCACCTCAGCCAGCTCATCCAGGAGGACAACCCTAACATCTCGCGGGTTGTGTTCCATGAGATCACCAAGGAGGGCATCGAGGAGGCCTTCAAGAACCTGGGCCGGCTCGACGAGAACCTGATCCAGGCCCAACAGACGCGCCGCATCCTGGACCGGCTCGTGGGCTATCTCATCAGCCCGCTCCTCTGGAAGAAGATCGGGAAGGGGCTGAGCGCCGGGCGCGTCCAGTCCGTGGCCCTGCGGCTGATCTGCGAGCGGGAGAAGGAGATCAAGGCCTTTGTCGCCGAGGAATACTGGACGATCGCGGCCCAGCTCGAAGCCGGGCAGCCGCCGGCCTTCAAGGCCACCCTGGCCAAGATCGACGGCAAGAAGGCCAAGGTCAAAAACGGCGACGAGGCCGGAGCCGTCGTCTCGGCCTGCGAGAAGGGCCCCTTCGTCCTCGAGGGCATCAAGGTCCAGGAGAAGCGAAGGCAGCCCGGCCCGCCTTACATCACCAGCACCCTCCAGCAGGACGGCTTCCGGATCCTCCGGTTCCCGGTCAAGAGGACGATGTTCATCGCCCAGAAGCTCTACGAGGGCCTCGAGATCGGCGAGCTCGGCCAGACCGGGCTGATCACCTACATGCGAACGGACTCGGTCCGCATTTCGGACCAGGCCCGGGCGGCGGCGAAGGGCTACATCGAGCAGACGTATTCGCCAGCTTACGTGCCGGCCAAGCCGCACCTGTTCAAGAACCCGAAGAAGGCCCAGGACGCCCACGAGGCGATCCGGCCGGCCCACCTCGACTTCCCGCCGGAGAGGGTCAAGCCGTTCCTCAAGAAAGAGGAATACGACCTGTACCGGATGATCTGGAACCGGTTCCTCGCCTCCCAGATGGCGGCGGCCGTCATCGAGGAGACGGAGTTCGACATCAGCGTCAGGCCCGCAGCCGGGGAAGCCCCCGCTTCCGTGGCGCCGGCTCCGGCCTACGGATTCAAGACGAAGGGTGAGGTCGTCAAGTTCGACGGCTTCCTCGCGGCCTACCCGAACGGCAACGGCGAGAAGGAACTCCTGCCCAAGGCCAAGGAGGGGGAGACGCTCAAGCTCCTGGGCCTCGAATCCAAGCAAAAATTCACCGAGCCGCCCCCGCGCTACACGGAAGGGACGCTCGTCAAGGAGCTCGAGGCCCGCGGCATCGGCCGGCCGAGCACCTACGCCCCCATCATCACCACGCTCCAGGACCGGACCTACGTCGTCAGGGACAAGGGAAAATTCACCCCCACTGACCTCGGGATGTACGTCACGGACTTCCTGATCAAGTTCTTCGCCGATCTCATGGACTATAAGTTCACGGCCCACATGGAGGAAGAGCTCGACCAGATCGGGGACGGCGAACAGAAATGGGTCGACAGCCTGAGGGAGTACTACACTCTTCTCGAGAAGGACCTGAAGTCGGGCCAGGAGACCGAAGGGGTCAAGAGAACGGGCATCCCGATCGACGAGAAGTGCCCCAAGTGCGGCCAGCCGCTGGTCATCAAGGACGGCCGCTTCGGCCGGTTCAAGGCCTGCTCGGGCTACCCCCAGTGCACGTTCCGGGAGAGCCTGAACAAGAAGGAGTCCAAGCCCCTCGACGAGAAGTGCCCCAAGTGCGGCTCGAACCTGATCCAGAAATTCGGGAAATTCGGACCCTTCGTCGCTTGCTCGGACTACCCCAAGTGCAAGTACATCAAGAAGGAAAACGCCGAGACCGGCATCGATTGCCCCAAGGCCTGCGGCGGGAAGATCCTCCGGCGCAAAACTCGCCGCGGGAAGATCTTCTACGGCTGCAGTAACTACCCCAAGTGCACCTTCGCGACCTGGGACGAGCCGGTGAACAGGCCCTGCCCGCTGTGCGGCCAGAAGTTCCTGCTCAAGAAGCATGTCCTGCGCGGCGACCCGTATCTCCACTGCTGGAACGAAACGTGCGCCTTCAAGGAGATCGTCCCGGCGGAGAAGATCTGGGATAAGGCCAAGAAGGACGAGGACGATCCCGGGACCGATGACCAAGGAACTCTCTGAGTTTCTCGCCTACCTCCGGCACGAGAGGAACGCCTCTCCCCATACCATCGCGAGCTACGAGGGGGACCTCCGCCAGCTCTCGGATTATCTCCGCGAGAGGGAGGTCCGTTGGAACAAGGCCGGGAACGTCGTCCTCCGCGGCTTTCTGGCGACCCTCCACGAGAAAAAACAGAAAAAATCGACCATCGGCCGCAAGCTCGCCGCCATGCGGTCGTTCTACGAGTTCTGCCTGAGGAAAAAATGGGTCTCCGAGAATCCCGCCAGGGTCCTGGCGACCCCGAAACAGGACAGGCGGGTCCCCTCGTTCCTGTCCGAAGAGGAAATGGCCGGCCTCCTCGACCTGCCGGCGACGGACAAGCCCACCGACCTCCGCGACCGGGCCCTCCTGGAGCTTTGCTACGCGACGGGGACCCGGGTGAGCGAGCTCGTCGGGATCGATGTCGAAGACATCCATTTCGACGAGCGGCTCGTCCGTGTCCGGGGCAAGGGGAAAAAAGAGCGGCTCATCCCCTTCGGCCGGAAGGCGGCCGGGACGCTCCAGGCCTACCTTCGCGCCCGGCCCCTCCTCCTCCAGGACCGGATGGGGGAGCCGGCCGTTTTTCTCAATTACCGCGGCGGACGGCTGACGACGCGGTCAGTCCAGCGGATGGTCCAGGCCCATATCCGGAGGACGGCGGTGAGCCGCAGGATCAGCCCCCACTCCATCCGGCACTCCTTCGCCTCCCATCTCCTTGGCCGCGGCGCGGACCTGCGGGTCATCCAGGAGCTCCTCGGCCACGCGAGTCTGGCCACGACCCAAAAATACACCCACGTCGACCTCAGGCAGCTCCTCGCCGTATACAAGAAAAGCCATCCCCGTTCGTAGAACGAAAACCGGAGGCGGCAACCGGAGTTTCCCCCGGATGGCCCGCCGGTCCACTTCCATTGACTCCAGGCGCCGGCGGAAATTTTTAACTCATTGTATTAAAAGAAGTTAGGAAGACTCCGGGCTTGGCACCGCGCTTGCACTCTTCACCGGCGAAAGGAGGTCTCATCATGACCGCAAAAACCAACAAGGGATTGGCCGTGGGTTTGGCCGCGGCGCTCCTCATCCTGTCCGTGTCCGGTGCCTGGGCCCAGGTGAACCCACCCAAGGCCAAGATCAACATCAACTCGGCCACCCAGGCCGAGCTCGAGACCCTGCCGAGGATCGGGCCCAAGGTGGCCCAGAGGGTCATCGATTACCGGAACCAGAACGGGAGCTTCAAAAAGGTCGAGGACATCATGAAGGTCAAGGGGATCGGCGAGAAGATCTTCGCCCAGATCAAGGACCTCATCACCGTCGGCCCCGAAAACCAGGTCAAGTGAGAAAAGGAGGAGATCCCCTCTCCTCCTCCCGCCGCGGAAAGGGGCCCGGATCTGCCCCTCTCAATCCTTGATATGGACGGCGAGGAACTTCTTGAGCTTCCGCAGGGCCCGGCCGCGGTGGCTGACCTCGTTTTTCTCTTCGGGCCGGAGCTCGGCGAACGTCTTTCGGAGCGGGGGATAGAAAAAGAGAGGGTCATAACCGAACCCGTTCTGGCCCCGGGGGGCCTGGCCGATCCGCCCGCGGACGCGGCCGCGGATCTCCCGGATGACCCGGCCGTCCGTGGCGAGGACCATAGCGCAGCAAAATCCGGCGCCCCGGTCCTTTCCCGGAACGCCGGCCAGGCGGCGGAGGACCTTACGGATGTTCTTGTCATCGGTCGGCCCGGGAGACGAAAAACGGGCCGACCGGACGCCCGGCGCCCCGCCCAGGGCGTCGATCTCGAGGCCCGAATCCTCGGCCAGGGTCAGGCCCTTCCATTTCCGGCTGTAGAAGAGGCTCTTGGCGCGGGCGTTTTCGAGGAACGACGCTCCGCCCTCCCGGAACGAAAGGCCCGGCAGGACGTCCCTGAGGCCCACGGTCCTCAGGGGCAGGCCTTCCAGGGCCTTGCGGATCTCCCGGACCTTGCCTGGATTGGTCGTGGCCAGCAGGAGGGGGGTCTCACTCAATCTTCAGCTCTTCGATGTCGGCCAGATCGAACAAGCCCTGGTTGAATTCCTGCTCCTTCTCCTCGGAGGCTGAAAAGAAGAAGGTCACGATGAAGGACTTGGCCTCTTCCTTCAGGCTTATCTTTTCGAGCCGGACCCCGTGATGGAGGGCGAGCTTGCGGAGGCTCGACAGGATGTAGGGCCTCTGCTTGAACTTGACGTGGTATTGGAACTGGGACTTGCGGAGGTAGGTCTCCTCGACCCTCCGGAAGAGGACCAGGGTCGCGATGGTCATGGCGGTGAAGATGAGAGCCGGGACGTAGTAGCCGGCCCCGATCACGAGCCCCAGGCCGGCCACGAGCCAGATGGTCGAGGCGGTGGTCAGCCCGGCGATGGTGCCCCGGGCGTGGAAGATGGTCCCGGCCCCCAGGAAGCCGATCCCGGTGATGACCCCGGCTGCCATCCGGACCAGGCTGTCGGTCGTCCCGCCCTTGGCCTGGATGAGGAGGACCGCCAGGGTCATCATCATCGCGGACCCGACGCAGACGAGGATGTTCGTCCGGAACCCCGCCGGCTTCTGACTGGCCTCGCGCTCGAGGCCGATCAGCCCGCCCAGGGCGATGGCCAGGACCAGTTTCAGGGTGACTTCGATGATCTCCATGGCTCTCCCTTCAGGAAGGCTCGCGGACGCGGCTCGGGGCGTTCCTCTCAGCTTTCCTTTTTAGCACCGGCGGTCGAGGTTGTCAATTCCGCTGTCTCCCGGCGCCTCTGGAGAATTCGGCCGGAACGTGTTAAAATCCTCCGTCCGGTCGTCGACCGGCAGGCAGCCCGGGCCCGGGCGTCGAGGCCCGGAGGAAGGAGAGCCGACGATGTCCACATTCATCAAGAAAGTCCACGCCCGCGAGATCCTGGATTCCCGCGGCAACCCCACGGTCGAAGTCGAAGTGACCCTCGACGATGGCTCCTGGGGACGGGCGGCTGTCCCGTCGGGGGCCTCGACCGGCGTTTACGAGGCCCTGGAGCTTCGGGACGGCGACAAGGGCCGGTACCAGGGCAAGGGAGTCCTCAAAGCCGTTGAACACGTCAACATCGACCTGGCCGAGGCCGTCCGCGACCTGGACGCCATCAACCAGGCCGGAGTGGACAAGGCCATGCTGACCATGGACGGCACGGAGAACAAGAGCAAGCTCGGCGCCAACTCCATCCTCGGAGTGAGCTTGGCCGTGGCCCGCGCGGCTGCCGCGTCCGTGCGGCTGCCCCTATACCGGTACCTGGGAGGGGTCTCGGCCGTGACCCTTCCCGTGCCGATGTTCAACATCCTCAACGGAGGGGTCCACGCCAACTGGCAGAGCACGGACCTCCAGGAGTTCATGATCGCCCCGGTCGGCGCCCCGAACTTCCGCGAGGCGCTGCGCTTCGGGGCCGAGACCTACCACGCCCTGAAGGACGTCCTGAAGGCCGGCGGGTACTCGACGGGCGTCGGCGACGAGGGCGGTTTCGCGCCGGCGTTCAAAAAGAATTCGGACGCCGTCGAGATCATCCTGAAGGCCATTGAGAAGGCCGGCTACAGGCCCGGCGACGACATCGCCCTGGCGGTCGACGGGGCCGTGAGCGGCATTTATGAGGACGGCTTTTACCACCTGAGGACCGAGAACAAGAAAGTGAAAGCCGACGGAATGGTCAGGATGTACGAGGAATGGGTCCGCAAGTATCCGATCCTCGTCCTGGAAGACGGCCTGGCCGAGGATGATTGGGAAGGCTGGAAGCTCCTGAACAAAGAGCTTGGTGACAAGATCGAGCTCGTCGGCGACGATCTCTTCGTCACCAACGTCAAGCGCATCGCCAGGGGCATTGAGGAGAACGCCGCCAACGCCGTCCTGATCAAGCTGAACCAGATCGGGACCCTGACGGAAACCGTCGCGGCGATCGACATGGCCCGGAAGGCGGGCTGGGGCGCCATGATCTCCCACCGGAGCGGCGAGACGGTCGACAGCTTCATCGCGGACCTCACCGTGGCCATGGGCACCGGACACGTCAAGACCGGAGCGCCCTGCCGTGGGGAAAGGGTCGAGAAATACAACCAGTTGATGCGGATCGAAGAAGAGCTGGGCTCCAACGCCGTCTACGCCGGACGAAAAGCGTTCGTGCGCTGAGGGGAGAAGCCGGCCGGGTCTACGCGCCGGGCGCGCCGGGGCTGGGTCGCTCACCGGTTTTCTTGACGAAGGACCCGGGACACCGCTAAAATAAATCATTATGTTGGGGTGATGGAGTTCACCGGAACCGCTTCCCCGCAAGCTGATAACTCCTGCCAAATGAATAGAGGAGGAGTGTTCTCATGAACGCGCATTGCATTCGCCTCATCGTGGGGGGGCATGGCCTTGTTGAATCTTGTCAAAAAGAACGGAGACAGCGAATGATCGGCCGCCGGGGATAGGGGGATGTCATGGAGAAGCTGGTTTTCTTCATCGCCCTGATATTTTCCCCTTTTGCCGCCGCCATCGCGTTCGTCATCACCTCCGCGGAATACGCAAAACATATTGTCGATAAGAAAAAGGTGCTCAAAAGGGCCTTGAGAATGGCCCTGGTAACCTTCGTTTTCTTTTTGGTTGTTCCGCCGCTCCTGATCTGGCTGTTCTTGGCCCTTTGACCGGGTCCTCATCCGCGTCTCCGGCAACACCACGAAACCTCTTGACAGGGGACTTTATATTATGTTAAATGACTTAGTCTATTGATATAGTCGACTAAGCGAGGCGAGCCCATGAGACTTTCGACCAAAGGTGAATACGCCAGCCGGGCCATGCTTGAGCTTTCACTCCGGTTCGAGGACGGCCCCCTCCATGTCCGGGAGATCGCCCAGGCCCAGAACATCCCCCTCCACTTCCTCCAGCAGATCCTTCTTCTCCTCAAGCGGGCCGGCTATCTCAGGAGCCGGAAAGGCCAGAAGGGGGGCTATGCCCTGGCCAAGCCGCCTTCGGCCATCAACGTGGCCGAGGTCATCCGGGTGATGGACGGCCCCCTGGCCCCGATCGATTGCGTCAGCGTCATGGCCCACGAGACCTGCCCCATGGAAGGGACCTGCGGCCTGCGCTGGCTGTGGAAAGACGTCCGGGATTCCGTGGCGGGCATTTTGGAGCAGACGACGTTCGCCGACCTGGTCAAGAAAAGCAGGGCCCCGGTCAGGGGCAGGAAAGCCCGGAGGATCTGAATGGGACTCAGCCGTTCCGGATTCCGAGGCCTGATGAAAAGAGGGAGAACGATGATGGAGAAGACGGAGAAGAAGCTCCTGGCCATGACTGCGCTGACTCTTCTGGCCGCGCTCTTTATGGCCGTGCCCGCGCCCGCCGAAGAGGGAAAGGATTCCCCGCTCGTCACCGCCGCCAAATCTCTGAAGCTCAGCGGTTACGCCCAGTTCCTGGCCGTCGACTGGGACAAGGACGTGGACAGCTTTTCCCTCCGGAGGGCCCGCCTCACCCTGACCGGGGACATCGTCAAGAACCTCCGGTTCAAGATCACCGTGGACTTCGTGAAGTCGCCGGCGCTCCTCGACGCGCTCGTCGAGTTCGAGCCGTCGAAAGCGATCGGCCTCAGGTTCGGCCAGTTCCTGGTTCCCTTCAGCCTTGAGAGCGTCACGCCGACACGCGATCTCGACATGGTCAACAGGGCGGCCGTAGTGGATACGCTTGTCCCCGGCCGTGACAACGGCAGTTCGGGAAGGGATATCGGGGCCGCCCTTTACGGGAGCTTTTCGATCTTGGATTACACGCTCGGACTTTTCAACGGCTCCGGCATCAACAAAGCCGACGCGGACAGCCACAAGGATCTCGCCGGCCGGATCGTCCTCCACCCTTTCAAGGCCCTTTCGGTCGGAGGCTCGCTCTACCTGGGGAAACTGAGCCCGTCGCCGCAGGTCCCGCTCGTCAGGCGGAACAGGGAGGGGCTTGAAGCAGCGCTGCTCATCAGTCGGTTCATGCTCAAGAGCGAATATATCCATGCCGAGGACGCTCTCGTTTCCAAGGCCGGCTGGTATGTCCTGGGCGGGTTCTTCGCCATTCCCGGGAGGCTTCAGGCTCTCGCCAGATATGATTCGCTGGACCTCGACCGGGCCGTCCCCGACAACGGGAAGAACGTGATCTCCATGGGCCTCAACTGGTTCATCATGGGCCAGACGAAGCTTCAGGTGAACTATGAGATCCACCGGCTCGAAACGGGAGTCAGGGAAAAGTCCGGTGTCCTGGCCCAGTTCCAGGCCGCGTTTTGATGCGCCGCCGGCGGAGGAGCGCCATGAAAAAAACAGCCGTGTTTTTGGCCATTGTTGTCGCGGGAGCCGCCACGGGCGCGACGGTCCCGGTCTCGGCTCAGGCCGCCGCGGTGGAATTGCGCGGCAACCTGTCCCTCTCCGGCGCCTGGGCGCTTTATCCCATGGCCCTCAAGTGGGCGGAGGAATTCCAGAAGCTCCACCCGGGCGTCCGGGTCGACGTCCAGGCGGGCGGGGCGGGCAAAGGGATCGCGGATGTCCTGGCCGGAGCGGTCGACGTCGGCATGGTCTCCCGTGAGATCAACCCGGCCGAGACCGCCAAGGGCGCCCTGGCCGTGGCGGTGACCAAAGACGCGGTCGTGCCGATGATCAGCCGCAAAAATCCGTTCCTGGCGGATATCCTCCGCCGCGGCCTCAGGAAAGAGGAATTCGCCGGGATCTGGGTCACGAAGACCGTCGATTCGTGGGCCGGACTCCTCGGGCGGCGGGGAACTTCTCCCATCCACGTCTACACCCGTTCGGACGCCTGCGGCGCCGCGGAAACCTGGGCCGCCTACCTCGGCAAGCGGCAGGAAGACCTCACGGGGATCGGCGTCTACGGCGACCCCGGCGTCGCCGAAGCCGTCAAGCGCGACCCGCTCGGGATCGGCTACAATAATGTCAATTTCGCCTACGACGCGAAGACGAAGAAGCCGGTCGAGGGCCTCGAGGTCTGCCCTATCGACCTCGACGGCAACGGGACGCTCGACCCGCAAGAGCGCATCTATGCCACGCGCGACGACATCATCCGGGCCATCGCCGCGAACGTTTATCCTTCCCCACCGGCCCGGGAGCTCTATTTCGTCCTGAAAGGGAAGCCGCGGGGCCCGCTTCTCGTGGAGTTCATGAAGTGGGTCCTGACCGGCGGTCAGAGATACGTGCCGGAGATGGGCTATCTCCCTCCCGGGCCTGAGCGGATCGCGCAGGGCCTCCGGGCCGTCGGAGGAGCGGACAAGGGAAAATGAAAAGGCCTCTCAAGGACCTCTGGGCCCGCCGGGGGATGTCCCTGCTCTCCCTCCTTCCGGGCCTCCTCGTCCTGCTCATCGTGCTCGGGCTTTTTCTCAAGTCAAAGGCCATCCTGGGGGTCCAACCCCTGTCGCGCCTCCTCTTCGGCACCGACTGGCACCCTCTCCAGGGACACTTCGGGCTCTTCCCGTTCATCTCGGGCACCGTCTGGGTCACCGTGACGGCTCTCGTCTTGGCCGTCCCGATCTCCATCCTGACGGCCATCTACCTTTCGGAGTTCGCCCCCCGCTTCGTCCGGGAGGTCGCCCGGCCCGTCATCGACCTCCTGGCCGGGCTGCCGTCCGTCGTCTTCGGAGTCTGGGGCGTCATTCTCATCGTCCCCTTCGTCGGCGATGTCCTCGCCCCTCTCTTCGGGGCGTCCTCGACCGGCTACAGCGTCCTCGCCGGCGGGATCGTCCTCGCCGTCATGATCTTCCCGACGATCATCCACGTCTCCCTGGAGGTCTTCGCCTCGATCCCGTATTCTCTGCGTGAGGCCTCGTTCTCGCTGGGCGCGACCCGGTGGGAAACGGCCCGACACGTCGTCCTGAGGAAGGGAAGCCAGGGCATCCTGGCCGCGTCCGTCCTCGGATTCTCCCGGGCCTTCGGGGAAACCATGGCCGTCCTGATGGTGGCCGGGAACGTCCCCGTCGCCCCGAAGTCGCTCTTCGACGCCGGCTATCCGCTTCCCGCCCTCATCGCCAACAATTACGGCGAGATGATGTCCATCCCCCGCTACGATTCCGCCCTCATGCTGGCCGCCCTGGTCCTCCTCGCGGCCGTCCTGTTCTTCAACATCCTGGCCCGCCGGATCCTTGTCCGGGTCGAAAGGAGGTCCCGGTGATGACCAACGGCCTCAACGGGACCCTGAAAAAAAGGAAAAGGGTCGAGTTCTTTTTCAAGGTCCTGATGATCGGCTCCACGGCCCTGGTCATCGGGAGCCTCATCGTCATCGTCGGGACCATCGTCTGGAAGAGCGTCCCCGCCCTGAGCCTGTCCATGGTCACGAGGACGCCCAAGGGCGGGTTTTACCTGGGGAAAGAGGGCGGGATCCTGAACGCCATCGCGGGGTCGCTCTATCTGGCTCTGGGGGCGACGGCCCTGGCCTTCCTCCTGAGCCTGCCTCTCGCCCTCTATCTCAACCTCTACAAGGGCCGAGGCTCGAAGACGGCCGTCTGGACCCGGTTCTCGCTCGACGTCCTCTGGGGCGTGCCGTCCATCGTCTACGGCGCTTTCGGCTTCCTGGTCATGATGATGATCGGCCTCCGGGCCTCGCTCCTGGCCGGGATCGTGACCGTGGCCCTCCTCGAGTTCCCGATCATGAGCCGGGCCATCGACGAAGTCGTGCGCCTGGTCCCGAACGAGCTTAAGGAGGCCTCGGATTCGCTCGGCGCCACGCGCCTCGAAACGGCTGTCCGTGTCGTCGTCCGACAGACCGTGCCCGGGATCATGACGGCCGTCCTGATGGCCTTCGGCCGGGGGATCGGCGACGCGGCCTCCGTCCTCTTCACGGCCGGCTTCACGGACCGGGTGCCCGCCTCCCTCCTCGACCCGGCGGCAACGCTGCCCCTGGCCATCTTTTTCCAGCTGGGGACCCCGTTCCCTGAGGTCCAGCAGAGGGCCTACGCCTCGGCCGCGGTCCTGACCCTGATCATCCTTGCGGCGAGCGTCACGGGAAGGCTCATCAGCCGGAGGTATTCAAGGCATGTCGTCAAGTAAAGAATGGATGCGCCGATGAACGAGATAACCCCGATCAGCATCCGGAACCTGAGCGTTTTCTATGGCGGCCTTCGCGTCCTTCGGGAGGTCAACCTCGACATCCCGGCCAGGAAGATCACCGTCATCATCGGTCCCTCCGGCTGCGGGAAAACGACCCTCCTCAAGTCCCTGAACCGCCTGCTCGACCCCGTCGAAGGGGTCCGGGTCGAAGGGGAGGTCCTGGTCGACGGCGAGGACATCTACGGGCCGCGGACCGAGGTGACCCGGATCCGGAAGAAGATGGGCCTCCTCTCCCAGAAGCCCCAGGTCCTGCCCATGTCGATCTATGATAACGTCGCCTACGGCCCGAGGATCCACGGCCTGCGCGTCCGGGCGGAGCTCGACCGGACCGTCGAGCACTACCTCAGGGTCTCGGGGCTCTGGGAGGAGGTCAGCGACCGGCTCCGCCATCCCGCCTCCGAGCTTTCCGTCGGCCAGCAGCAACGGCTGTGCCTGGCCCGGGGGCTGGCCGTCGAGCCTGAGATCATCCTCGGCGACGAGCCGACCTCGGCCCTCGACCCCCAATCCAGCCAGAACGTGGAGCGGCGGCTGATGGAGCTCAAGAAGGATTACACCGTCGTCGTCGTGACCCACATCCTCCGGCAGGCCCGGAGGATCGCCGACCACCTCGCGTTTCTCTACTTGGGGGAGCTCGTCGAAGCCGGGCCGGCGGCCGAGGTCTTCCGGAACCCCCGGAACCCCCGGACACGGGCCTACCTGACCGGCGAGATCAGCTGAGCGGCCCCGGCCTAATTCTTGACCGAGCAGGTCATGAACCGCTGGAGGAAATTGAAGAAGTCGATCTCGTTGGCGGCGAGGCCGTGCTCGTAGACGTAGCGGGCGGCCAGGCGTGAGGCGAAGAGCGCCCGGAGGTAGGTCTCGGGCACGCGCTGGATGATCTTGTCGACGCCGAGCAGGTCGCAGAGCACGGGCGGGCAACCGACCTCGACAACCCTCTCGACGAGCGCCTTGTCCTCGAACAGCGCCGAGGCCATGATGCTGTCCTTGATGGCGTTGATCTTCTCGCTGATCATGTCGCTGAGGATGCTCCGGGGGATCCCCGTCCTCAGGTTCTCGCGCCAGATGACCTCGAACTCGCGGCGGGCGTTGTCCGAGACGTGCTCGATGATCTCCTTGACGTAGGTCTTGCGGAAGTCCGAGACCTTCCCGCCCCGGACGACCATGAGCTCCTCGAATTCCTTGTCGGTCATGGCCATGGCGGAGAGGACCTCGAGGGAGGACGAGGTGACCCCGCCCTTGTTGGCCGAGGCATCCTTGTAGAGGATGACACCCCTCTCCTCGAGCCGCAGCCGGGCCTGCTGGGTGATGAAGAGGTTGGCGCCCTCGGCGATGACCTTGAAACGGGGCTGGCCCTTCTCGTCGACCCATTCCGTCCAGTTGTTGATGTTGACCGATGACGGACGGCCGCCGCAGGGAACGAAGATGTCGGCCCGGAACTTGGGGTGAAGGTGGAACGTGTTCCGGAACTCGAGCCCGTTCTCGACCTGCTCGCCGTCCGGGAGCTTCACGTCGGTCGCCTTGACAGAAACGAAAAAGCCGTCCGCCGAGAGGAGTTCTGTCCCGAAATGCTCGACCATTTTCCGGGTCTTGGCCAACCGGACGAGCTCCCTGCGGTTGAGGCCCTGGGGGTCGTAGAGGACGCCGGAACCGTCGACGATGGCCAGGATCTTGTCCTTTGAGATGAGAATCTCGTTCGAGCCGAGGTCTCCGTCCGGCCCGCCCGTCATGACCTTGGTGATCCTGTCCTCCTTGAGGCCGAGCTTTTCCAGGGAGCCGAGGACGTACTCGTGGATCGAGCGCGTCGTCATGCCGTAGAGATCGTGCGGGATCCCGCCCATGGTCACGGGCTTGCCCGTGGTGAAGGCCTTCCAGAACTTATAACCGCGCTGGCGGGCCCTGAGGGCCGCCCACTCCATAAGGTCGGCCGTGCCCTCGTCCGGGCCGAGGAAGAGGATGACGTCCTTGCCGTAATAGTCGATGACGGCCGGGTTGGCCAGCATGAGGTCGAGGAGGCCGTCGACGTACTTCTTGAACGCGGCGACCGGCTGGTCCTGGAAACCCCAGCGGAGGAGGATCGTGCCCTTCGACCCGCCCTCGGGGAGGTCCTTGTTCTTGCGCTGCTGGGTGGAGGCCAGGCCGTAGTTCTCGTCGAAGATGAAATCGGAGTTGTTGAGGTAATTCTGGTAATGGGAGGACCGGACGATCCGGATGCCGCCCCGGGCGATGTCCCGGAAGCGGATGTGGAAGCCCCGGAACTCGCGGCCGATGATGTGGAAGAGGCCGAAGGGCTCGAGAGGATAGTCCACCCGGTTGAGGAAGTCCGGCCGGTACATGAAGGAGATGGAGGTCTTCTCCTTGATGTAGAAATTCGTCTTGAGGACGGTCTCGACGAAGAGGGCTCCCGACAGGAAGACGTCGCGGTCGGCCTCGACGACGATCTTGCGGGCCATCTCCTTCCGGAGGGCGGCCAGGCCGGCGGCGATGTCGTGGTCCTTGACGGCCGGGTTGTATTTCCGGTCGAAAAGCGCGAAGAGCCGGAGGATCCACTCGTGGTTATCGATCAGGGCGTCCCAAACCCTGGGCTCGGTGTAGGTCTCCTTGGCCAGGCGGGTCCTGAGCTCCCGCAGGATCCCCTGGAGCTCGGGCGAGCCCTTGAGGGCGTCGGCCAGCTTGAGGTACTCCTCGTTGTAACCGCTCAGGAACTGGTGGGCGAAGCTCCAAATGGCAGTCCCGAAGACCATCTCCTGGGCCGAGAGCTTCCCCTCCCGGAAGAGGGGGGACAGGGGGCAGGTCGAGATGACGTAGATGAGGCTGATGTCCTCGATGAGGTCCTGGAGCTTACCCTTGGCCGGGGCCTCGTCGAGATAGTGGGTGTAGATCGTCTTTCCGTTGGCGAAATGCTCGATGTACTTCCGGTTGCTGTGAAGCCCGTGGGAATTGATGACGTCGGAGACGTTCGTGAAGAAACGGGGGCTCGCGTTGGTGTTGGTCACGACGGAGATCCGGATCTCCTTCTCCTGGGGGATTGGGGTCACCTCAATGAGCGGACTCTCCCAGCCTCTGGCCCGCTCGAGGAGGTCTTGGGTGCGCTTGAAGGTCTCCTTGGAGATGGTGGCCATGAACGTCTTGTCGGCGACCTTCCTGAGGTCGGTCTCGTTAGGGGAAATCTTGGCCGCCGGAAACTCCGGCCTGTCCACGATGTACATCCTGAGGTGCTCCAGGCCGCGGGCCTTGCGCAGGGTCCGGTAGGACTGGAGCCGGTGATGGGGGTAGCGGTCCTCGATCCTCTCCTCGATTTCGATCGCCCGGAAGTGGGAGTCTTCGACGAGGTACAGGGCTTCGTTGTCGTGCTCGGTCATGAAGTCGATCCGGATGGCCTTCTCGCCGCGGAGGGTGGCCATGATCTCGGCGGCCCGGAGGGCCTCGATGTGCCGGGCGATCGTTTCGAGGGGGGTCGTGATGAAGTAGGACTCGCCCATCCCGAGCCCGGTGACAAATAGATCGATCTCCTCGCGGACGCAGGCTTCGGGGTAAAAATCGTCCTTGCGGATGAGGGCCTCGAGCTTTTCGAGTTGGTTTTCGGTGAAGACGGAATCGGCGGCAATTTGGTTGAGAGTTTTCATGGGGTGCTCCTTATTACGGCTGGACCGCGTTCCGGGCCGGTCCCGCCTGTCCTCACGGAAGAGTCGGCCTCATCCTGATAGTCCAGCAGGGAGGCCGACGAAACTCATCAATTATACCAGGTCAAATATAGCAGGTCAAAATCCTCGTTTCAAACAGGCCCGCCGGCCCTGCCGGCCCGCCCCCCGGCTACAAAGCCCCGATCCGCTTCAGGCCCGACCGGAGCGCTTTCCGGACCCTTTCGATCCGCTCCGGGGCCCAGGGAGGAGCGCCGCCCGCCCGGTCGAAGAAAAGCAGGCTCGCGAAGCTGAAAGCCCGGCCGTTCCGCCGGTGGCGATACCGGAAGTCGATCTCCGGATGCCCGAAGACCAGGATCATCATCGTTTCCGCCATCTTGGTCAGTGGCGGCCTGTCGAGGTGGCCGTGACGGAAGCGGGCCGTGACTTTGGTCCCTTTCAGCGGGGCGGATTCGATGGCCACGGCCCCGCCGCAGAGCCCGGCCGTCTGGGCCAGGAGGGCCAGGCCGAGGCCGGTCTTCTTCCGCTTGGTCGTGAAGAAAGGGTCCAGGGCCCGGTCGACCTCTTCCGCCGTCATCCCGCGGCCGTCGTCCGTCACCCGGACCGTCAGAAGGTCCCGCCCTTCGTTCTCGTTGATGGCGATCTCGATCCGCCCCGCCCCGGCTGAGATGGCGTTCTCGGCCAGGTCGAGGATGTGAAGAGACAGATCTTCCATCATGACGGGCGGACCTCCCGGCCTTCCCGGCGGGCCAGGGCTTTCCGGATCTCCTCGAGGCTTGGCCGGGCCAGAAGGAATTCCATCATCGCCCGGCCGATCTCGTCGGGCCGATGGGCGTCGGAGAACTGGACCAGAGGGTGGGCGGAAAGCAGCCCGAAGGCCGCCCGGGCCTGCGCATACGTTAGGAGCGGGGAGACCTCGACGGCGTCGAGCTCGAGGTCGGGGGGGATGAAGCCGAGCTGGGAGATGACGCTAAAGGCCTCACGGTCGATGTGGGACGCGATGGCCAGGCCGCCGTGCCCATGGATGAGCCTGACGGCCTCGTAAACGGTGAGCCGGGTCGCCCCGATCAGGCAGTGCGGGTTGAAGCCCGTGACCCCGTCCTCGGCGTCGACGATCACCTGATCCTTGATGAAGGACCGCTTTGAAGGGACGTCGGGCAGGTTCTCGTAAACGACCGCGAGAAGCGGCCCGAGGTCCGTCCCCGCCTCGAACAGGCCGAGAATGTGAGCTTCTTCCTCGCTGGCCAGTTCCAGGCCAGGCAGGACGGTGAGGCCGGTCCCAGCCGCGGCCTCGGCCACGGCGGCCGTGTTCTCCGCCGAGTTATGGTCGGTGATTGCGATGATATCGAGGCCTGCGGCCCGGGCCCGTTCGACGACGGCCCGAGGGTACATCGAGAGCTCTCCGCAGGGCGACAGGCACGTATGGATGTGGAGGTCGGCCCGGAATCGCCTGAGCTCCTCAGGAGCCCTTGACCCCAAGCCCATGAAGCCTTCCGATGAGTTCGAATGCCGCGGCCGGGGCGCCAAGAATGGGCAGCCCTTCTCTCTCCGCCCGTTCGATCGTCTCGGCGGCCGGCTCCCGCCCGTTGACGAGAACAATCCCGGCGAGCTCCTTCAGGACGGCCACCGCGACGATGTTGGGATGGACTTGGATGGTGACCCAGAGGTCGTCCTTGCCGGCGTGGGCCATCACGTCGCTGAGGAGATCGCCCGCGTAGCCGCCGGCGACCGGCCGGTCGAGCTTCCCTTTCGCCGTAAAAACCCTGAGGTCCAGCCGTGTGGCCAAGTCCGCGAGTTTCATCGCATCTCCTTTTTAGCGAACGGGCAGTCGGCAAGGCGGGCCAGGCCGCGGACGATGTCGTCCGCCAGAGTCCGGCAGTCCGGCGCCCCGCAGGCCCCGCAGTCCTTGCGGGGCAGTTTCGCGAAAAGCTTTTCCCGGCGCGTGGCCTTGAGAATGGCCCGGGAGGCGTCGGGGTCGAGGGGCGGCGTTTCGACGGGCGCCACGGGATGGTCGAACGACAAGAAATTCTTGTGGTAGAGCCGGCTCACGTCCTTGTGGTCGACGACGGCCCGGTCCCCCGCCGCGTCGACGAGCTGGAGGATCCGGCTTTTCGCCAGGAAACGGTTCTCGACCTGGAGCGGCCCGCCGACGCATCCGTCCGGGCAGACCGTGCACTCGAGAAGGTCGATATCCTGGAGGAGGCCCGCCTCGACTTGGTCCAGGACCCGCATGGTGTCGGTGACTCCGGAGACGGCGACGGCCCGGTGGTTCTTGAGCCCCCGGGTCTCGCCGCCGGAGAGGGACCAGCCCATCCCGATCCCGCTGAACAGTGTTTCCGGAAAGAGGTGGCGCATCACCGCGTCCTCCTGGCTTTTCTTGAGGGTGCCGATGACCTGCGGGTAGATGTCCCGGATCGAGATCGCCCCGTCGAGGTACGATTTTTCGAGCGTGGCGGGACTGTTGATGGAGACCATCTTCGCCGGGCAGGGCGTCAGGTGGATGATCCCGATCTTTTCGGGAGGCAGGTTCAAGGCCTTGGGCAGGATGGCCCTGAGGATCTTGGCCGCGATCTCCCGGGGCGGCTCGATCGGTAGGATCTGCCTGCAGAGCGCGGGGTAGCGCCGCTGGATGAGCCGGACAACGACCGGGCAGGTGGAGGTGATGAACGGCCGGGGCTGGGGATGCTCGTTGAGGTATTCCTCGATGGCGGCCGTATTGAGCTCGCAGATCGCGCTGGGGTCGTAGACCTCGTCGAACCCGACCCGGCGCAGGGCGGAGAGGATCTCGTTAGGCAGGGTCGCGTTGCCGAACTGCCCGTAGATCACGGTCGAGGGGATAGCCACCTTGTAGGCGAAGGCGTCGAGGGCCGCGAACGACGTCGTGTGGGAGTGGACGGCGTCGTAAGGGCAGATGCGGAGACATTCGCCGCAGTCGACGCAGCGCTCATCGATGATCCGCGCTTTCCCGTCCTTGACCCGGATCGCTTTGGCCGGACAGACGGTCATACAGTGGACGCAGCCGATGCATTTGTCCTTGGTGATATGGATCGCGTGATAGTGCTTTGTTTCTTTCATGGATGGCGCCCGTTCGTATGGATAGTGATTTCGAGATGGGTCCCCCGGCCCACCCGTGAGTCGATGCGGAAAGCATCGGCGTTTCTCCCGATGTTCGGCAACCCCATGCCCGCGCCGAAGCCGAGCTCGCGCATTTCCGGCGTCGCCGTCGAATACCCCTCCGTCATGGCCAGGCCGACATCGGGGATACCTGGCCCCTTGTCGTCCACGGTGATCCGGACCTCCCCCGGAGAGACCGCCAGCCTCACCCGGCCCTCCCGGGCGTACATGATGACGTTCATTTCGGCCTCGTATGAGGCGATGGCGGCCCGGCGGATGATCGGACTGTCGAGGCCCAGCTCTTTCAGGAGGTCCTTGATCCGGCAGGCCACGGCCCCGGCCTTGGCGAAGTCGCCTCCCTTGACGGGAAAGTCCTGGCGGAAGACGGCCTCACCGGCCATGGATTTTGCCTCCGAGGAGAGCCGAGATCCGCGAACACGCCTCGAACATCGGCAGTTTCGTGGCGATGAGGGCCAGGCCCTTCGCCCGGGCCTGCTCGACCACGTCCGAGCCCGGGCGCTTGCCCTGCACGAAGACGACCGCCGTCAAGTCGGCCACGGCGCACGTGGAGATGACATGGGGATTGGCCAGGCCCGTCAACAGGAAGGACCCGGCCTCGGCGGAGGTCAGGACATCGCTCATGAGGTCTGAGGCGAAAACCTTCGGACATTCGAGCTCGAGGGAGCTTTCCGGCGTCAGCAGTTCGCCATTGACCCAGGTCATGACGTCTTTGAGAGTGACCCTCAAGAACTTGCCTCCCGTCAAATTTCACGGGATTCTTTCTTTCCGGCCTTGCCTCCGGGTCGCACCTTGTCCCATTCCCTATTATATGATGAGGCCGGCCGGCAGGCAAGGCTCGTCCTCCGGCGGCCCATCCAGGAAGGGGGAGGCGTGCCCAAAAAAAGCCGGCGGCAGGAACCTCGCGCCTTCCTGGAAAACGGGAAAGCCCTCAAGGTCAGGCCAAGATTCTCTATTTTAACTGGTCGATCCGCCCTCCGAATCATCTCAAAACCGGCAAAAAACCATTTGACAAAATCGTGCTTTATGTTATATTTTTAGAAAAATTATGAGTGGTTTTGTTAAGTTATCCAGATGAAACGAGAAGATCTCTCTCCCGGGAGAAATGACCGAGGGACCGGGACCTAAAGAAAGTTGTGGGGGATGAAAGAAAGCAGGGCCCCTGAGGCCATTAGGTCATCTCAATATCGGCCCATTGAAATAAATAACAAATCAAAAAAAGGAAAGGAGAAAATTTTATGGCCGTGAAGGATGTTTCCACAAAAGTTTCCACATTCATGGAGAAAATTATCGCCAAGAACCCCGGTGAAACGGAGTTCCATCAGGCGGTCCATGAGGTCGCGCATTCTCTGATGCCGTTCTTAGAGGAGAATCCGAAATACCAGGAAGCGAAAATCCTGGAGAGGATCGCGGAGCCGGAGAGAGTGATCATGTTTCGGGTCCCCTGGATGGATGACAAAGGGGAAATCCAGATCAACCGGGGATATCGCATTCAGATGAACAGCGCGATCGGCCCGTACAAAGGCGGGCTTCGTTTTCACCCCACTGTCAATTTGGGTATTTTGAAGTTCCTCGCTTTTGAGCAGGTGTTCAAGAATGCCCTCACGACGCTTCCTATGGGTGGAGGCAAGGGCGGGTCGGATTTTGATCCCAAGGGAAAATCTGATAATGAAGTCATGAGATTCTGCCAGAGTTTTATGTTGGAACTTCAAAGACATGTCGGGGCCGATACAGATGTTCCGGCCGGGGATATCGGGGTCGGCGGTCGGGAAATAGGTTTTCTGTTTGGCCAATATAGAAGAATTCGCAATGAAGTCACGGGAGTCCTCACCGGCAAAGGCCTGACGTGGGGTGGGAGTTTGATCAGGCCAGAAGCGACCGGCTATGGATGCGTTTATTTCGTCGAAGAGATGTTAAAGGCCGCGGGAGACTCCATCAAGGGCAAGATTTGCACCGTTTCAGGTTCAGGGAACGTGGCCCAATACACGGTGGAGAAGGTCAACCAACTCGGCGGCAAGGTTGTCACTCTCTCCGATTCGAGCGGCTATATCCATGATCCCGCCGGTGTCGATTCCAAAAAACTGGCTTTCGTTCTCGAACTTAAAAATGTGAAGCGCGGCCGCATTCAGGATTATACGAAGAAATTCGGCGGTGAGTACGTTTCCGGCAAGCGTCCCTGGGGGGTCAAGTGTGATGTCGCTTTTCCCTCAGCCACGCAAAACGAGATTAGCGGCGATGACGCCAAGGCCTTGGTCAAGAACGGGTGCAAAGCCGTTGGTGAAGGGGCGAACATGCCGACAACCGCTGAAGGCGTTGATGTGTTCCTCAATGCCAAGATCCTTTTTGGCCCTGGCAAAGCGGCGAATGCCGGCGGCGTCGCGACTTCAGGTTTAGAGATGTGTCAGAATTCCATGAGACTCTCTTGGACTCGTGAAGAGGTCGATTCGAGACTGAACGGCATCATGAAAGCGATTCACGAGCAATGCGTGAAATACGGCAAACAGGGCAACTGGGTGAACTATGTGAATGGCGCTAATATCGGCGGCTTCAAGAAAGTTGCCGATGCCATGATCGAGCAGGGCTTGGTTTAATTCAGCGCGACCCAGTTAAAAAAAGGGTACCCATCGAATGATGGGTACCCTTTTTCATTTCAGGTTGTTCTTTATAAGAAGGCTTGTCCCGTCAAGTTCAGGTTTGCCAGCCACTTGCCGAAAATAGAGGGAGTTATAGTAGAAAAGGAAGAATTCTACGCTGTTGAGAAGTCCTCGTCAGTACAACGTTTCGCTGCCGATGGCGAGGGCATATTCGGGCACGAGTTGGCCGCCCAGGACGTGCTTGATGAAGATCTCGCGGATCTTCTTGGGCGTCAGGTCGACGTATTTAACGGGAGGCTGGTCCCTGAGCTCGATCGTGGCCATGGGCTCGCGACTGCAGAGCCCTGCGCAGCCGGAGGTCGTCACGATCACGTCCCGGACCTCATTCTTCTCCATCTCATCAAGGAGGGCCTCCATGATCTCGCGGGCGCCGGCGGCGATCCCGCAGGTCCCCATATGAACTGTGACCTTAGCCCGGCCCTCGTTTTCCCGGATGGTCAGCAGGGAGCGCGTTTTTTCCCGGATGTTCGCCAAGTCCTGGATTCGGATTTTCTTTTTATTGCCCATCAGCTTTCCTTTCCTCTAGGATATATTCTTGGGAGCCCGGAGCTGAATTCCAACGCTTTGAGTCCTTGCGTCAAACGTTGCTCAATCCTTTCAGGTGTAATGTATCATAGTCGTCAAGAGGAGGGGGAATTTGACCGGATTCGGCCGTTGGGGGGGATCGGTCCTACGAGGTTCTTGACCGCAGGCCGGAGCTGGAGTTAAGATTCTTCTCAAAGCTGACAGGCTTCATGGCCGAGGTTAAAGGCTGGGTCCCATTGCAAGACAAAAAACCAAATTCTTATATGGTGTTGAGCGATGCTTAGCGCCAGAGCGGTTTTGGAGGAGCTGAAGGCTTGCCGTGTGACATTCTGCGTCGGTTTGGCGGACACGGCGTTGGCTGCTCTAACCGCCCTTCTCGAGAACGATCATTCGGTGCGCTTCGTTCCGGTGACCAGGGAAGGGGAGGCGTTTGCCCTGGCTTCCGGGTTATGGATCGGCGGACAGAACGCGGTCATCTTGGTACAAAACACGGGATTGCTGGAGAGCGGAGACGCACTTCGCGGAACGGCTCAGCGCATGCGGGTCCCCGTCCTTTGCCTGATCACGTATCGCGGTTCCTCGAAAATGCACGGGAAGAAAGCGTACACGCCGTCTGAGCCCCGGAATCCCGACGAGTTCAGCCAGCCCGACCTGGACTCGGCAGCTCTCGTCACGGAGCCCACATTGAATGCCTGGGGCGTTCCCTTTGAATTTCTGGACTCCGATGCCGATCTCCCTAAAATTCGGCGATCTTTCAGCCGCGCCCAGAGGGAATTTCGGCCTGTCGCCCTCCTGGTTACGGACAATATGAGCTGAGGATTCTCGATGGGGACGATGCTCACCAAGGAACAATTGCTGAGGCCCCTGGCGCAGCTCCGACGCGCAGCCGTCGTCGTCACCTGTATGAGCGTGACGCGCCCCTGGGGACGCTATTCGTCGAGCGAGCTCGATTTCGCCTCGGCCGACAGCGCGATGGGGCATACGGCCGACCTGGCTCTGGGGATCGCCCTGGCCCAGCCGCAGCGCAAGGTCATCTGCCTAAATGGCGATGGAAGCATGCTGATGACGCTGGGAACCCTGGCCACGGTCGTTAACGCGCGACCCTCTAATTTCGTTCTCTTTGTCGTCCAAAATAATTCTTATGAGCTGACGGGACATCAGCCGATTCCTGCAGCGGAACACCTGGACTTTGCCCAGCTGGCGCGAGGCGCGGGTTTTGAACACGTCTATGATTTTGAAGATCCCGATGATTATGAAAAGCGATTGACGGCCGTTCTGGCCGAGGAAGGACCGGTGTTTGTGACGGTTCGGGTCGAAAAAGGAGCGGAAGGCCCCATCAGCCGGAGCGCAAAGGAACTGTCCCCGTACCTTCAAGTCTCCCTCGCCGAATCGGCCCATCGTCTCAGGAAGATTTTGACATCGTAGCCATGCCGGCGGGTCCGCTCCCCTCATCATGCCGCCTGTCAGGTGGGAGTGGTGTCATTTTGAGCCTCAGCCAAAAGTTGACCCGCTCGGAGCTAATGCGGTATACTAAATTCTAATTATAAATGTCCTTGGAAAAATACAATCGCCTCGAGACGCGATTCACGGAAGAGAGGGGACATACCGTTTAAAAGATTAAACCGGTATCTCCAGGCCAAAACGTTGAGGGAGTCTTGAATCATGGCGAAGAAGGCGACATCCTTCATCCGGGTCTATTGTCCCGAGCTGATGGCGATGATCGTTCCGGGAGAATGGACGGATTGTCCTTTTTTTCGAGGCAAGACATTGGATATTTCCAATACCGAAGACGCCTTAAAACAGATCTTTCGTTGCCACGTCCAGTGCGATTGCAAAGTCCAATATCAGTATTATGACGGGGGCAAGCTCGTGGAGAAGGTGGCGGAATCCGTCGAAGATCAGGAGAGCCTTCGCCGCATCCTGTCCTTGGTCATGAAACCATCAGAAAAAAAGGACAAACAGAAGAAGAAAAAAATTCTACTCGTCGATGACGACGTTGATTTTCTGGAGATGCACTCGGCCGTTCTGGAAAACCGGGGATATCACGTGATCACGGCCCGGAGTTCTCAAGAATGCCTGGACAAATTGGATAAAATCAGGCCCGACGTGGTTGTTTTGGACGTCATGATGGAACGGTTCGATTCCGGCTTTAGAGCCAGCAAGAAGATAAAAGAAAAGCATCCCGAGACCCCCATCATCCTGCTCACGTCGATCGGGGATCAAACGGGGCTGGAATTTTCATCCAACGATGAAATCCTGAAAGAGACCGGCGCCGATATTCTGCTCGACAAGCCGGTGAGTCCCAAGGTCTTCATCGAGGAAATCGAAAAGCTGGCGGCCTCCCCGAAAAACGGCTGAGAGTTTCCCGACCGCCATGGATCTTCTGAGCATATCGGATTCGAAATGCCGCAGATGCTACCGGTGCGTCCGGGAATGTCCGACAAACGCCCTGAAGATCGACCAGGGGAAAGTCAAACGAATCACGAACCGATGTATTTTCTGCGGTGTCTGCTATAAGCATTGTCCGCATGACGCGGTGAACGCCCACACGGGCCACAAACATGTTCAGGAACTCCTGGATTCCGGCGAAAAGGTCGTCATTTGTCTGGACCCGACCTTCCCCGCGGTCCTGGACAAGGGAACGCCTAACCAATTGGTGACGGCGCTGAAGAAGCTGGGATTTACCGAAGTTTGGGAATCGGCCGTGGGAGGGGAATTGGTCACAACGGCCTACAATTCCTGGATGCTCCAGAATAAGGAGACGCCCTGGATCTCTTCGTTCTGTCCATCCTTGGTCTATTACATTGAAAAATTCGTCCCTCACTTGACCGAACAACTCGTCCCGATCGTTTCTCCCATGGTGGCTTGCGGCATGGCGGTCAAGCGGCTCCGAGGTCCTGAAACCAAAGTCGTATTCGTCGGGTCTTGCATCTCCCGAATTCGAGAGCGCATGAATCGCTATGTCAAACCCTATGTCGACGACGTCCTGATCTACCATGACATCACCAACTTGCTCAAGATCAGGGGCATCGACCGGGAAAAACAGGAACCGTCGGAATTCGATGGACCACGCAGCGGGCCCGGCCGGATCTTGAGCATCGCCGGGGGCATGAGCAAGTGCATCGGTTTTGATCAGGACCTGCTCAACCTGGATTATGTCGTCGAGGCCGGACCGGAAGAAGCGATGCGGGCCGTCAAGCAATTCCAGGAAGGGAAAATCCGTTCGAACTTTCTGGACTTGTTGTTCTGCAAGGGCTGCATCAACGGGCCGGTCGTCGACAAGAATATATCCGGCCCCAGCCGGAAGCAGATCATCGTGGATTACATAAAATCGCAGAACGGTCAGGAGCAGGCGGGAGGGCCGAACGGCTCCGACAACCTGTTTGAAACGGATCTGGAAAGAAGTTTTTCGGCCTCGGACGTTGATCTGCCGGAACCCAAGGAAGAAGAGATCCAGGCGGTCCTGGCTCAGCTCGGGAAGACCTACCCCGGCCAGAACCTGGACTGCGGCGCCTGCGGGTACAACTCGTGCCGGGAGAAGGCGAAAGCCGTCGTCCAGGGCCTGGCCGAGATGGAGATGTGCCACCATTATCTTCTGGGAAGGCTCCAGGGCCTTTACTCGCGGTTGGAGAAGTCTCACCAGCAACTGAAGAATTCCCACGAAGAGTTGGAGCATGCCCAACGGCAGCTGATCCAAACGGAAAAAATGGCTTCCCTTGGTCAGTTGGCCGCTGGCGTCGCCCACGAGCTGAACAACCCCATCGGGTCGATCATGATGTTCAGCCGAATTCTCCAGAAAGAACTGGGCCCGAACGAACAGTGGCAAAAGGATATCACCCTCGTTGTCCAGGAAGCCGACCGGGCGGCCAAGATCGTCAAGGACCTCCTCAGTTTTTCCAGGGAAACCAAAATCAAGCCGGGCCTGGTGAACATCAACAACGTGATTGAAGAGGCCTTGTCGCTTTTGGTCAAGCAGTCTCTCTTTCACAATATCCAAGTTCAATGGCGATTGGCCGCGTCCCTTCCGACCACCTTTGCCGACCCGGATCTCCTCAAACAGGTTTTTTTGAACATCATTCTCAACGCGGCTCAAGCCATGGAGGGGAAAGGCACTCTGACCATCCAAACCCTCGGGCTCGATGGAGACAAGAGGATAGAAATCAGGATTGAGGACACGGGCAAAGGAATCCCCGAAGAGCACCTGCCCCGGCTCTTCGACCCCTTCTTCACGACGAAAGAGAAAGGCACCGGCCTCGGGCTGTCCCTGGTTTACAGCATTGTTTCCAAGCACAAGGGGGCGGTTCGCGCCGAGAGCCAGCTGGGACAGGGGGCGGCCTTTATCATCGATCTGCCTGTTTTGGGCCAGGAGGAATGGCAAAAGGCCGAGGGTTTGATCACGGGTTTGAAGCCCGCGCCGGAAGGAAAGGACCATGGAATCCAAGGGAAAAATCTTATTGGTTGACGACGATACGGATTTTCTCGAAATGCACAAGGCCGTGTTGAAGAACCACGGCTTTAGCGTCATCACAGCCACCAACGGCCAGGAGGGGCTGGAACGCGTCCGGGCCGAGATGCCTGACCTGATCATTCTGGACCTGATGATGGAAAAACACGACGCGGGATTTTCGTTCAGCAAACAGATCAAAACGGATCCGCTTTTCAAAGCCATTCCCATCCTCATGGTGACGTCCGTGGCCGAAGCGACCGGTTATCATTTTTCCCTCCAGGAGGACGGATACTGGATGAAAACCGATGATTTTCTGGACAAGCCGGTCATGCCGGAGGTTCTCGTCGGGAGGGTCGAAAAACTCCTGACAAAAAAAGGGGCTGACATTGGAAAACCAAGCGAGCATTCTGGTCGTTGACGACGAGATGGGGATCCGCGAGGCCTGCAAACGGGCTCTCGTTGGGGAGGGCTATGCCGTCGATCTGGCCGAAGACGGGAATATTGGACTTCAGAAAGTCAAAGAAGGGTCCTACGATCTCATCCTGATGGACCTGATGATGCCCGGCATCGGCGGCCTGGATCTGATCAAGAAGACCAATGACATCGATCCCGAAATCATCATCGTGGTCATCACCGGATATGCGACGATTGAAACGGCCGTCGAGGCGACCAAACGGGGAGCCTATGACTACCTGCCGAAGCCGTTCACTCCGGAGGCCTTGTCTGCCCTCGTCATGAGAGGGCTGGAGAAGCGGGAGCTTCGCCTCGAGGCTCAAAAACTCCACCACGAGCGGGAGCAAAGGCTCTTAGAGCTTGCCGGCGAGAAGAGCCGGATCCGGACGATCATCGGCTGCATGGCCGACGGAGTCCTGGTCACCAACCTTGAACGTCAATTGGTCCTGTGGAACGCCTCGGCGGTGAAGATGCTGAAACTCGCCGGGACCGACGATTCCGGCCATCCTCTGGAACGCTACATCAAGAACGCGTCCTTGATCGAGTCTGTCGAAAACATCCTGGCGTCCAAAGAGGCGACCGTTTCGATGGTCAGCCAGGAACTTCACATCGAGGACCCGAAATCCGTGTTGATGGCGGCCATGGCTCCCGTCCGTGATGAGCGCGGAGAATTCCTGGGCGCCGTGACGGTCCTTCGGGATATCACGAAACTCAAGGAAATCGAGAAGATCAAGTCCCAGTTTGTCTCGATGGTGGCCCACGAACTGCGGGCCCCTCTCGCGGCCATCGAGGGCTGGCTCGATGTCGTCCTTTCGGGCGAGGCCGGCGGAGACGAGAAACTTGAGCGGCAATGGCTCCAGCGGGCGAAAGAGAGGTCCAAATCCCTGCTGGCGATGGTCAGCGACCTTCTCGAGATCAACAAGATGGAGGCCGGCAAAGTCGCCCAGAAGATGGAACCGGTCCAGATGGCTCAGGTCATTCGCAAGATCGTCGATTTTCTTAAGCCTGAGGCGGACAGGAAAAAAATATCATTCCAAATGAATCTCCGCGATAAACTGCCGGCCGTCCCGGCCGACCTGCAGGACATGGAAAAACTCTTTACGAATCTGGTCAGCAACGCCATCAAATACAATGTGGATCATGGGTCCATCACCGTCGAAAGCTCGGTCGATGAAAACTATGTCGGTTTTCATATCAAGGATACGGGCATTGGAATTGCCGAGGGAGATCTTCCCCGGATTTTTGATGATTTCTTTCGCGTCGAGAATAAGGAAACGAGCCAAATCAGTGGAACGGGATTGGGGCTGACGATCGCCAAGAAAATCGTGGACTCCCATTTCGGGCATATCGAGGTCACGAGCCAGCCGAATCGGGGGAGCACCTTCTCCGTGTATCTTCCGTACCTGAAGCAGAAGATCGTGGGAGTGAAAGCAGAGCCATGAAATCGAAGACAGACCGCCGGCCGAACGAGATTCTGAAGAAGGAATCCCTCGCCCCGGCCATCACCCGTTTTACAATCTCTGCCCCCCTGATCGCCCGGACGGTTAAGGCCGGGCAGTTCGTCGTCGTCCGGGCCGATGACTACGCCGAAAGGATCCCCTTGACGGTCGCTGACCACGATCTTGAACAGGAATCCATCACCGTCATCGTTCAGGTCGTCGGGGTGTCGACGCGGAAAATGGATAAGCTGAACGTGGGAGACGTTTTCCTTGATGTCGTCGGCCCCCTAGGCAGGCCGACGGAGATTAAGAAAGTGGGGACGGTCCTCTGCATCGGGGGCGGCGTCGGGATCGCACCGGTGTATCCGATTACGAAGGGGTTCAAGAACGCCGGCAACCGGATTCTTTCCATCCTTGGGGCCAAGAACAAGGACATGCTGATCTTAGAAAACGAGATGCGGGCCGTCAGCGATGAGTTGTATATCACCACCGATGACGGAACGGCAGGCCGGCATGGGTTCGTGACAGACGAGCTCCGGAGACTGATCGATGAGAACGTGAAGATCGATCTCATCGTCGCTATCGGGCCCGGGATCATGATGAAAACCGTCTGCGACCTGACAAGAAAACTGGGGATCCCGACCATGGTCAGCCTGAACTCGCTCATGGTCGACGGCACCGGCATGTGCGGCTGCTGCCGCATCGGGGTCGGAGGCGAGACGAAGTTCGTCTGCGTCGACGGCCCCGAGTTCGACGGTCATCAAGTTGATTTCTCAGAGCTCCTCAAAAGATCGGGGATGTATGCCCGGGAAGAGCACCGGGCGATGTGGGATCACGAATGCCGGCTTTTGGAGGCCGAAAAGAAACTCAAGAAGGCCAATAAACGCGAGCCGATGCCGAAGCAGGAGCCCAAGCTCCGGATTCAAAACTTCGATGAAGTCGCTCTGGGATACAGCAAAGAATCGGCGGTGCGCGAGGCCTCCCGCTGTCTCGCCTGCAAGAAATCTCCCTGCATTGCGGGGTGCCCCGTTGATATCGACATTCCGGCTTTCATCGACCTTGTCCGCCATGGCAATTTTATCGGGGCCATTCATAAGATCAAGGAGAAAAATAGCCTGCCTGCGATTTGCGGCCGGGTCTGCCCCCAGGAAGAACAATGCGAAAAGGTGTGCGTTCTGGCCAAGAAGGGGCAACCCATCGCCATCGGCCGGCTGGAACGATTCGTAGCAGATTACGAATTCAAGGAGGGAGACGTCCGAATTCCTTCCGTCCCGGGTCCGACGGGGAAAAAGATCGCCGTGATAGGGGCGGGCCCCGCCGGCTTATCCGCGGCCAGCGACCTCGCCAAAATGGGGCACAAAGTCACCATTTTTGAAGCGCTGCATAAACCAGGGGGCGTGTTGGTTTATGGGATTCCCGAGTTCCGCCTGCCCAAGTGGATTGTCCAGCGAGAAAGCGAATATGTCGCCAAGCTGGGGGCAGAAATGCAGGTGAGCCATATCGTTGGAAAATCCAGCACGATCGACGGCCTTCTGCGAAACGGCTATGACGCGGTCTTTATCGGGACCGGCGCGGGCCTGCCCTACTTCATGAAAATCCCCGGTGAAAATCTGAACGGCGTGTATTCTGCGAACGAATTTCTCACGCGCGTGAATTTGATGAAAGCTTATCTCTTTCCCGAATACAACACGCCGGTCCATTATGGGCGAAACATCGCCGTTGTGGGAGGCGGGAATGTCGCCATGGATTCCGCTCGGACCTCCCTCCGCCTGGGCGCGGAAAATGTCTACCTGATCTATCGCAGGAGCCGAGAAGAGATGCCCGCCCGCGCGGAGGAGATCGAAAACGCTTTCGAGGAAGGCGTTCAAGCCCGTCTGCTGACGCACCCCGTCGGCATTCTGGGGAACGAGAGGGGCTGGGTCCAGGAAATCGAGTGCATCAAGATGGAGCTGGGAGAGCCGGATGCATCGGGGAGAAGGCGGCCCGTGCCGATCACAGGCTCCGAGCACAGGATCAAGGTCGATATGGTGATCGTCGCCATCGGACAGGGGCCCAATCCTTTGTTGACCGCATCAACGCCTGATTTGAAATTGACGAAGTACGGGAATATCGTCGCCGACGAGGAAACCTGCAAAACCTCGAAAAAAGGCGTTTTCGCGGGCGGCGATATCGTCACCGGCGCCGCGACCGTTATTCTGGCGATGGGGGCCGGGAAACGGGCGGCAAAAGCTATCGACGCGTATTTGCGGGACGGAAAACCGTAGGGTTGACGGGGCCGAGAAGTCAGGGATCGTCGGTTTCGATCTCGATTTTCTCGACCACGAGGTCCATGCCGCCGAGGAGTTCCAGGTCGGACGAGCCGCAGACGGCGCAGTTGTATGGCGGTTCGTCCCGGAAGGATTCGCCGCCGCAGGAACGGCAGCGGAACTCGAAAGGGATGACCTCGATCTCAAGACTCGCCCCGTCGGCCAGCGTCCCCTTCTTGAACATGTCGAAGGCCGATCCGAGGAGATCGGGGACGACCCCGGAGAGACGCCCGACGCGGAGCTTCACGGCCGTGATCCGGACGGCGTTATGCTCGCGGGCCTTTTCTTCGAGGATCTCGAACAGGCTGGCGACGATCGAAAGCTCATGCACGGCCGGCCCGCTCCCGGGCGAGGGCCTCGGCGAAGAACGCGGCCAGCTCGTCCATCCCCTCCCCCTTGAGCGCCGAGACCCGGAAGACCCTGAGCCGGGGGTTCATGGCCAGCGCTTCCGCGGCCGCCTTGTCCGGGTCGAACGGCAGGAAGGGGACGAGATCGGACTTCGTTAGGAGGAGGACGTCCGCGGTCAGGAAGGCCTGCGGATATTTCCTGGGCTTGTCATCCCCTTCCGGCGACGAAAGGAGGACACACCGCAAGGTCTCGCCCAAATCGAAACTCGCCGGGCAGACAAGGTTGCCGACGTTCTCTATAAAGAGGAAGTCGATCGCCGCGGGCACGCTCGGGAGGACCTTGCCGACCATCTTCGCTTCGAGATGGCAGGCCCCGCCGGTCGTGATCTGCCAGGCCGGGATCCCCTTGGCCCGGATGCGCTCGGCGTCGCGCTCGGTCTCGATGTCTCCCTCGATGACGGCCATCCGGTACGCCGTCCTCATCCGGTCCGCCAGGGCCTCGAGCAGGGAGGTCTTGCCGGACCCCGGTGAGCTCAGGAGGTTGACGCAGAGGATGCCGCGGCTCCGGAGCTCCCGCCGGATCTCCGCGGCGACCTGCTTGTTCGTCCCGAGGAGGTCCTTCAGGACGAGGACGTCCTTCTTCGTCATCCTGCGCGTCCTTTCTTGGCGGATGGTTTTTTCAGGAACCCTTCGAGGAAGCGGACGGCCTCGCCAAGGTTCCTCTCGGCCCGCGGCGACAGCCCGTCGCCGACCCCCCAGCGGTCCCCCCGGATGGCCAGCAGGTGGGCCTCCGGCCTGCGGCCGTAGAGCCGGGCGCAGACCGCCAGCACGGCGCCCGGCCCCATAGCGTGGGTCATCGCGGGGGCGGCGGCTTCGGGCCTGACCCCGGTCCAGGCGAACGGGGCCCGGAGGGCCCGGGCCGCGTCGACGAAGACGACGACGTCGTGCCGGGAGCAAGCAAGGGCGTCCTCGACGTTGAGCTGGTAATTGGCATCGCAGGTCACCCCAGGGAGCTCGAGGGGCTCCAAGCGCTCGACAGCAGCAGCTCCCAGCCCGTCGTCCCCGCGGCCGGGATTGCCGATCCCGAAGACGAGGACCCGCCGGGGTGCCTTTTTCGGCCGGGGAATTACCGGACCTTCCTCTGGAGGACGTTTCCGTTCGGATCGCACAGGGTGACCTCGAGGGGCATGAGGCCGACGGCATGGGTAGCGCAGCTGAGGCAAGGGTCGTAAGCCCGGATGGCTACCTCCACCCGGTTCAGCATCCCTTCCGTGATCTCGGGTCTTTCCGAGAGGGTCTTCTCCGCCACCCATTGGACGGCCCTATTCATGGGCTCGTTGTTGTTCGTCGTCGAAACGATCAGGTTGGCCATGGTGATCTGGTCGTCCGCGTTGACCCGGTAATGGTGGAAAAGGGTCCCCCGCGGCGCCTCGATCAGGCCCACTCCTTCGGACACCCGCTTTCCCAGCTTGACGAGCTTTGTCCCCTGGAGGTCCTTGTCGAGCAGGAGCTCCTTGATGACCTCGGCCGAATGGAGGAGCTCGATGAGCCGGGCCCAGTGCGAGTGCAGGGACATGTTGTTCGGCTTCCCGTCGGTGTAGGCCTTGAAAACCTCGAACTCCTTCTGGGCCAGGGGCGAAGGGATGTGATCGCAGGTGTTGAGCCGGGCCAGCGGGCCGACCCGGTACCAGCCGGTCGACTTGCCCAGGGACTTGAGATAGGGGAACTTCATGTAGCTCCAGGGCCGGATCTCTTCCCCGATGTACTCGAGGTAGTCCTGGTAGTCCACGTCGTTGAGGACCTTGTGGCCGTCCGCGTCCACGGCCCTGAGGACGCCGTGGTAAAAGTCCAGGCCGCCGTCCTTGCGGACCAGGCTCAGGTGGTTCGACGGGAATTCCGCGAAGCCGTCGATGACGGCCTTGTTTTTCTCGTGGTAGTCCTTGAAGAAATCGACGGCCGCCTGGGCCCAGGCGATCATCTGGTCGATGTTGAGGGGGGCGGGCCCCTTGAGGAACGCGTCCCGCTCCTCGGGGCTCAGGTTTTTGTTAACGCCTCCCGGCACGGCGCCCGTGCCGTGGATCTTCTTGCCCGCCGTGGCCAGGATGATCTCCTGCCCGAACTTACGGAGCAGCACGCCCTGGACGGCCAGGTCCCTGTTCAGGGCAGCGACGCCGATGATGTTCCGGATGGCCGGGTCCGCATCCATCCCCAGGAGGAAGTCGGGCGAGGCGAGGTAGAAGAAGTGCAGGGCGTGGGACTGGAGCATCTGGCCGTAGTGCATGAGCCGCCGCATCTTCTCGGCCGTGGGCGGCAGCCCCTTGGGGCCCGTGCCGACGATGACGTCCATGGCCTTGGCGGCGGCCAGGTGGTGGCTGACCGGGCAGATCCCGCACAGCCTTTGGACGAGGACCGGGGCTTCCCAATACGGCCGTCCCTGGACGAACCGCTCAAAGCCGCGGAACTCGACAATGTGGAAACGGGACTGGGTGACCTTTCCCTTGTCGTCCAGGTGGATGGTCACTTTCCCGTGGCCTTCGACCCGAGTGACAGGTTCGATCGTGATCTTGCGGGCCATGCTCGTTCACCCTTCAGTCATACTTGATGAGGTCGTAGGTCAGGTTCAGGGGCCTCCCCTCGATGAGGGCCGTCAAGGCTTCCCAGATGAGGTCGGCCGACGGCGGGCAGCCCGGCAGGAAATGATCGATTTTCACGATCTCATGGCAGGGATAGACCCTGTCCAGAATGATGGGCAGCTCTTCGTCGTCCGGGATGAGCCGGTCGGCCGGGTCCACGGTCGGGCTGTTCATGTAGGCCTCATCGAGGCATTCCTTGAGGGGGATGCCGTTGCGCAGGGCGGGCAGCCCGCCCATGATGGCGCACTCGCCGAGGGAGACCAGGATCTTGCAATTCTTGCGGAAATAGCGGAGGACCTCGACGTTCTCGCTGTTGCAGCAGCCGCCCTCGATGAGCCCCACGTCGACGGGCTTGGTGAACTTCTTGATGTCGTCGATGGGCGACTTGTTGAACTCCACGAGCTCGATGAGCTTGAGGATACGGCCGTCGATGTCCAAGAGGGACATGTGGCAGCCGAAGCAGCCGGCCAGCGAGGCGGTGGCGATGACGGGCTTGCTCATGGCCTCACCTCGCGGGCCCTTCCTCGATGTCGCTGCCGATGGGCCTCTTGTCGAATTTCCGCTTCCCGATAGGCACGGCGAAGCCGACCTCCTTCCTCAGGATGGCGCCCACGGGGCAGATGTCCATGGCCCGCCGGGCTTCCTCATCACTGAGGTGCCCGGCCAGGTCGCGGTCCATTTCTATTGTAACATGCCGGGTCCGGCCCCTGGAGGCGAAGACCTTCCGCCCGTCCTTGGACCGGACGGCCCGGACGCAGCGCAGGCACTGGATGCACCGGTTGCGCTCGAGCATGATCCTGGGGCTCGACGCGTCCAGATCCCGGACCGGGAACAGGTAGGGAAAGCGGGGGGCCATGATCCGGTAGCGATAGGCGAGGGCCTGGAGCTCGCAGTTGCCGCTCTTCTCGCAGGTCGGGCACATGTGGTTGCCCTCGACGAAGAGCATCTCGATGAGGGCCTTGCGCATGTCCTCGAGGTCCGCGGCCGAGTTCTCGACGGCCATGCCCTCGGCCACCGGCTGGGTGCACGCGGCCAGGTAGCGGCCGCTGACCCGGACCGTGCAGACCCGGCAGCTGCCGACGGGCCGGAGCCCCTCAGAATGGCAGAGCACGGGGATATAGACGCCGTTCGCCTTGGCGGCCTCGACAATGGTCTGGCCCGGCTTTCCCAGGCACTCCTTGCCGTCGATGGTGAACCGGATCTCAGTCATGGAGGGACTCTTTGCACTCGGGCTGGCGGTTGGCGGCCGTGCAGCCGTCCTGGATGGCCTCCCGGAGGTCGAAGTCCGGGACAAAGTCGACGCCCTTCCGGACCTTCGCCTCGTAGAGCTCGGGGAAGCTCTGGAGGGTCGTCAGGATGGGGTTGGGCGAAGTCTGGCCCAGCCCGCACCGGCTCGTCAATTTGACGAGCTTCCCCAAGTCCTCGAGGTCCTTGAGGTCCTGGCCCGTGCCCTGGCCCTGGACGACCTTTTCGAATTTCTTTTTCAGGAGGACGTTGCCCGCCCGGCAGGGGGTGCACCAGCCGCAGGACTCCTCGACGAAGAACTCCATGAAATTGCCGACGATCTCGAAGATATCGCGCTCCGGCCCGAAGATGATGACCGAGCCGCCCGTCGAAAGGTCCGAAAAACAGATCTTTCTCCGGAAGCCGGCCCGCGAGAGGCATGTCCCCGAGGGTCCGCCGACCTGAACGGCCTTGGCCTCCGGGGCCCCGGCCATGTTCAGGAGGTCCTCGACGGTCAGGCCGAACTCGACCTCGTAGATGCCGGGAAAAGCGCAGTCCCCGGAAACGCTCAGGAGCTTGGTCCCCGAAGACTTCGGTGTTCCCATGTTCTTGAACCAGGACGCGCCGTGGACGAGGACCTGGGCGGCCGTGGCCAGGGTCTCCACGTTGTTGACGGTCGTCGGCTGGTTGAGGTAGCCGACCTGGACAGGGAACGGCGGCCTGTCCCGCGGCTCCCCCCTTTTCCCCTCGGCCGATTCGAGAAGCGCGGATTCCTCCCCGCAGATGTAGGCGCCCGCGCCCGACTTGATCGTGATGTCGAAATCGAAACCCGGCGCCCCGGCGACCTTCTTCCCCAGGAGGTTCTCCCGGCGAAGGCCGTCGAGGACGGATTCGAGGTAAGGCTTCAAATAAGAGTATTCGGCCCGGAGATAGAGGATGCCTTCCCGGGCGCCGACTGCGTAGCCGGCCACGGCTATGCCTTCGAAGAGGAGCTGCGGCAGCTCGGTCAGGACGACCCGGTCCTTGAACGTGCCCGGCTCCCCCTCGTCGGCGTTGCAGACGACATAATGCCGGTCGGCCTTCTCCTTCCGGCAGAGATCCCACTTCAACCCCGTCGGGAAGCCGGCCCCGCCGCGGCCCTGAAGGCCCGACTTCTTGACCTCGTCGATGACTTCTTCGGGCTTCATCGAGACGGCCTTCCTGACCGCGGACCCGGACTCGAACGGGCCGAAGAGGACCGGACCCCGCTTCCGGATGTTGTTCGAGACCATCGCCCGGACGAGGCCGGACTGGTTGGCCCCGTCCCCGAGGACATTGACGAGGTCCTGGGCGGAGCGGCCGGCCCGCAGGCCCCGAACGATATCCTTGGCTTTTTCGGCCGTCAAGTTCGTGAAGATGACGCCCTGGACGATGGCCGAGGGCTCCTGGTCGTTCATCCCGATGCAGGACGTCGGGAAGAGCCCAACGAGGCCGTCCGCCGCGACCTCGCCGAACCGGCAACCCGCCTCCTCTTCGAAGGCCCGGGCCACGGCGGCCCAGCCTTTCATCCTGGAGGTGACGGAGTCGTTCAGGAAGATGGCGGCCATCCCCCGGGAAGTGAGGGAAAAGAAATGGTAGAAGGTCACGACGCCCCGGACATCGGCCTCGGAGAGCTTGAGGTGGCGGGCGATCTCGGAAACGGCCTCGGGAGGGACGCGGCCGGCCCGGGCCTGGATGTCCCGGATGATATCCAGGAGCCTCGCCGGGTCTTTCCGATGCTTGAGGATGATCTCTTTATAATGTTCCATGATGAAACCCCATGAGCGAGCGTTGTAGTTTAGCACAAAAGGGGATCCAAAAAAATAGTCAAGGATCCGGTCCCGGGTCCGGCCCTGCGCCGGGGCGGGGAGCGTCCCGGCGACGATTTTAGGGCTTGCATTTTTCCTTGAAAACAGGTTAAGATGGGGCCAGAACAAACCGGATAGGACCCTGAGAAGGAGGAATCATGAGAAAAAAGACATTGATCGTTTTGGGGATCCTTCTTGCCTTTTCCGTCATGCAGAGCTGTTCCTCAAACCCGGAACAGACCCTTCTGTCGCGGTACTTCAACGCCGTCAGCATGAACGACAATGCCACCATGGCTTCCATGGCCCTCGAGCCGGCCCAGTGGGACGTCGCCTCCTGGGACATCATCAGCGTCACCGCCGAAAAGATCGAGCCCGCGATCCTGTCCGACCTCGGCAAGAAAGAGCTTGAGGCGAAGAAGGCCCAGGACGCCCAGATCGGCCCGACGATGGACGCTGACACCGTCCTCGCCAATGCCAAGGACGAGCTGGACCTCGCCCGGACGGGAGGGGCCAAAGCCGTCGCCAAGAAGAAAGTCGAGGAGGCCCAGGCGAAATATGACGCCGAATACGGCAAGATGAAAGAGTTCAAGAAAGGCTACAACGACGCCAAGGCCGCCGCCGCGGCCGAAGAGCAGATCACGCTCTTTTCGCTCGGCCTTCGGGAGCTGCCCACGGTCAGGGACCTCGGCGGAAACGTCCACTCCAAGGACGTCGTCGTCAAGATCAAGACCAAGCAGGGGCAGACCAAGAGTTACCGCCTGCTGATGAGAATGTACGATCTGAAGAACGAAGGCGGCCAGAAGCTGCCGAGCCGCTGGGTCATCATCAGGTTCGAGCCGGTCGCCTGAGTAGAAGAGCCCCTCGCTGGGACGCCTTGACTCTTTTTTCTCATTCTATATAATAGGATTTTTTTCCGGGCCGTTAGCTCAGAGGGAGAGCACCGGCCTTTTAAGCCGGGTGTCGCTGGTTCGAGTCCAGCACGGCTCATTTTCTTTTTTGCCCCTGTCGTCTAGAGGCCCAGGACACCGCCCTTTCAAGGCAGCAACACGGGTTCGAATCCCGTCGGGGGCGCTTGACTCTCCCCCGCCCGCGACGGACCGGCGGGCCTGACGTACGCCCGGGGTCAGACTTCCTTGCCGGGCATTCCGCCTCCGGGCGGGTCCGGTTCCGGGCCCTGCCCTTCCATCCTCCCCGACCGGGCCGCAGCGGCGCGCCTCTTTTTATGGAGCCAGAAGACGAAGGCGGCCGGGACCTGATAAAAGGCGATGATGACCGGCGACAGCATGAGCCAGTAGATGTTGAAGTCCCGGACGAAAAGATAGAGGAATCCGGCCAAGCCGGCGACCGAGAGGAGGACGGCCAAGGCCGGGAGGAGCGATAAGCCCTTCTTTCCGGGGCGTTTATTCTCGGGCGGTTCGTTGATGATGTTCATGACGGCATCTTCCGGAGAGGTCCATAGAGCATATTTAATGACCCGCGGGGCTCCTTTGCCAGCTTCATCCCCAGAATTGATATACCAGGGGTCTTTCCGTCCTTCATTTCAGGAGCATCTTATCATAATCTTCGAGGTTACGGTGGAACTCTGGCCGGTGTTCAACCTGGGGCAAGATTTTCCGGGAGCGGCTGTCAATCCATTCTTTGATATCCCGCTCATTGAAGCGGATTCCTGAGCCGCTTGTCCTCACGGACGCGATGTCTTCTTTCCTGGCATTGTTATATAAGACGGCGAACAGAGGCGGTGGAAAGGGTCGGTGGCAGGAAATTGAAGTTGCATTACGAGCATCGGGGGAAGTAAAATCGGATGGTCAGCAGGACGTATTCATGAGTGGCCAAGACGAACTCCGCCAAATCCGAGAGCCGCCGGAAGATTTCATAGAGAAGAACAGGGAGTCAGTATATTTGTACGGTCATCTGACCCGAGATACTAGCGAAGAAGGGTACGGTTCCCATCGGCTCCAGTCATGTTAGGATCATGAACTCCCAACCCGATGTGTGGACCGTGGAAGCCCTGGTGGCCGGTGGTGAGGTGGGGTTTAGGAAGAAGAAGAGGGCATGGACCCCCTAATCAGGAATAGACGCCAGTGAAGACGGGTGAACGGGTCTCATAGGGGACAGACGTTATATGGGCCATGGGAGTCTCAATGAATGAGAGTCAACGAGGGATCAAGATGAATTATTGGAGGCCGCTCATAAAGTTTTTGGCGGGGGTATTTGGAGGAATCGTATTGGTGCTTGGGATATTCGAGTGGGGAGTAAAGCTGAAAGTCTCCACATGGGTGATTCCGGACTGGATTCTTCTCACCCTGATAATTCTGCTTTTTGCTGTAGCGGCCCATACAGCGTATTGGGTTCATCGTTATGGTCAAAGCGACAGCAGACGCGACGGACGAAGAAAAGCAAAATTGAAGCTCAACAAAGAGCACATGTTCATTCTGTCAGCACTTGCGGATTGCTGTGGCCGGAGCGCTAGGAGAACTTACTTAAGAGACTGTTATCTAGCAGTTTTTGATCAGAAAACAATAACCGACTTCGATGTGGTTCTTCATGCATTAAGACAACGAAACGACATTGCCCTATCCAGATATGGATCGGACGATATTTGCTCGATTACGAGGGACGGTCTTGCTTTCTTCGAAAAGCATCGGACAAACTTTGAAAAAAAAGATGGAGGAATTCCCCCTGTCCCTGCCGATATAAAAGAAGAATATCGTCTAGCGGAGGATTTTTAGATTAGAGAGCACGCCTCGTAGGAAGAGACGACTGACAACCCCTCCACCCTCACGGTGCCACCTCTAAAGTTAGGTTCTCAAGCCGTTGGACTTGTCCGCTGGTTTAACAGCTTTGGGAATATGAAATTTTATCTCTAGAGAACTCTAGGGGCCCGTAGTTTAAATCCACTGGATGGCTCCTTCTCTTGAGGGTTTGAAAGGAAGCCGTAGATAGAAAAAGCGGGGGTGAATTCAACCCCGGCGGAGATGCCTATCGATCTCCGCGGCCGCGATCCGGGCGTCTCCCATGGCCAGGATGACCGTCGCCCCGCCCCGGATGATGTCCCCTCCGGCAAAGACGCCTGGGAGGCTGGTCGCCATGGTGGTCCAGTCAACCTCGACATTCCCCCATTTGCCGACCTTGAGGCCGGGGGTCGTCTGAGGAATGAGCGGGTTGGGGCTCTGGCCGATGGCGCAGACGACGAGGTCGACCTCCATCGTATATTCCGAGCCCTCGATCGGGAGGGGGCGCCGCCGGCCCGAGGAATCGGGTTCGCCGAGCCCCATCTTCTGGCATTCCATGGCTCTGACCTGTCCGTGTTCGTCCCCGAAGTAGCGGATGGGCGTCGTCAGAAGCTGGAATTCGATCCCCTCCTCCTCGGCGTGATGGATTTCCTCGCTCCGGGCCGGCATCTCGGTCCGCGAGCGGCGGTAGACGATGACCGCCCGCTCGGCGCCCAGCCGCTTGGCCGTGCGGACGGAGTCCATGGCGACGTTCCCGCCGCCGATGACGGCCGCCGTCCTGGCCTTGAGGACTGGCGTGTCGTAGTCCGGGAAGGCGTAGGCCCGCATGAGATTGACCCGCGTGAGATATTCGTTGGCCGAGTAGACGCCGACCAGGTTCTCCCCGGGGATCTTCATGAAGTTCGGCAGGCCCGCGCCCGAGCCGATGAAGAAGGCTTCGTAGCCATCAGCCCGCAGGTCGTCGATCGTCGCGGTCAGGCCGACAACGAAGCTCGTCCGGATCTCGACGCCGAGCCGCCGCAGATAATCGACCTCGGCCTTCAGGATGGCCTTGGGAAGCCGGAACTCCGGGATGCCGTAGATCAGAACACCGCCCGACTCGTGAAGGGCCTCGAAGATCGTCACTTTGTGGCCGAGCTTGGCCAGGTCGCCCGCGACCGTCAGTCCCGCAGGCCCGGCCCCGATGACGGCCGCTTTCTTTCCCGTCGGCGGCGGGAAGGGCGGGATTTCCAGGGAGCCGCTGCCCCGCTCGAAATCGGCCGCGAAACGCTCCAGGTTGCCGATGGCCACGGAAACGCCGGTGGCCCTTTTCAGCGTGCACACTTCCTCGCACTGGGATTCCTGGGGGCAGACGCGGCCGCAGATGGCCGGAAGGGAGTTTGTCTCCTTGAGCTTCCAGGCCGCTTCGAGGAAGCGGCCCGCCTCGATGAGCTTGACGAAGCTCGGGATATCGATGGACACGGGGCAGCCGGTGACGCATTGGGGATTGGCGCAATCGAGGCAGCGCCGGGCCTCCTCCCGGGCCATTTCCGGAGTCAGGCCGAGATTGACCTCCTTGAAATCACGGTTGCGGAGATCCGGCGGGCGTTCCGGCATCTTCTTGCGGGCGACCTTCATCCGCTCCTTTGCCGGAAGCGCCTTGCGCAACTCCGCGCGCCACTCCTTTTCGAACCCGGCCCGCAGCCGTGCCTTTTCTTCCGGGGCCAGCTCTTTCTTCTTGTCCTCGGCCATGCCTTTTCGTCCCTTCCTCTAAGGGAGCTCGCGCTCCTCCCATTGGCAGAGCGAGCGGACCTCCGCCTCGAAGTAGGATCTCCGCCGCGTGAAAAGCTCGTCCCAGTCCACCTCGTGGCCGTCGAAGTCCGGTCCGTCGACGCAAGCGAACTTGGTCTTGCCCGCCGCCGTGCAGCGGCAGGCGCCGCACATTCCCGTCCCGTCGACCATGATCGGATTCAGGCTGACGATCGTCTTGATGCCCAGCGGACGCGTGGCCTGGGAGCTGGCGTACATGAGATAGGTGCAGCCGATGGCGATGACCCGGGCCACCGGCGCCTCGGCCTTGAGGACCGCCTCGAGCGGCCCGGGCACGAACTCCTTCGAGCCAAGGGCATAATCGCGCGACGAGAACAGGACTTTGTCGCAGACCGAGAGGTAGCGGTCCTTCCAGTAGACGAGGTAGTCCGCTTTGGCGTCGAGGAGGGCGATGACCCGGTTCCCGGCCGCCTTGAGCGCCCGGGCCACGGGCCAGAGAGCCCCGATGCCGAAGCAGCCGCCGGCCAGGACGACCGTTCCGACCGTGGCGATATCGGAAGGACGGCCCAACGGGCCGACGAAAACAGGGACCTCGGCGCCGGCGTCGAGCGCGGCGAGCTTCCGCGTCGTCGTTCCGACGACGAGAAAAACGGCCGTGACCGATCCCCGTTCCAAGTTCCAGTCGGCGACGGAGAGGGGGATGCGCTCGCCCTTCTCGTCGGGCATGATGATGACGAACTGTCCAGGCCGGCATTTCCTGGCCACCTCGGGGGCGTGGACCTCGATGAGGTGCAGGTTGGGCACCAGGCGCCGTCTCTCCAGGATCTTGGGCATCATCGTCCTCGCACGAGCCTCAGGCTCTTCGTCTCGCGGACCAGGTTCAGGCCCTTATAATCGTCCGGGTCCCTCGGCGCCCCGAGCGCCGCCGCGCCCGGTTCGGGGGCCGTTTCGCGGCCGACGATGAATCCGGCCGCCTTCGGCTCCTCCTCGGCCAGGAAGACGCCTTCCGGAGCGACGGCGTCCCCCGCCAGCCCGCCAAGAGCGGGAACGGAGCGGGCGATGTCCTGCCGGATGCCGGCGGCCGAGGAGGTGGCGAACTCTGTCCGGCCCATCTTCACGGCCAGCTCGCCCAGGATCAGCCATCCGGGCCTGGCGTCACCCCGCGGCTTGACGGCCTCCCGGGAGAGCTGGGCGCGGCCTTCGATGTTGACAAAAATCCCCTCCGATTCGAAGGAGGTCGTCTCGGGAAGAAGGATGTCCGCGGAGGCGGCGCTCTCGTCCAGGTAGCTGCCCTGGAAGATGACGAGCTCCGCCGCGCCCGGCTCGAGCCTGGGGAAAGGTCCCGCGATGTACAAGGCCCGGATCTCGCGCCCGGTGGCGGCCGCGGCCAGGGACTCGGCCGTGGCGGCTTTCGAAGGGAAACCGGCGGAGATTTCAAGTCCCCCGCGGACGTTGGCTTCGGTGTCGAGCGGAACGACTCGGCCGCCCGTGAGGATGGCCAGGTTCCAGAAGGCGGCCAGCCCGCTCCGCCCGCCGGCCGTTTTGAGAAAGGCTGGTCCGAGGAGGAAAAAGACCGGTCCGGGCGTTTCGAGCGCGCGGGCGATCGCAGCGAGTTTTTCTTCGGAGATCTTGAGTGCGGCGCGCGCCGCGGCCGGATCGAAGGCCTTCAGGCCGGCCTTGAACTTCAAGCTTCCCGTGCCCTTGATGGAGGCCTGCCCGCGGCGCTTCAGAACGAGCGCGGCCAGGACCGAAAGGAATCTCGTCTCTTCTCCCGATGGGACGTCAACCTCGACGGAGGCCCGGCCGCCGGGCCGGGCGCCTTCGAGGGCGACGTTCACGAGTGATGCCCCGTGCAAGACGGCCCGGTTGACCTCAACGCCCGCGATCGGCTGGGTGAAGGGCAAGTCCTCGCCGAAGTTCACGACAGCGCCCGCCCCGCCGAGATCGGTCAGCCGGAAGTTCATGGGGATCGCCCGCCGCGCCGCTCCGCCGAGACCGCGAAGCCTGGCGGAAACCGAGCGGTTCCAGGAGGCCGTGAATGCGCCCGCGCCGAGGATTTCCGCGGCGAACTTCTGGAGGACGAAGAGGTCCTCGCAGGAGCTCTGCGCGGACATGGCCACGGCGGACTTCCCGGCCGGGATGTCCGCCAGCCGCCCGGCAGCGGCGGCCAACGCCTCCTCCCAGCTGGTTTCCTCGAGCCGGCCGTCCCTGCGGACCATCGGCCGGAGAAGGCGGCGCGGATGGTCCACGGCGCTTCTCACGAGGAACCGTCCCTTGACGCAGGCCTGGCCGGCATTCACGGAGCCGTCCGGGTCGGGAACGGAGCCGATGATCCGGCCGTCCCTGAGTCCGATCCTCAGCCCACAGCCCTGCCCGCAGAACGGGCAGAGGGCCGGATTTTCCGTATCGGGCAGACGTTCATAACGCACGGCCCGCTCGGAGAGCGAGCCGGTGGGACAGACGTCGACGCAGGCGCCACAGAAGCGGCAGCCCGATTCGACGAGACGCCGGTTCATGGCCGTGTCAACGACGGTTTCGGAGCCGCGGGAGACGAAGGTCAGGACCGTCGCCCCTCTCACCTCGCGGCAGACCCGGACGCACCGGCCGCAGAGGATGCAGAGGCTGTTGTCCCGGTCGATGAAGGGGTCGTCGCGGCGGACTTCTCCCTCGCGCCGGGCGGAGGGGAAATGGACGCGGTCGATGCCCACGGCCTCGACGGCGCGTTGCAGCTCACAGTGCCCGTTGGCCAGACAGAGGACGCAGCCCGTAACTTCCCCCGCCTTCCGGATCGTCGACTTGTATTCGTCGCAGGATTTTTTTTCGGCGCAGATGAGGCAGGCGTTGGGGTGTTCGGCCAGGATGAGCTCGAGGATCCCCCGCCGCAGGGCCCTGAGTTCCGGTGTTTCCGTCCGGACCTCAAGGCCCTCCTCGGCGGTCGTGCTGCATGCCGGGACATAGCCCCTGCGGCCTTTGACCTCGACCAGACAGAGGCGGCAGGCGGCGTACGGTTCGAGCAGGGGATGGTCGCAGAGCGAAGGGATGTCGATCCCGTTGGCCCTGGCGAGCTCGAGGATCATGGGCCGCCCCTCGAAGGCAATCGTCCGGCCGTCGATGGTGATGTTCATGGCTTCACGGGTTGCTCAGCCCGGCCGGCGAGCGCGCGCCCCTTCGCTCCCGTGTATTTCGAGACGGCCCGGACCTTCTTCGGGCAGACGTTGAAACAGGCCCCGCACTTGATGCAAAGGGCCTGGTCGATGACATGGACCTTCTTGAGTTCGCCGGAGATGGCTTTGGTCGGGCAATTCTTGAGGCAGAGGAGGCAGCCGACGCATTTCTCGGGCTCGATGAAATACGTGATCAGGCTCTTGCAAACGAGGGCGGGGCAGCTGTGGTCGGTGATGTGCGCCTGGTACTCGTCCCGGAAATACCGCAACGTGGACAGGACGGGGTTGGGAGCCGTCTGGCCGAGGCCGCAGAGCGACCCCTGCTTGACGGTCAGGGCCAGCTCCTCGAGCCGCTTCAGGTCCTCGTCGCTGCCCTCGCCGGCGACGATGCGGGCTAGGATCCCGGCCATCTGGCGTGTGCCGATCCGGCAAGGGGCGCATTTCCCGCAGGATTCTTCCTGGGTGAAACGCAGAAAGTAGAGGGCGATGTCCACCATGCAGGTGTCCTCGTCCATGACGATCATGCCACCCGAGCCCATCATGGCTCCGGCCTTGGCCAGGCTCTCGTAATCGACCGGCAGGTCCAGGAGTTCCTTGGGGATACAGCCCCCGGAAGGGCCGCCGATCTGGATCGCCTTGAAGTCTCGGCCGCCGGGGATCCCTCCGCCGATACCGTAGATGATATCGCGCAGATGGATGCCCATCGGCACCTCGACGAGCCCGGTGTTGTTGATCTTGCCGACGAGCGAGAAGATCTTTGTCCCCTTGCTCGTCATGGTCCCCATGCCGGAGAACCAAGCGGCGCCGCGGCGGATGATGGATGGGACGTTGGCCCAGGTCTCGACGTTGTTGATCACGGTCGGCTTGCCCCACAGGCCGTGCTGGGCAGGGTAGGGCGGCCTCTGCCGCGGATAGGCGCGCTGTCCCTCGATCGAGGCGATGAGGGCGGTTTCTTCGCCGGAGACGAAAGCACCGGCGCCCCGGACGATCTCGAGGTCGAAGCTGAATCCCGTTCCGAGGATGTCCTCTCCGAGCAGGCCGTAGTCCTTCGCCTGCTGGATGGCGATGCCCATCCGCTTGACCGCCAGGGGGTATTCGTCACGGATGTAGACGAAGCCCTTGTCCGCCCCGATCGCCCTGGCCCCGATGACCATCCCTTCGATGATCGCGTGCGGGTCGGCCTCGAGGACCGACCGGTCCATGAAAGCGCCCGGGTCGCCCTCGTCGCCGTTGCAGATCAGGTATTTCGGCGTCGCCTCCGCCTGCTGGCAGAGAGCCCATTTCTTGCCAGTGGGGAAGCCGGCGCCGCCGCGGCCGCGGAGCCCGGCGGCCGTGACCTCGGCGATGATCTCGGCCGGGGTCATCGCGGTCAAGGCCTTGGCCATGGCCTCGTAGCCGTCGTAGGCGATGTATTCCTCGATTTTCTCAGGGTCGATTCGTCCCCGGTTGCGGAGGACGATGAGTCTCTGATGCTTGAAAAACTCGATGTCCGCCATCTTGGGGACGGGGGTTCTTTTTGCCGGCGGGACGTACATGAACTTTTCGACCGGACGTCCCTTGATCAGGTGCTCTTCGACGAGGTAGGGCACGTCCTCCACCTTCAGGCGTTGGTAGAAAACACCGTCCGGATGGACCATGAGGATCGGCCCTCTCTCGCAGAACCCGTTGCACCCCGTCGTGACGACGAGGACTTCATCCTGGAGCTTTTGCCGCGCGACCTCCTTCTCCAGGGCCTCTTTGAGCTTGAAGGCCCCGCAGGAAACGCACCCGGTCCCGGCGCAGACAAGAAGGTGAGTCCGATAGTGTTCCACGGGCTTTCCTTAGGCCTCTTCCTTCCCGTCCCTCAAAGTTTCCAGGATCTTGTCGGCCTTGATCTCGGTCATCTGTCCATAGTACGTGCCGTCGACGACGGCGAGAGGCGCCAGCGCGCAAGCGCCCAGGCAGTTGACCCGCTCCAGGGTATATTCCTTGTCGGCCGACGTTTCTCCGGCCTGGATCCCGAGCTTGCGCTCGAAGTGCTCCAGGACCGCCGCTCCCCCCCGGACATGGCAGGCCGTCCCCATGCAGACCGTGCAGCGATGCCGCCCGCGCGGTTCCAGGCTGAACGATTTGTAGAAGGTGGCAACGCTCCAGACGTGCGCGACCGGGAGGTCGAGCTCCCGCGCCACCTCGGCAAGCGTCTCGGACGAGAGCCACTGGCACGCGTCCTGGACGTCCTGCAGGATCGGAATCAGGGCCCGCTTCTGACGATGGTACTTGGCGACCACGAGTTCTACGGCGGTCGGCTCCGATGTCACCTCAGACTCCTAATGAAAAGAGCAAAGGGAGGGCGGACAAAACCAAGGGGTCCCGTCCGGCCGGTCTCCGCCGTTTCCCTTTTCTCCGTCATTCATGACATAACTTACTGAATACGCGGAAAACTTGTCAACGATTATTTGGACATCATCCCCAAAACAGGACCAAACCAGGGGAGCACCTCACGGGTTCATCATATTGATATTCCTGACGCCCTAACATACAATGAATCCGGTTATGTCCTCTCTGCTAGACCCTCCGAATCCTTTTGATAAGAACGCCACGGAAAAAGCCAAAGTCGTCTGGGCGCTCAAAGAGCGTGTCAAAGAATTGACCGCGCTCCACGGAGCGGCCCGCGTCCTCGAGCACGCCGGAAGAACGCCGGCGATGATCTTGAGGGAGATTGTCGACCTCCTGCCCCCGGCCTGGCAGTATCCGGAAATTACCGCCGCCAAGATCAGCCTAGGCGCCGTCGAAGCGGAAACGCCCAAGTTCCGCCGAACCTCCTGGTCGCAAACTGCCGCGTTCTCCGCGGGTGAAGGAGCCGAGGGCCTGATCGAGGTCGTTTACCTTGAGGCCAGACCGGAGATTTTCGAAGGACCTTTTCTGAAGGAGGAGCGGGCGCTCATTCAATCACTGGCCCAAATGCTGGCATCTTATTTCGAGCGCCAAGCGGCCGAGGAAAAGGCCAAGAACGCCTACAGAAATCTAGAATGTCAAGTCCGGGACCGAACCGCCGACCTCGAGCGGATGAACCAGACCCTTCGGGACGAGATTTCCGAGCGTTTGAGGGCGGAGGAGGCGATCAGGCGTTCCCAAGCCCAGCTCAGGCGGCTAGCGACGGAACTGACTCTAGCGGAAGAACGCGAACGCCGGGCCATCGCCTCCGACCTTCACGATCATATCGGCCAGGCGTTGGCCGTCGTCCGGACCCGCCTCCGGCAGATACAGAGCAGTGCCATGTTCAGCGGCATGGAAAAGGACATTGAAGATACTCTCGCACTCTTGGACCAGACCATCCAGAGCACCCGAACCCTGACCTTCGAAATCAGCCCTCCCGTGCTCTATGATCTGGGCCTGGAACCGGCCCTGGAGTGGCTCTGCCGGCAGTTCCAAAAAAAGCACGGGCTCCGGGCGGAGATGACATCCGAAGGAGCCGGGCCGCTCATTCCGGACAACGTCCAGATCACCGTATTCCGTTCGGTCCAGGAGCTCCTCTTGAACGCCGCCAAGCATTCCCGGGCCTCATCGGTCCGGGTCCACCTCGCCCGGCTGCCGGCGGCCCTCAGGGTCGAGGTCCGGGACGACGGCGAGGGTTTCGACGTCTCCCGCGCAGGGGCGTCGATGGATGATTACGGAGGCTTTGGATTATTCAGCATCAGGGAGCGTCTAAGAGCTCTGGGCGGCGCCCTCGGAGTTTCTTCTTCACCGGGCCGGGGGGCCGCGTTCACCCTGGACGTGCCTCTTGCCGGAAGTGCCGGGACTGGAGGAGCGCCGTGATCGTCCGGATCCTGATCGCTGACGATCATAAAATCATCGTGGACGGTCTGCGCAGCCTTCTCGAAAAAAACAACGCCCTTCGAGTGATCGGACAAGCCTCCGATGGGCTGTCCGCAGTCCGCTTGGCCGCGGCTCTCTCTCCCGACCTCGTCATCATGGACATCTCCTTGCCCGGGCTGAATGGCATCGATGCCACCCGTCAGATTCTGGAGGCGAATCCACGGGTGAAGGTCATCGCCCTCTCCATGCACAAGGACGGCCGCTACATCGCCGAGGCTCTCAAAAGCGGAGCGACGGGCTACTTGTTGAAAGAATCGGCCTTCGATGAGCTCACCGCCGCCATCCAAACCGTGATAAAAGGGCAATGCTACCTGAGCGAGTCCATTGCCGACCTGGTGATCAAAGACTATATCCGCCATCTTGAGAAGACGGGCTCAGGGGTCTTTTCCGTCCTGACTCCCCGAGAGCGGGAGGTTCTTCAATCTCTGTCCGAAGGCCTTTCCACGAAAGAAATCGCGGGCCGCCTAGGGGTCAGCGTCAAGACCGTGGAAACCTATCGGCTCCAGATCATGGAGAAGCTGGACATCCACAGCGTCGCCGAGCTCACCAAGTATGCCATCCGGGAGGGCATCACTTCTCTTTAAACCTCCGGCCTGGCCGTTTTCACCGGCCCGGGTTTCAGGTTTTTCGAAGCCACAACTTCCATTTTCCCTGATTGTCGTCCCGCCCGGCCCGGCCGTATATTCCATGTGTCTTTCCTCGGCGTCAACGCGAATCTGTTGAGGAGGTGTCTGAGATGTTCGATACGGGCAACACAGGATTCATGCTTCTGGCGACCAGCTTGGTCATGCTCATGACTCCGGGCCTGGCGTTCTTTTATGGAGGCCTTGTCGGCCGCAAGAACGTGCTGGCGATCATGATCCAAAGCTTCTTGTCCATGGGCTGGACCTCGGTCATCTGGTTCACGGTCGGCTACTCCATGTGTTTTTCCGGCGACGTCGGCGGCATCATCGGGAATCTTAGAATGGCCTTCCTCCATGGTGTAACGCCTGATGCGGTTCTGTCGCCCACCAACAACATCCCTCTCCTCGTGTTTATCGCGTATCAGATGATGTTCGCGATCATCACCCCGGCCCTGATCACGGGCGCCTTCACCAACCGGGTCCGTTTCACGGCGTACATGGTGTTCCTGACGGTTTGGCTGCTCTTTGTCTATTTTCCGGCCGTCCATATGATCTGGGGCGGAGGGTTCCTCCATAAGTGGGGCGTCCTGGACTTTGCCGGAGGGATCGTCGTCCATGCCATAGCCGGCATGGCGGCATTGGCCGCCGTCTTCTTCGTCGGACGGCGTAAGGTCAGCGAGAAAGGCCCCCACAGCATTCCCCTGGTTGCGCTTGGCACTGGACTTCTGTGGTTCGGGTGGTACGGGTTCAACGCCGGGAGCGAGCTCCGCGTCGACCATATCACGTCGCTGGCCTTCCTCAACACAGACACCGCCGCCTCGTTCGCCGCAGTCACCTGGCTGCTCATGGCCTGGATTTTCGAGAAAAAGCCCAAGTTCCTGGGATTGCTGACGGGTTCCATCGCCGGCCTCGCGACCATCACCCCGGCCGCCGGCTACGTCACCGTCCCCGTCTCGGCCCTGATCGGGATTGTCTCCGGGATGGTCTGCTACGCGGCGATTTCCTGGAAGAACAAGATGGGTTGGGATGATGCCCTGGATGTCTGGGGGGTCCACGGGGTCGGAGGGACACTCGGAATCCTGCTCCTCGGGGTTTTCGCGACAATGAAGGTCAACCCGGGAGGAGCCAACGGCCTTCTCTTTGGCGGAACCTCCTTTTTCTTCAAGGAGGCCGCGGCCGTATTCGGCTTTGGCGCCTATGCGTTCACATTCACCTATGTCGCGCTGTTCCTCATTAATAAGATCACGAAGGTCAGAATCACGGCCGAAGAGGAAAACATGGGCCTGGATACGGTCCTCCACGGGGAAGAAGCGTATATTCCCGATTGATGCTGGACCGCGAGTCTTTAAGGCGGAAGAGAGGGGTCTTGCGTCTTTCGGGCGATTCCTTGGTCGCTCGGAACGATGATTCGGCCGCGTAGCCTCCTTCGAGTTCTCTTTTGCGTCTATTGACATCGATCCGAGGCCGGCGATATCCTTTTTCACGATGGGAAACGCCGATTCCAAGCTTGACAGGAAGGATGGCCGCCGCGGGCGGAAAAGCAAATTCTTATACCCCGCGAACCATACCACCTAGGACTGAAGGAGGGCCCAATGATGAAACCAAGATTTCAACATGCTTCTTGGCTTCGCAGCACGTTTGTCGCTGTCTCCGCCGCGCTTTTGGTTTTCATGGCCTTTCTTCTTGAAGCGCAGGCCCTCCGAGCCGATCAGCAGACAAGCCCTGACAAAAAAGAAGCCGAGCCGAAAAAAGGCAAAGCCGCGGAGCCCTTCGCATTCGCCGACTTCACCTGGCTAAACGGCAACAGCCGGGCCAAGGAATCGCCCCTGGACACGAAGGTTTTTACGGGCGAGTTCAGGTTTGACGGCAACTATGTCTATG